>JAAUYH010085636.1_pt1 | contig 11660 bp, 12 predicted proteins | sample 7278061 | NCBI WGS metagenome assembly JAAUYH01 (sample SAMN14350203, study PRJNA611818) | marine sediment metagenome | isolation source: surface marine sediment (0.6m) | place: French Polynesia: Moorea | collected 2018-08 | reverse complement strand
ACTCTGTCTTCGACTTCTATTCTATACCCTGCCTTCACTGGAACCTAACTCGTATGACTCCAGTCCAAGCATGCTGCTGCTCTGTCAACAAATTTATCAATTGCACCTTTCCGAACAACCTATTCTGCAGTTCAGATTAAAGCTCGACCACGCTAAAGCTGTTGTCCATAACCTTCTACATTCGAAGCAGAGGTAACTAATAGATTAGAATAAAATTTTGGGTGTAAGTTATTCGAATAAAGTTGTTTATTTTCTCTTAATTCCAATGCACAGAAATACCTTCCACAGCGAGCAAGATGTTGTAGTGCACCAAATTCGTTGAAATAGATCCGCATTTCTGTAAGGAGCTAGATGTTTAGGTAAGCATAGTCTGGTGCCATTCTCATTCGAGGTGTCACGAGTTCTAGATATTGTTTATCAGTTATGCTGGAGAAGCTGTCATTACACATTTGCAATTTATTGTCGCCGTTCCTTTCTATAGATTTGTAATGATTTCTTTCGTTTCAATATCAACGTAAATCTACAAAATTGTGTGAATGAAATGTGCAGTAATCTCGTTCAAATGAATTATAACTGAATTTTCCTTTTTAGGTACAGATTATCAGAAATTACAAGTTCAGGAATTGAAATAGAACATTTATGCTTCGTTCTAGCTCCGTTGAGTTTGCTTAGCTGTACATGGAGCGGCAAAATGGTAATTAATTGTGACCTGAAAAGTGGGCTACTGTATACTCTCGTACGACGTTTCCGTGATAGAGTGCTAGTACTTTCAATAATTCAGCTGGCTTCAGAAATACTGGAAAACAAAAATTTTTTGATGTGTTTAATATTCGGTAGAAAGGATACTCAGAAAACAAACAATTTGACAGGAAAATCTTTTTTCTTGAATTGATGTTAGCGTAATTCATTTCTTACAAGTTCTGGAGGGTGAAAGTAGATAGTACTTGCTAGTTGAAGGGTTTTCCAACTGCTTGTGTGGAACGATATGCAATATTATCATAGAAACAAGCTTAAATAGATACTTGGAAGTTTCTTACGTGCAGGTGCGAGATGTATAACTGTGTACCAATCAATATGACTGAAAATGACTGAGACATATGAATTGCAGCATCATAAAAGTAATAGCAAATTCTTTTGTGTGATGTGACACGAAGCAATAAGGCTGACATGTTGCAAAACTCGCTCATTCAGTACCGTTTTGCTTTGAACACATCGAATATTCGATGAGACCATTAAGTACGACTTCTCTTGTTGAATTCCGAGGTTACCTGACGAGTTTCAACATTCTGGAAGTGTGCGGCTAAAAAACAATTTTCTTGACTCTGCCCTTCAAGAACATGACACATTATACCCAAATCTCTAGTATGTATGAATGGAAGAGTCTTTTAAGATTATGTTCGTCCTATAAAAATTAGAAAAACTTTGAAACCCATAAAAATGTTGTTCGCTTCGTTACTCGTCAAAAGGTTACATGTCTTATTAGGTAATAAGATAAGTAGTTACGGCTGGAAATTTAAACGGTAACGTGAAAAGAGAACTTTCAATGTTAAATCAAGCGAGAACAATTTTAACTTAGAGCTATTTCACATTCTGCGAGAGCACATTACCATATTCCATCGCACTGAAAGGCTACGCAGACGGTATAGAACGGTGATTTGTACAAATAAAAGGAACCTTTACCAGAATTAACTTGCCCACTCTTCAGTTGCATCATTTATTAACTTTGCATCATCAGAACAGCGAAATTTGATGAAGTATTTTCTAATTTTCAATTTCGATGAGAATAATTTACCACTTAAATTTGAAATTGCATTCTCTATAAAAGTTGGTGATAATTCTGTCTAAAAAACTTGTTTTAAACTGCCTGAAATTTTGGGCGCAGGTTCGTAGTTAGGAGTGGACGAGGTTCCATACAAGCGAGATAAAGGAATATTACTTTTCATTCAGCTCACTTAGCAGAATATGATGACTGATTTAGTTTCTTGCAAAATTTTTCTTAATCTCCGACAAGCATTAACCGTAAATAGATCTGGTTGCGCTGCTTTGACCTTTCTAAAACCTTTATAAGACATCTTGTGCTTTTGATCTGAAGCAACTGATTTTTCCAAACAACATAGCCATGAATTCAGTTTGTCATCATTCCATTTAGCTTGATAATAATCTATAAACGATTTATCCTGCTCTTTCGTATTAGCATCTATATTCGTTCTAGATTCACTACTGTTTCTTAAAAACGATTTCATTTTTTTACACAACCGATGAACAAACGCAACTATTTGATGCCGTGCATAATTACAGCAGCATTTAACCTTAATTTTACAAACTACTCATGATGATCTGTTATCATTGGCTAGTGTTTCTCTCAGTTCAAGTACGAACTAGCATTTCAATACCCAACTTATGGAATACCCAACCGCCAATGACAGATTCGCTAACCTGGATAACTCGAATGTAGTTCGAAAAACTTCTAAGAATACCCCTCGTGCCTCAGTACCAGAAAATTTCTGTAGTTCAACATACAAGAAGAGCTCAATTCTCTGCGTCTGTTGTACTGGTGATTCCTTCATGAAAGATATGTCTGTAATCGACGATCTCTTTAATTTAAAGAGACGAGCTGTTCCGGGGCCCCATAAAGATACTCTGTCATATTGTACGCCGTTCAGTATTCAATGACAGGCGAGAAAATCTGTACATCATAGTTATTTCGTCTTCAACAATAAGCCTTTCTGCTTAAAGAATTCTTTCAAACACGATGTGAATCTGAAATCGAGATATTGTACTGAAGCAGAATATTCTCTTGGGTCATCAGCGCATTTCGTGGCAGAACTCATGAGCAGAAGTCTCTAAGTATTTTTTTAACTCAGTCAATAGTTTCTACGATTCATTTTTGTTAAATTTAAACTTATTTCCTACTCGCATAAAGTTTGATTACCCTCGGAATTTACATCGAACTTGAAGATAACTCTTTCAAATTGATGAAGCTTTGCAGAAACCATATCATTTTTCCTATAAATACTTCTATCGATCATAATAGCTCAGTGAAACACTTTTAACTTCGCAACGCTAAATTTGCAATCTGTAAAAATTTTCAGGTTCAGTAATTGATTTAAATAATAAATTGCTGATTGATTTTATTCTGTTTCTTTTCCCTGCACTGCCGGCTGTTTTAATCAGCATTATGCCCTCTCGAAAGAACGTCGTCTACGAGGAAAGTTGGTGCGAACAAATTGTAGACAAAAATTGACAACTATGACAAGCGAATCTAAAAGGGACGTCATTTTTCTAGTGTATTGAGTGATGCTGACGAAGAAGATAGCGAATCTAGACAAGTTTCAGAGAAACATATTGTTTGCGAAGCTAATTTGTGCTTCGAAGTGGTGCGTCATTGCTTTGCACGGCCCAGTCGCAACTGTATGCGAACTAGGACCCCTGGTGCACTAAAGCCTCTTTATGTACAGTAAAAACTAGCAAACCTCGAACGCGCACAGCGAGATCCACACAGTCTAGACATTAGTGTGCGGAGGACCGGTATTTGGTTTCGTTAAAACAGTTCGCCTGAAAAACCAGGTACCCACAGCACATTTTTTTCTTTCTTTCTAGGGTTTCTGATCTTCAGAAACAGATGTCAGGGAGCGGGTTGCTGTGTACGACTTCCACCACAGCGAAAGAATTCTCCACTTTACGGTCCATTCCTGGATTCTTCTTGCCCTCCTGTGTCATCCTGTACACTTACACTCCGAGTCATAGGCGCTGCCGCCGGGCCATCCGCTTATTTAATCACAAAGGGGCCCCGGTCCGTGGTCAGACAAGATTTATCAGAACGGAAATTGCCATAAGTGCTCCCCTTCTGGTGCTATTATTCAACGGCTATACAACAATGCACGTCAGGCCTTTTTTGCTGTTTCAAATTTTCAACAAATGCCCTAGAGTCAGCATTTAGTATTTTAACTAGAATTTTTATTATTACATACTATAGGCTTTAATTGACCGAAATTCACCTTATACTTATTCAGCAACTAATCGCTCTCTGAGCTGAGAAAAGTCTATATAAACTCGAATAGCTCCTACTTTTCTGTCAGCCAGCAACCAACCCTCAGCACAACACCCACTACTACCCTTGAGCACCGTACACGTCCACGAATATCTGCCTCTTTGGTCAGTAGCGAGGCGGAGCGTGACAGCAAGGTCAACCTCTTCTTCACCATACTCCTCAAGAAGAAGACGAAGAAGAACGAAGAAGCCCCCACGCGCCATGGCCTCTGACGTGTGTTCTAACCGAAGTAGACGGAAGAGCAGTGTTACGTCGGCTAACAGGCTGAAAAGGGATCAAGCTGGGCTCGACAGCGCTGACAAGGAACAAGCCACGCCACCCCTTTGTCGAATGGAATCTACCTTGCTGAAGTGGTAGTTACTTCTCGCCTATCGACCGCGGGCTCCCCTGAGCCAACATTCAACTTGTGTTGTCCGACGTCTCCACTAGCGGGGCGACGACATGCTACGGTACCTGCAACGACCGTGTTAACAGACGTTCTTGCTACGTGCAAGAACTGCCGAGCGGTTTCTCTTGTGCTTCGTGCGGTGTATGAGACAGTAAACTGACTTTCTTCCTAATTCTGTTCGCGTCACCACATCCTGGCTGCAACAAATGCCCTATTCGATTGGTACGGTGTGGCATTCAGTTATGATAGTCTCGTGATGCTGCAGTGTGAAAAAGTACAAGTGTGAAGACAGTAGTCACGAAATTGACCTTTTCAATATAGCTTTGCTGTTTATAGCCGTTCGTCTACCTACGTGAGTTGAGTATAAATAAATTAACGTCCGGTACCTTTTGGGGACACAAATTTATCACGAACAACTCTTCTACCTTCTACCATCACTATTGTAACTTCTTCTCTTTCTCTTATCTTTTCCATCCATTCCCAACTCTCGTAAAATTATCTTACCACACAAGCATGATGATTTGGTAGGATTGACTTAAGCAATAAATAAAATTTTCGTGCCTGGGTCACCTTTGCAGAAGAATAATCATATTCGTTTTCAGTAAGCGAATGGAAAGAAAGATTTACAACATTACGAGAGAAAATTCAAAACAGCATTTCGTTATTGAAACTCGGTTCAAACTTGCTGTAAACTCAACACAATCATGTTTGCAGGCAATATTCCGGTATTTATTTTGCATCAAGATTGAAACAAACACTCTTCCATTAAATTTTGGCAGATTACCGTATATCGTCCGGTCGCGTACCCCTGCTTTCAGCTCGGTTCTGTACCCGCGTGCGAAAAATAATCTAATTTAACAGTGACAGAGAACCTCATAATTCAAGAACTTGATCGTCTAATTGCATCAAATCGTCTGTTGACTCTTTTCTATTACGCTGAATTTCAATTCGAACTTTACAAAAAACACTATAAGTAAATTTACTGTATGGAATTTATACTAGCCTCTTTCACTCACCATGCCCAGGCTCGCAGTCAAACAGAAACTCCTGATTGTTGGCGAAGCGACAACAACTGGAAACATTCGGTCCACCGCCCGAAAACATCATGTCCAACCTTTACAAATCCGCAAGTGGCAAAAAAATTACGAAAAAATTAAGGAAGCTGTCGCCGTGTCGCCGACAAGATAGACAGTCCACTGTAGACCCAATATTACCTACCCTGAATTGGAACAACACGTGTATGACTGAGTGAATGCACAACGTGATGATGAATATGCAGTTTCTACCTCAGATATTATTGACAGAGCAGTAAGTATTGCTCTTACCTTCTATGATGGGGACGAGAAAAAATTGTTTTATTGGGTGTATCGTTTCATGCGTCGCATGAATGTGAGTGTACGGACGCGTACTCGAGTGAGTCAAGTGTTGGCAGCAGATTAACATCAAAGGCAAAACAGCATTCTGAGGACGCATTATGACATCGTTTTACAGTCGAATCAACAATCCACACTACTTTGTCAACATGGATCAGACTCCTGTATACATGAACTGTGCCCCGCATCGCACGGTTCATAAAAAGGGCGAAAAGACTCTGTCTATACGAGTCGGGGGTGTGAATTTGCAACGATTCTTGCTGGCAGTTGCTGTTACAATGGATGTAACGAAGCTACCTCTATTCGCTGTATTCAAAGCAACGCTAGGTGGAAGTGTTGAGAGGAGCTTGCCAGGAATTATACCTGATGGAATTGTACGCGCTGTGCAGAATAAGGGATGGATGGACACTGGAATAATGAAAGTATGGTACGAGAAAGTGTAGAAGCCTTGCATTACTGGATATGATGGAAAAAGTGGACTACTTTTGTACGACTAGATCTGCCACAAGGATGACGATTTATATTAGAAAATGAAAGCAGATAAGACGCATCGCTGGCTCGTTGCACCTCATTTTACAAGTACCGTCCAACCATGCGATGTTGTGGGAATCAACAAACCTTCAAGGACAGGCTAGAAATACAAGCAAACAAGTGGAGGAGAGAGAAATACCGTTCTATCATACGTGGTGAACGGTTACCATCTCCAAAAAGAGTAGATTTATTACAATGGTTGTCAAAAATATGGGAAGAGTTTCCACCTGAAATTGTTCACAATGCGTTTTCGGGAAGTAGGTTTTGCTATGAATATGGAGTGGACTATAGTGGTGAGACCGAATCTGAATCTGGTGATGATTAATTAATACAACATGTTACGTTTGGTTCTTTGATTTCTAGTTTGATGATTTCTACGAATAAATGGCTCGTCAATTTCACGGGTACAGGATCAGGCGATATATAGCAACCTTTTCTCCTTGATCGTGCATATTATGTAAGACTGCCAGCAAAATGCTGTTCCCTGAACAGAAAATGGATAAGTGCTACAGTCAAAACCAGGTATGTCATTCATCATATGAGTATTCCTTGTTATAGCGTTGTATCAACGCTTTCCCTGTGATCGATGTTTATACGCGCAAGGACGAACGAAATTCCTGTATCAGAGTATCGAACCATGCTCTCAAGTCTAAATCTACTCTTTTTTATTAGACACCAAGTCTTCGTTAACGCCCTGCCGAAGCTTGAGCATGTGCCGGATACTTGCGCCAGGCCAGGTTACCGAGCAAGATATTATATGTCCAGTTCAACGAAGGAAATCTCTGCTTGTGGGGTGTACTTAGACGAGAACTGTCCTTCCTTCAGTCGTTACGCGGTTTCTCAGCTAGCCTGGTCTGAGAAACCAAATTATAATACGAATTTTAGCCCTAGAATGACCACGAGTTTACTTACAGCTTGCAGAACTATTGTAGCTGCGATTCAGCGAAGAGGCGGAGATTGAATGGTAGAATCGTTCAATTAAGTTGAACATCAGAGCCTTCATTTCTCACTTTATCAACCAGATTGTACTGTTGACAGTATGCCATATGTTTGTGAGAAGCCATTCTATTCTTTCATAGAGCTTCTGTCCATAGCTCACAAAATCGGGCCTACTTTACTTTTTGGAGAGGTCTAATAGCTGTGTATTGCTCTATTGGTTGCAAGGTCAGTGCTGCTCACTGGCCTGCATGCTGTAAGGATGCTGGTTATATCTATTCTTCATGTTAGATGAGCCACTGTTTCGGAACGAATCGTTCCCTAATGTTGGTGCTCAACGTTTTGCCTCCGATTTATGGGTCCGAGAAATTACGCTCTCAAAAATTTAGACTTTCTAGGAACGCTTTCTTATAAGCAGGAACTTGTACTCGAAAAAGACATGGATCCCGGTTTTTTCATTGTCAGTTTGAAATTAAGAAAAGCGATCCTTTCATAGGTTCGCGGTTCCGGTATATCTTAGCTAGATTCAGCAATCTTCCTTCGAACACCATCTCTGAAGGGTCTAGGAATTGATTCCAATTAAGATCTGACGTCTCAGAATCTTAGAACGGGCCCAATTCATCCCGCAAATATCGTATTTCAATCCGACCACAATTCAGAATTTTCGAATCGGAACGGATTGGTCTCGGTATATATCCGTCCGTACACACTTGTAGATGTTGTCGATTGGAAGCCTAGAAATCTTGAAGTAGCTTGTTAATTAATACTATCAGATCCCAGCAAAACTTGATTTCGGATGATGATACGTAAAAAATGCAACATTTCCTTGCAATTTAGGGGTGGGCAACTATATTGTACAGGGTTCTGCGTATCATGGTGTAGAAAGACCCTTAACGTTACACACCCACATAACAAATTCACAAATCAAGCAGTTCACGCATTGCTGTTACAAAATTTTTAGCAATAATCACTAGATTGCACAAACTTCCGTTTCTGGATACCATTGACGCAGAGTCGTGACCAGCACGAGATCAAGGAAAGCCATTACACTGCTGGCCTTCGTTTTTGATGTAACTTTCCTCAGTCCTTCTAGCTCGACGCAGCGCAGAAAGAGCCTTCCTTTGCACGAAATCATGAAGACATCCTTCATATTATCGCTCGTTTGTGTCGTATTCACGACCATCAGCGCACAACCAAAGTTGGATCAGGAACCATTTGGCTGCGCCGCACCACAAAGCCCTCCCAGATGCTTGTACTCAACGCCAGCCAAGTACTTCGGCTCGTGCGCGATCTACCGCCGGGGTAACTGCCTTCTATATTGTTATAGGTTGATTGCACCGCACAGAAAACCGCAATTCAAACTGTGCTATGAAGTGAAACCCCGAGCACGAACCCTGTTGGACATATCCTCGAAATGCTACTCAAGTTGTCGAAGTGTGAAGAGTGAGATAAGGAAATACAAAAGACAGGGGAAATCAGATGTAAGGGCTCTGATTTCTCTCGTTGTGGATGAATTTATGAATGTTACTGCTAAGTCGTTCGTCTACGAAAAGACTTCTACGCCTCTGTCTCCACTTCCAACGAATACAGGTGTGAGACTCGGAGGTGCAAGGTCACTGAGGCCTCCCCCTCCATGCACTTGTGGTATTTGTTCGAATGTGAGAGCACGATGTCCTAAATGTTGTAGATATCTTGGTTATGTTTATGTCTGATCAGATTCTGCATATCATAGTTTAGAAACTCCACTTGTTCGCGAGCAAATTTCTGGAGTTTGATCAAAATTACTAATCTTTGATAGACTGGTAAAACTTTACACTTATTCCTCTCGGACCATATCAATCAAACCGATGAATACTTATCTAAAGAATTACCTAGAAATGTTTTCATCTTAAAAACCTTGTCCATCATTACTAATGGGGTTGAGATAATGATTTGCAGAATGTGGAATGTTAAGTTTGAATTTTAATCCTGTGCGAAATCGAGGACACTGTACTCTTTGTGACAGTTCGGTATTGAGTTCAGGGATGAATTGTTTCGAGTATGCTTGGTCGATGGAGACATGATAGCTTACTCCTTCTGAGAGGTCAATCTTGACAAGTTAGTCGTACTTGTAGTGTAACCTATCTTGCAAGAGTAGTAGAATCATGGTTGATTACAAGATAGATGAGGAAAAGAGAACTAGACCTATAGGAAGCAAGGGGCAACATGCTTTTGTTTCGTATCATTCATTGTTCGGCCGTACATAAAGTATACTTCCATCCAAGTTAATGAATTGAAAACACTAGCTACTTCAATCATCATCACGTGAGCCAAAAATGTTCTAAATGCTAACAGGGAACTTTTTTGAGTTCCTGTTTAAGCATTTTCTGTTTCCTTACCCATTACTGTGTGAAGGTACTAACTCAGACACTACTTATGTACGGATTATGAGCATCTACTTGGATTCTATTTTTTATGCTAGATCCATAGTGGCCTAGCACGGTAGCTTCAGACCTAGGCCTCCAAACTGTGTCTTCTTGGTCGAGATTATATTAAACTTCGAATAAGAAATATCATTTCCGATACAGTTCTAGATGATGTAATTCTACAGATTCAACAATCGCGTGTTCGTATTTCCCATTGCTTGTACTATACGTTGAAGTCGATGATGCATTTATTCCGTAATTTTCTAATTTTTACTTGCCACTGCTGTTCTAAATTATCGATCATTGCAATTCGCAGCTTGTCTGGCCTGCCGTGTTTTACTTTCTCAATCGAAGCAAATGAATCAGATGCTGTTCAGAACATTACTAACTTACATTCACTACTTACTCGTCTCCAAGGGTACGCATACATACAAAACCTTACTTTGAAGGAAGTTAAAGCTATACTTGTGAACGGAATAAAGGACATCTCTATCGATCGCATACAGAAAGCATTGCTTTTTATTACAATACCAAATCCTAAAGCAACTGAGAAGGTGATGACGAATCTGTCCATTTGACTCGTTGCGGGGCTAGTTCATCTTTCACCTACAGCTGTTGATAAGCAGTAGACATCTGTTCTACGGTTAGCCCTGATACGAATCTGAGCATCTCAGTGTTTTTCTTGTTCTTGATCCCGACATGTAGACTACAATTTTTCTTCAATCTCGCCTCATGGTGTCAGGGCACTTCACTCTTGCTGAGGGATGATTAGAGCTTAGGAGTTTTGTGCCATTGCTCAAACATACCCTGCTATTATAAAAGTCATTTAGCTGAATTGATGAAATTTTCGTGCTAGATTAAATCCCGGAAAATAGGTTGTTCCTATTAATAAATGATAGAATTTACCTAGGCGTTTCAAGCTTAGTTAATAGGAAAACATGTAAGTAATAAAAATTTGGATGGGTATCACCATCCATTCATTTGATTCAGATTTAGATTATTCGCTTTAATCTTGTAACCAGGTAAGGTTCTCCCATTGAGAGAGTTGCAAGATTTAAGCAGGTATTTGTTTTTTTTAAATCTTACAAAGTGTAGGCAGTCATTTCTGTTGATTTTCATGGCTCTGTAATTAACGATATTTTTCAAAAAACCTAACATCATATAGGTCATCAAAGTTCAATCATCGGAATCGACAATTAAAGAAACCTGTAGTTGCATGATATGAAAACGATTTAGTCAAATTATGAACGGAAGTGTTCGAAATATTTTGGCCGTCTACGATGATAAACAATATGATACTGTCCATGAAGAATAACGGAACGTAAGAAGAATGACACAAAAGGACTGAATACGTCCAGAAAAATTTGTTTCGAGCATATCTTACACGGTATTAGGAAAAAGAGTCGATATTTTCCATGATATTTGCAACTGCGCAGCGAATTGTCGATGTTGCTATTACTAACGATTAAAGAAATTAGCTTCGTTATTGTCCCACTCCTACATAGATTACGTCCTTCAATTAGAACTAGCAATTATATATTCGCATGAAAATTTGTTCAAGGTGCAAGAAAGTACGTATATCATATTCTCATTCGCTTAGTTGCTGGTTGAAAATAATTCTTGCTTCTTTTGAAAATGAGGATCATGAATTTATCCCGCTAAAATCTGTCTCTACGACTAATTTCAGCTAGCGATACCTAAAAATCGGATGGAAGCAAATTATTAATCGATCGAACAAAATCTAAGTACTCTACAATACACGACGCAAAAATAAGCATATATAAATAGAAATAAAAAGGATTGCGCTTAGATCTTTGCGCACCTATGAAATTTTAAAAGCGAGAATTGGCTGTGGGTAGTAGGAAAGTGTTCAAATTGCAGTGCAGTTGTGTTTCTATTATTTTAGGTGCGGTAGTATCTTCGAGCGGACTGCAAAAATTAGTCCGAGAATTCCTTAGAACAAAACAAGGTGGCTT
>JAAUYH010081742.1_pt1 | contig 11660 bp, 6 predicted proteins | sample 7278061 | NCBI WGS metagenome assembly JAAUYH01 (sample SAMN14350203, study PRJNA611818) | marine sediment metagenome | isolation source: surface marine sediment (0.6m) | place: French Polynesia: Moorea | collected 2018-08 | reverse complement strand
GTAACAAATAAACGAGGTAAATATGGCTCAATCTCAAGAAACTTCTTCTATTGCATCTCTACCTGCGCCACCGAGTGTGACTCCCAGGGGAGTTGCAGCGACGGAGTTACGTCCTTGGGGTTCTTTTACGGTTTTAGAAGAAGGACGGGGATACAAAATTAAGCGGATTGAAGTTAAGCCAGGACATCGCCTGAGCCTACAAATGCACCATCACCGCAGCGAACACTGGATTGTTGTTTCTGGTACAGCCAAGGTAGTTTGTGGCGATGAAGAAATTTTATTAAGCAATAACCGTTCTACCTATGTCCCTCAATGTACCGCCCATCGTTTAGAAAACCCTGGTGTTATTAACCTGGTTCTAATTGAGGTACAGAATGGGGAATATCTCGGAGAAGATGATATTATTCGCTACCAAGATGATTATTCTCGGGTTTCTCAAGATGATTAAATCCCCCAGCGATCGCTGATAAATAAAATAGAATAATTCTCATGTCAGTGGTTGAATTAAATCACAAGACTAGTTTGCTGCTGACTTATGTAATATTAAATTCTTAATTCTGCTGTATGATTGTGCTTACCCCATCTGTAATCTTAACGGTGGGGTTTTCAGTTTCTATCAGTGATTTATGATTCAAATTAGCCCAACAGCAGCCAAAGAAATTCGCCGGTTAATGTCTCAGCAGCAAATATCCAACAATTGCTGTCGATTAGCAGTGAAACCAGGTGGCTGCAATGATTTTTTTTATGATCTTTCCTTTAATAATAGAGAAATAGGGAACAGCGATAGCACATTTGACTGTGATGATATTCAAGTTATCATAGATTCAGAAAGTTTAAATTATGTCAAGGACTTAAAGTTAGATTATTCTGAAGACTTAATGGGGGGTGCTTTCCGTTTTTATAATCCCCAAGCAAATGTTACTTGTGGTTGTGGCAACTCTTTTTCTCTCAAACAGGAGGCTTAATTAGTCAGAAATTTATTAATACACAAGTGTTTTACTATATGTGAAATGGTAGATCGGTGTTGAAAATTGTTTTGATAACAATACAGTGCCAATGAAAAAATTTTTCACCACCAATTATCTAAGTAGAATTTTTCCTGCCCCCTGTCTTTTTCAAGTCAGTCCCCCACGATAAAATCTCGCAACCAAGAAGGAAAATACCTCTGACCGACTCCCGATTCCCGATTCCCCACTCCCCATTTTCTAGCTAGCCTATATACTTAGCATTTTAGGAACAAAAAGATGATGAAAATGTCTGATTAAATATAATAATTCAGTTGAAAAAAATTATAAAAATCTCTATATATGAGATATACTTATCTACGCAAAAAGCGAAAAAAAAATCACAATTATCGAATATTAATATTTACACTAACCGCAATCTTTTTTTTAATTAGTCTATTCACGAAATTCCCTCTATTTACTAATAGTCAAACAGTAATGGCAGCCAGTGGAATGGCAATACAATTACCTCTTTCTACCCGTGGTGCCAAAATTATTGATGCTAAAGGCAAACCAGTATTACTCAGAGGAGTTAACTGGTTTGGCATGGAAACAGAAACACAAGCCCCTCAAGGCTTATGGCAGCGAGATTACAAAGATATGCTGTCACAGATTAAACTATTGGGTTATAACCTGATCCGTTTACCATATTCTGTACAAGCATTGGCTAGCAACTCTCCTGCAGTATTACCAGATGCAACAAGTATTAATTATGCTATCGGTAGCAATAAGGAGTTGGAAGGCAAAACCCCTTTAGAGGTAATGGATTTAATTATTCAAGAAGCCCAAAACCAGGGATTATTAATTCTGCTTGACAGTCATCGCTTAAATAACCAACGCATTCCTGAATTATGGTATGGAGATGGTTTTACAGAAGCTGATTGGATTAATACTTGGAAGATGTTAGCTACAAGGTATAAAAATCAAGCTAATGTCATTGGTGCAGATTTAAAAAATGAACCTCATGGTAAGGCAAGTTGGGGTACGGGTGATTTAAAAACTGATTGGAGACTAGCAGCAGAACGCGCTGGTAACGAGATTTTGGCTATTAATCCCAATTGGTTAATTGTGGTGGAAGGAGTAGAAAAAAATGTGCCTCATCAATACCTAAAAATACATTGGCACGGTGGCAATTTAGAAGGAGTTAAACGTTATCCAGTGCGTTTATCTCGGCGAAATAAATTAGTTTATTCCCCCCATGAATATGGCCCAGGAGTATATAATCAGCCCTATTTTACAGATAAAAACTTTCCCGAAAATCTTTTGCATCGCTGGCAAATAGGATTTCATTATATTTCTAGTCAAAATATTGCTCCCATCTTCATTGGAGAATTTGGTGGACGACAGGTAGATCCAAAAACTCCAGAAGGAATTTGGCAAACTAAATTTGTGCAGTATATTCAGGAGAAAAACTTAAGTTTTAGTTACTGGAGTTGGAATCCTAACAGTGTTGATACAGGGGGTATATTATTAGATGATTGGCAAAGTATAGATATCCCGAAGCAGCAATTACTATCACAATTATTACCTGTCAAGTTAACTCCTGAATTAATCGCACAGATGGGGAGAAAAAAATTAGATGAAGTTGAAATTATTAATCCAGACACAAATGTAGTCAATCTTCCCTCACCTATTGCCTCCACTGATAACCAATTACAAGCAACTACTGATATTTATTCCGATTGGGATACAGGATTTTGCGTTAATTTTAAAATTACTAATCAAAGTAATTTAAAAGTAAAAGATTGGCAATTATCTTTTGAAATGAAACAAGCTAAAATCAATAATTCTTGGAATGGTAATTTTATTAAAAAAGGAAAAAAAGAATATATTATAAATCCCTTAGTTTGGGGGCAAATCATTGAACCAAATCAAGTTATAAATATTGGTTTCTGCGCTCAAAAGCTAGGATTAGATTACAAACCTATAAATATGAAAGTAAAGTAAAATAAATTATTTTTGTTGTTATATAACAAGAGGTAGACAGCAGTCCCGATGAACAAAAATTCACCATCAAGGATGAAAGAGGGTTCTTTTCCCTACACCCCACACCCTGCACTACAAACCCTCTTTATACAACGGTACTGCCTCCTGCCTTCTTTATCCCACAGGAATGGAAATTATGAACTCTGAACCCTCCCCTAGAGTGGAATCAACCTCCAAAGTTCCTTGATGTTTCTCCACTATAATTTCATGGGCAATGGATAACCCTAATCCTGTTCCTTTACCCACTGGCTTAGTAGTGAATTGGTGGTCAAATATTTTTTCTTTGACTGTATCTGACATGCCCATCCCATTATCTCGAATCCGAATCAAGATGCAATCGCCACTGTCATTGAAACAGGTTTTAATTGTAATCACATTTGGATTTGACCAGATTTCATCTACACTACGACTCTTATTTCCATCTTCCAAGGCATCAATGGCGTTTGCCAGTAGGTTCATAAATACTTGATTCAGGGGTCCGGCGAAACATTTCACTGGAGGTAAATCACCATAGTCCTTTACTACTTTAATGGCAGGACGTTTATCATTTGCTTTCAAACGGTGATTGAGAATCAGCAGGGTACTATCGATGCCTTTGTGAATATCAAATGGAACTTTGGTTTTATTATCATTGCGAGAGAATGTTCTCAAGGAAGTACTAATATCGCTGATCCGCTTACTTCCTTCTGTTAGGGAGGTAAAAATTGTCGGTAAGTCTTTGAGTAAATATTCTAACTCAATCTCTTCTGCGTGGGCGGCAATTTCCGCCGCAGAGCTTTGCTGTTGATACAGTTCCAGGTGATCGATCAAATCTTGGACATAACTCTGGACATAAGTAATATTTCCCTGAATAAAATTGATGGGATTATTAATTTCATGAGCAACTCCCGCCACCAACTGACCTAAAGAAGACATTTTTTCACTCTGGACTAACTGTAACTGAGAATGCTTGAGTTGTTCTACAGTATTTGTTAGTTCTGCTGTTTGCTTTTCTAGGGCTTTGTTCAGTTGACGCAGTTGCAGGTGAGTTTTTATCCGGGCTAACACTTCTTCTTCCTGAAAGGGCTTACTAATGTAATCTACTGCTCCCAAACTTAAGCCCTTCACCTTATCTGCTACATCAGACAAAGCAGTCATAAATATAACTGGAATATTGCGAGTTTCTTCCCAAGCTTTCAGGCGACGACAGGTTTCAAAGCCATTAATCCCCGGCATCATCACATCTAGCAAAATCAAACTAGGCAAGCTATATTGTAACTGTTTGAGTGCCCTTTCCCCATTGGTAGCGATCGCCACTTCAAAGCCAGCCGAGCTTAAGGCTTCGGAAATAACTTCCAAATTCATGGGAGTATCATCTACTACTAAGATCAAATCCTTCTCTTTCATGCAATTTTTTACTCCAATTTGTCCATATATTGGTTAATAAAGTTCTCGATTTTCTCCAGTTGAAAACTCTTTGTCAAATCCAGAATCTTCTGCATAAAAGGAGCGTACTCCTGGTTCAATTCCTGAATGCGTGTGGCTTCTTCTGTAAGTTTTTTTAATCGTCCCTGTTGGGCAAGGGTGAGTAATGTTGCTAACTCTTCTGGTGGGGGAGTGACAATTTTTGCATTGGGGATGGCAGTATTAACTAGATTATCTGTGGCAATGGTTAATGGATTCTGTTCGTATTGCCAGACAACTTCTAAATGCTTTGCCAATAAAGAGAATAGCTCCTGGACTTGTAATGGCTTAGCCAGAAAATCATCTGCGCCACTATCCAAACTCTGTTGTCGATCCATATCAGATACAGAAGCTGATGAAACAATTACTGGCAGATGTTTTAAAGTTTCTTCATTACGTAAAAATTTTAACATTTCATAGCCATCCATCACTGGCATGGACAAATCGGTAATAATTAAGTCGGGCTGCTGTTGCTTTGCTTTTGCTAGTCCCTCCTTGCCATGTCCAGCTTCAACCACTGCAAAACCAATCGGCTCTAGCAAATTGACAATTACCGAGCGATTTTCCCACTTATCATCAACAATGAGGATAGTTTTCTGTTTTCCTTGATAACCAATAATGTGTTTTCCATCTGTTGTAGCAGCAACAACCTTTTGCCATTCAGTAACTAAGGGCAAATCGACATGGAAGAAGAAGGTACTTCCCACGCCCGATTGACTTTGAACCTGAATTTCACTCCCCATTAATTTGACAATTTTGCTACTAATTGCCAGTCCCAGTCCAGTTCCTTCCCCTTGACGTTGTTTATCTCCCACCTGTTCAAAAGGCATGAATATTTTGGCGATCGCTTCTGGAGTAATACCAACCCCTGTGTCCTCGATTTGGAAACGAATTTTGTTCTCTGTTGGCGATTGAGCCAGGATACTGACTGTGAATGTTACCTTACCATTGTCAGTAAATTTGACTGCATTGCCGAGTAAATTAATTAGGACTTGTCGCAGACGTTTTTCATCTGCTTCCACAGCTTTTGGAAGTTGCTCGTGGGGAAGATAAATAAATTCAACTTCTTTTTGTTCGGCACGAATGCGGATGATTTCCACAATACCTTGCAAAAAGGAGGGAAAATATAAAGTAGTAGGATGTAATTCCAGTTTACGAGCTTCGATTTTGGAAAGATCGAGAATGTCGTTAATCAGCATGAGTAGATGGGAGCCACACTGATGGATGACATTGATTCCTTTGTGTTCTTTGTCACCCCAGCTTTGGGAGCGACTGAGTATTTGAGCATACCCCAAAATCCCATTCAGGGGGGTTCGCAATTCATGGCTCATGTTTGCCAGAAAATCGCTTTTAGCTTGGTTGGCAGCATCAGCTGCCACTTTAGATTTCTTTAGTTGTACCTGCTCAAAAGATTGTACTTGCCACAGGACAAAAATCATTGTGCCTGCTAACCCCGCCACTACCAGTGCCATTATATCCAGGGGGAGCAGTTGGGAATCGATGTTTTCCCGAGGAATTACCAAAGCAACCGACCATTTGGCTTCTTGCAGTGGCAGATAGGCAACATAATTCTTAGCCCTATCCATTGACATTAATTCTATGCCTTGTTGTCGGTTCACCATCTTGTGAGCGATCGCTGCTACACTGTGGTCATGGGATTTCAGTAAACTAGGGGCAGGTTTTTCTATAGTTGACATCAAGGCTGAATTTGGGTGAACAATTGCTTGTCCTTGGGAGTTCAGTGCCAAGGCATAGCTGTTTTTTCCGTATTCCAGTCGATTGACTACCTGAGTAACGCGATCTATATTAACGTTATTGTGGAGTTCTCCAATAGGTGTCTTGGTAGTATCAGAACTTCCCCAAATAGGTGCTGCAATGACGATAGCAGGGATTCCTGTGGCACGGCTGATGATTGGATCCCCAATATTCGTTTGTCCTGCCATTGCTTGACGAAAGTAAGGACGATCCTTGACGTTTTTTGGAGCACCTCTAGTGCCATAACGCCAACCATCTGGCTTACCAATTGCCAGAAAAGAGATGGACTCAATTCGCTCTTTTTCCGCCTGTAAATAAGGTTCAGCGACTGACCAATTCATGGAACGTACAGTAGGAGTATTAGCAAGCATCTCCATTCGAGCTTTGAGAGTTGCCAGCCAGCTGTCAATTTCATCCACCTTTTGCTGTACTTGCAAAAAAGCGTTTTGTTTCAAATTGTCTAGCATCAAGTTACGCACAACTTGATAGCTGTAATAGGCAGAGACACTGACTACTAAAGTGGTGCCTCCAATAATTAACCGCATCACAAAATTACGCCGCGAGCCTACTTTTGCCACGGAGTCCTGGCTGTTTTTGGTTAATGATTGCCATCTGATCAGAGAAGGGAGGAATTGGGGAAAATTCATGGAATTTCAGGCATAAGGGCTGATTAACTAACAAATCTTCAACAAGACATACTTCTAATGTTTTGCGAGTTATGTAGAAACGTCATCAGTACTTGTGCTGAATACAATCTGCTGAAAAAAAAGGCAGTTTCCCAAAAAACAGACAAAAAAAAAGTTCCCAGTTTTTACATGGGAACTCAAAATATTAACCAGGAAATTTACTCATAATCATCAGATTCATAATCATCTGAATCAGTGAGATCCGCAACTTCATCAGCAATAAAGTCGTCATCCAAAATAGATGGCTCAGACATAGGTGAAGATGGATCTGTGCGTCTGCTCATAAATCCAGAATCACCCATATTAGAGGAATCTAAATGATAACTACGAGCGGTGCGATCATCTAGAACCATATCCAATGGATCATCTACTTCATCTAAAACACTATTGGTCAGATCTGTAGCATAATCTTCTATGGAATTTGCATCTTCATAAGCATTAAAGCCAGTACCGGCGGGAATCAAACGTCCAATAATCACGTTTTCTTTTAACCCTCGCAACCAGTCAGATTTACCTTCAATAGCTGCTTCAGTTAGTACCCTTGTTGTTTCTTGGAAGGATGCCGCAGAAATAAAGCTATCGGTATTCAAAGATGCTTTGGTTATACCCAAAAGTACAGGGGTATACTGTGCCCTAGCACCACCAGTAATTGCCATTGCTTCATTCACCTGCTCGACTTGGCGCAGTTCGATCAATTCTCCCGGTAACATGGTAGTGTCACCACCATCATCTATTCTGACTTTGGCGGTCATTTGACGAACAATTACCTCAATGTGTTTGTCAGCAATATCAATCCCTTGAGACTGGTATACAGACTGCACTTCGTTCACCAAGAAATTTTGTACCTTTTGCAGGGCATGACTAGCACAGGCATAAACTCCGTCTTCTGAACCCAAATTAAAGAAAGTTTCTAAAATTTCATGGGGATTAGAAGGACCATCAGTTAATGGTTGTCCTGCACTCACCATTTCTCCATCGGGAATGATTAAGTTTTGTCCCGGTCCTAGGGAGTAATCGGTGACAGCTCCACTAGATTCAGCAATCTTCAAAGCGATCGCTTCATCACCATCACCATAAACTACTTTTAGTTCCCCAGACCGTTTTGCCAAAATACATGCTTCTTTGGGCTTACGAGCTTCCAGGAGTTCTTCAATTCTTGGTAATCCTTGAATAATGTCCCCGGTTTTAGCACGTTCAAATACCAACAGTACTAGGTTGTCACCCCGTTGCACCAAATCCCCATCTTCTATTTGTAATACAGCACCGGGACTCACACGATAGGGACGACCATTACGAATGGTAACTGTGTAGTTTTGAGTAGCCAAGGCAGAATCGTCACCAGTAGAACCAGAATCAGGTTTTTTAACTTCTATGACTTGCCCAGATTCATTGACAAATTGTCCTGCTGCAATTTCTATGCCTTCAACCAGCAAGTCACCAGTTTTCACCTGGGGCTGAGTCTTGGTTTCAATTTGTACTGTGTCTTGATTTCTCAAGACTAAACAGCGACGAACGATCTCACTTCCTTTTTGCAAGCTACGAACTATACCCCCTTCTTTACACAATATTTGGGTACGTGCTACTACTGCGCCGGGTAAAATAGTATCCCCTTCCTCTACTTCTAGAGTTGTGTGGGTACTACCTTGGGTTGCGTCCGCAGCAATATCCCGACGAACAATCAAAGATTCTAAAATTACCATTTGTAGGCGTTGAATCTCTGGATTTGCCTCATCTGCCATTAATTCAATATCGGCTGCGAGAGGAGAAGCACTATGTTCTTGTTCGGCTTCAGTTTCAATTTCTAATACCAGTTGGGTACGTAGTAGTTCTACTCCTTCTACGGATTTGACTCGCTCGGAGTCTTTATAGGGTAGACGTTGTACTGCCCGCAATTGAATAGAACGCCCGGTTTCCTGACTGACTGAGGTGGTGGATGGGACATCTGGTTCGTTGGGTACGGGGAACTCAACCACTGGACGGCTTAAGATGGCTGGACCTTCTGGAGATTCTACATACTGGATGTAGCGTAATTCTGTGAAGGTTTGTCCCAAAAACTCTTCTCCAGGTTGAATAAAGGTATCATCTTTGCCGACAACTGCTTCTGGATTGTCTACCATGAGCAGTTCACCTGGTTTCACCACTACTTCCCGGAGAATGTCGTTTTTCTGGGTGATTTCCACCACACCATTATTTTGGCAGAAGATATCTTTGACAATTTCCGTGCTAGCTTCGATATATTGACCATCTTCGACCAGCAGTAGGGAAATATCTTTATTTACTTCATGGGTTTCTTCGGGTATCCACAGTAGAGTACCACCCTGAACTATCTCATAACCCTGCTTTGCCTTACCTTTTTTCTGAACTTCTATACCGGCATATTTGATTAATCCTCCGGTGCTGGTACGGTAGTGGTCATCAATCAATTCTGCTACTACCTGGCCATTTTGCACCTTTGTTCCTGGGGCGGCTCTCAGGTTAAATTGTTGATTATTACCCGTACTTACCAAGTAATTGTTACGACCCTGCTGGCTTTGCACCGTTACTGTTGCCTGGTCTAAAACTACGGAGGCGGTAATAATTTCAATCTCTCGGGTACTCTTTCCAGGAGTTGATTCTGGTAATCTAACTACACCACCATGCAAGGTAGTCAGCTTGGTTTCTGCTAGGACTCCATTAGTATCAATTTTAGAGTTATTTTTAACAACTAATTCTGCACCTGGAGGCAAATTATAAACTTCCCCAGATAGAACCCAAATCAAGCCACCCCGAGCCGCAGTAGTGGTAGTATTACCTTGGCGATCAGTTTTTTGCTCGGGAACAACATCAGCGAACTTGACTTCTCCAGCCAAGTCAGTGGCTACATCTTTGACTGCTTTTTCTGTATTGATTCTGGTGGTACGTCCCCCTAAAGCTACCTCTGCTAATAGTTGCCCTTGCTTAACTGTTTTCCCATCGCCAATGTAAAGAGTAGAACCTTGGGTAACAGGAATATCCTTATTATCTTTGCTACGACCTGTTGCTGCTTCCAAGGTCATAGAGCCATTCATTTCTACATAGAAAGCATCTTCACCATGACGGGTACGGAATGGTCGAGTTTTCAATTTACTGGGGAAACGAATAGTACCATCTATTTCTGCCCGTACTTGTTTGGCAACCTCACCAGTGAATACACCTCCTGTGTGGAATGTACGCATGGTCAATTGAGTACCCGGCTCTCCGATACTTTGGGCGGCAATAATGCCCACTGCTTCTCCTAAGTCCACCATTTTGGCATGTGCCAAACTCCAACCATAACAGTGCTGACAAACAGAGCGAGCTGCTTCACAGGTTAATGGCGATCGCACGATTACTTGTTGGACACCGGCTTTTTCAATGGCGACTGCTAGTTCTTCGTCTATGGGTGTGTTACGGGGCGCTATAACTTCACCGGTGGTAGGATGGATCACATCTTCCCCCGCAACCCTACCCATGAGGCGGGTACCAATGGGAATTAAGGTTTTATTACCTTCCTTCATCGCTTTGATGGGAAGTCCGGCGGTGGTACCACAATCGATTTCCCGAATGATTACATCTTGGGATACATCTACTAATCGCCTGGTCAGATAACCGGAGTCTGCTGTGCGTAAAGCTGTATCCACCAATCCCTTTCTGGCACCGTAAGCAGAAATCATGTATTCTGTTACCGTCAATCCTTCCCGGAAGTTAGTTTTGATGGGTAGGTCAATAATTTCCCCTTGAGGATCTGCCATCAATCCCCGCATTCCCACCAATTGCCTCACTTGGGAAATATTACCCCGCGCCCCAGAGAATGCCATCATATAAACGGAGTTGAGGGGATCGGTTTGTTTGAAGTGTTTTACGACCTCGTCTTTCAGGGATTCACTAGTACCATTCCAAGTATCAATTACTTTTTGGAAACGTTCAACTTCAGTAATTTCACCTCGTTGATAACGTTCTTCCGTGGCGCGAATTTCGGCTTCTGCTTCATCTAGGAGCGATCGCTTGGAAGGGGGAACCATGAGGTCATCTACACTAATGGAAACCCCGGCTTTTGTAGCATAGCGGAACCCCAAAGCTTTTAGCTTGTCTGCCATGACGGCTGTTCTTGCCGTACCGTAATTGTTAAATGACCAAGAAATTAATTTCCTTAGTTGACCTTTATCAACGACGCGATTCCGAAAAATCATGTTTTCATTAGTCATTAGTCAGTAATCCAGTTGTTAGTTGTTAGTTGTTAGTTGTTAGTTGTTAGTTGTTAGTTGACAGTTATTACTCACTCGGAGGAGGGAGGAGGGAAGAAAATAATTCCTAACTCCTACCTGTCAACTGTCAACTCTCAACTCCCAACTCTTAACTTTTAACTCTTCACTCCCCTTCCTAAGAGGCGATCGCTTCTTGAATCGCATTGTTGTAAATCACACGACCAGGGGTTGTATATATATACTGGGAAATTAAATTTCCTTGGGCATCTTCCCTCACCCGGCGGGATTTATAGATTACAGTGCGGGTACCATCATCATGTTTGACTTCTGATTGGGGTTGATTATCAGGTTCTCCACTATCTACTTCCCCGTCATAGCGGACGTAAATATAAGCGTGTAAGTCTACGATTCCCTGCTCATAAGCCATAATCACATCATCCAAGGACGAAAAATATCCTCCCGCTCCCTTAGTTGCATTGGGGTTTTCTGCGGTTAAATAATATGCTCCTAAAACCATATCTTGGCTGGGTGTGACAATTGGTCTACCCGTAGCTGGAGACAGAATATTATTGGATGCCAACATT
>JAAUYH010003558.1_pt1 | contig 11661 bp, 10 predicted proteins | sample 7278061 | NCBI WGS metagenome assembly JAAUYH01 (sample SAMN14350203, study PRJNA611818) | marine sediment metagenome | isolation source: surface marine sediment (0.6m) | place: French Polynesia: Moorea | collected 2018-08 | reverse complement strand
CATATCTTTAGCACATCAAAACGAATTGGGATTGACTTCAATTTCTAACTGTGACGAATTTTAACCATGTTTCATTTTCTAATCAATACTAATCAGTAGGTAATTGAATCTCTGCTCAATTGCATGATCTGAGCCTCATCAAACATTGTTGTTAGACACTTCTTCATTTCGTCTCAAAAACAGAAATACTAATATTATCCCCATGCTCGATGGAGCAAATTAAACTAATTAAACACTTGCTGAAAATATGCTTTTTAATACGGCAACGCTTCACCTGAACCCTTACAAGTGAAAATATCAGCCATTTAGCTCAAGGAAAATGTGTAGCTTATTTAGACAATCAATGAAGTTCTAATCTACTTTAGTCTCACTTAAATTGGAGGAGGCTTCTGGTTTGAGGTTACTAGAATTGATTAGCTTGTCCTGTAATGAGTGTATCGAACTGTGGAAAGCAATTGCTTATTATTTCATTCGGTCGTGTACATTGCAAAAGTATTTGATTTATTTGATGAGGACAAACTCAAGGAAGAATATTGAATAAAACAGAGCATTAAGGGATGCTATGGAAACTCTAAAACAAGCTTGAAATACTTTCGTAAAAACATTTTTGAACTTTAATTAGTAAAATAACTAATTTAAGATGATCAAACATTTTGCTTTTCTTAATCGAGCATTGCAATCTTTGCAGGTCAGTATGAAGGACTGCGCGATTATGAAGCATTAAAAAATTATGGAAAGAGAAAACATTAGGGAAATAATTCCGATTGAATGATTTGCTATCTAATATATTAGAATTATAGGGTCAAGTGGACCTATAGATAATTAAACAACGAGAATATCTTCTGTTTTTCCCTCTTTGATCAAGAAAATTTTAATGGGTAATGTAGATTATTTTAAAGAAAGCAATAGAGAAAGTTCTCGAATAATCAAAATTCAAAATTTCGAAATGTCAATTGGGCTGCGCATAAGCAGCATACCCCTCAACAATTGTTTGATTTTTGAGAATTCTCTTGCAAAACGTATTTTTTTACTAAAAAGAGCAACAAGAATGTGAATTCAGAATATCGGAAACATCTAGAGTAATGTACAAGTACTTTTACTTGTTGCAAAGTTGCACTTAAATTAAGAACTTGCCTGTTAGTTCCATTATCTTTCTACAAAGTTATATGATATTAACTTGATCAAATCCATAGATTCTGCTTGATTTGGGTAAAACTGTTCACAGTTTAATTGAGATACACGCAAAAACAGTGGTAATTAAAGATCCAATGTATCACATAGTTAGTAAGTCGCTTAGTATTACTTAGATACTATCAATAGCCCGCAGGCCATACACTAGTCATATCAGTAAATCCAAAGTTACGGGTTATATTTCTGTAAATAAAAGGAGAGACTGAAAATGCTGGAAAGCGTAACAACATTCTAGAATGAGTAGTTGTGAACGTATTGATGTAATTGGTAGAAGTGCCACGGATAAACGGACCTTTATCCTGAACGGCCGTGGGTTTGAGCCTCGCCCGGAGTGTTTTCTTTCGTTTTTTCCTTTTCTTGGAGCACTTCCGAGAAAGAGGCGGGCTAGAGCGGTTCTGAGGGTACCGTTGTGACAGGCGCGCTGCGGCGCGTCCGGGGGTGGTTCATATTTGTGCGTGCGCTAACTATTTGTAATAATTGGTTTTCTGCGTCGCGCCGTCTTCTTCGTCACCACCGTCGGCGGTGGTGATCTTCTTGGCGAAAATTAATTCGCCCAGGCGTCGATTTTCTTATGCAGCCGCAATGGCTGTATACGGAAATAAAAAAATTATTTCTGTATTTGAAGCTTGGAGCCGCTGGCGGTATTGCATGTGTGGTGAAAAAATTTCATATTCACCCAGAGTTCAATTACGTGTACTGTACAGTTGTTGCGGACAGTGAACGGTAACATTCAGTGGGGAAGTTACCGTCCCAACCACCCCAATTTGAGCGTTTTAGGTGTGTGGCGCGAGCGCGCCGCATGCACACTTCCGATCCAAACAAATTCGCACCCGCTTCGCGCGCGATTCGAAAACAGGCGCACCGTGCACCACTTAGCCTGTAGATCCATATTTTGCTCTAGGTTGGTGCTTTTGAGCTGGCTCCTGTGCAGCACTGCCGAACTCTTGAATATGCTCGCACTACTCCCGCGGGTGCCTCGTGCTCCCCGCTTGTGCTCGCAACTACGACTGTGCGTTCGCTGCGCGCTCTAGCTGACCTGGCGTCGGCCCAGTGTGCCGATGCCCCGATCTAATGCGCTAAACAATGGTAGCCGCTCCGCGCGCTTCATGCACAACGAACACTACCACCAATTGTGTGTTGCTGCTGTGACTTGGGGCTTCTACCGGTGTAACTTACTACTGTTGCATGCGTTTTCCGCGCTTACTTCCGTCACTGATCCTACTACACAATCTTCTCTGTGCGTCGGGCATGTACCGGCGCACTACCTCGAAATTGGTAATGGTGTAGGTGAGGTGGTGGTGCGTAGACCGCACATGTCCATGCCCACCTTCATAATGTTCTTTTACTTTTGCGGGTGTGCCCCATGTCGCTCGCGTGGCAAGATTATCTGCTGTTTGTGTGTGGTGCTCTATTCGCCGCCGCCGAACCCTATCAAATACTTCGCTTTCGCTCGGTCGCGCGCGATGCTCACAAACCTAGCAATGATACTAATAGGGCTAGGCACTAGCAGCCAGTCTGCTGGGTGTTACTCGCCAACAGAGCCCCACATTTGGCTGTATCGCGAAGAAATCATCGTATCTAAGTCCAGAACTCAGGAATTTAATCATTACCCTCTCAACTGCGGCCGGCGTGGCATGGCGAGCGTGTCCATCTCAAACGGCATCTCTGAGTCGTCCACGGTGACTTGACCGACCACATGGACGCAAAGAGCATTCTGAGCAACCCGGATCTGACGGAAAAAGAGACACGCGAGGCATATTTATTCAGACATAGCGTTCGGTACAGCCAAGAACATGATACCTTCAACTATACGCGCTCCTGCCAGGTGCGCAAAAATTCAGGAGTCACTCCTTCGCTACTAGACATATTCTCACTGCGTACCAACGAGCAAACCACCTGTGTAGTTCCCTATTTCTCTATCGATATTTCCAAACGAGATCCGGAAGAACCCGAAGGCAGCTAAGCGAAAAACCAGTCTGAGAGTAGGTCTAAAGCGAAAGAGCATAGCCAATTCCATGTTGCGAAGATCAACCAACACACCTAAAGCATCTGACTGTATCTCTGCCTCACGAAACTCCCAGTTTTAGTGACGCGACTGATCTGAAGTATAGGCTGTCACAAACTCCTCTCATGCTTGTAGACAGGATGCCGCTGGAGATACAAGGCTGTACACTGTCGCAGTGATCTACAATCGAACTGAAGACAGTTCGGAAGCTTATGTAGCACTATCGCAACGTGCGCACTCCCAGAAGCAAAAAGGGACTGCAGTCAATGTACGACGAGCAGAGCTTCGATGTCTATTTTGAGGGTCACGCTATCTGGAGTTCTAGCAAAAATAACCCTCTGTACACAACACCATATGAGAAGAACTAACTGAAGGGCGGGCTTTATCGGCTCAAGTATAACAGTTGCCCAAAGTGAGACCTCTGTGCGACTCCAGTCTACAAGCTATCCCCGATCTTGGTTTCGAGAGTTCGCCTACTTGCATACTGGATGAATCGTCTCACCATAAGCCCTCCAATAATCGAGACCGTGTTTTTGACCTATCAGATCCTCATATTGACAGCAGGCCACCGCCTACATGCGTCTTACGCATCCTTGAGGATTTGAATGAACCTCGGACGCTCTAGCACTGGCTCGAAGGATGGCTCTATGCCTTCTGGAACAAATCATCTGCTCTCAATGTTCCAACTTGATGCGGATGACCTGCCAACCTTATCAGACTGCAAGTGATTGTCTTCAGCGGTATTGGACTGCTCTTCTGAGTTCCTCAATGCTGCGCAAGCTCTGTGTAACTATACTTTTTCTAGCGAAAAAGCGGTACAACTACTCGAATGGCCAACGCTCGATGCAAAACGCCAAGATCGGCTGGATATATACTTCCCATCTCCCCATACTGGTACATGTAAATAAAAATCATTACGTACTGATGGATGTAGATGTGAAGGGAAAAGTTGATCATGTTCGACTCGAGACGGTGATCGCGTTGGGACAAAAAACTGACAGTGTATAACGCTTGCCAGATGTTCTAGGACGCGTTGAACGAGCGGAACATATCGATTTGGGGATACAAACGCAATAAGCTGGACGTGACGCTTTGAGACATGTCCTCAGTGACATCAACTTTTGAAAGACGGAAGAGAAGGATCATGATGGATCGAAGAGACCCTTCGCTTTTGCTTCATGGTTAATCGTAGCACCACCAAGCCATCTTCCCGCGTCATCATCAGGAAAAGTGTCAATAGCGGCTTTGATAAAGCACCTCAGCGAGCTATATACAAAAGGTGCTACGAACAGCTGTGGAAATCTGTGACGAAGGTGTGGTTCACCGGCCTGCCCAAAGACTGATGCCCGAACACCAGCGGAAGTACAACACTGATCGAGCAACTAGGCTGGCAAAAGAGGGAAAATTTTCTCGGGCTGCTTAGGCACTAGGATCCGAGCTCTTGTAAGCATCGACGATGAACCACTTCGGTCGTCTCGAAACGCTTACTAAGACATTTAATGCACGAACCCCCGGTTAGGTGCCCATATCTATGGCGTAGTGGGTCGCGTCCGCTCTCATAACTCCCCTCTGTAAATTCAACGGGGGCATACGGTCAGAAGCTGTGGGTAAGACACTACGCCGGAAAGTTGGTAATCTCTGGATGAAGTGTATACAAGCTTATGTTCGACCGTAATTAGGAGGCTCGCAGATAGATGTCGCGGTAAAGGGAAGAACAGAGGCAGTGTACACGCAGTTCAATGTACAGCAACACAACTTTGGAAGGACAAAAGTGACATAGTTGTATTGCAATTGGACTTAGCGAACGCATTTATACTTGTATCGCGCCGAGCGTGTACGATTAACAGACGTACAAAGAAACGTACCTCCATGCTTGGTATTGACATAGGATTAGGTCTAGGAGGAACCTCTCGTAGAGGGTGTGCCATCATTGTACCAATCCGATAGCTCATCTCGAACGGTTTCCAAGCCAATAAGAAAATTGTGAGTATCAGTCCTGGAATTTGGACATCAATCTCGGACGGTTAATGATGACACTGAACCTTTCAGTCTAGGGTCTAGAACACATGAGGTGATCCGTTGTGGTCTTAGCGCTTACTGGGACATATACAATATTTGAAGGGGTATTGTGTCCTCGATTTGGGACTTGCTTCGTTTTCCTACCGAGTGGATTGCACCACAGTAGGTTATATTGCTAACAATATCTTCGCTTTACAAATTCATACAGCTCAAATCAATTCTCTCAAACTCAGAAGACTCGATCGAAAAATGGATAGGTTTTTTCACCGTATGGATTGAGATATCTCGTCTATTGTATTCAAAATAATTTTAGCGCAAAGAATTTTTTTATAAGATTGAATAATATTAATGGACTTGAGTTGTACAGAGTCAATGTTTGGTGGAATGATCAATTTCACGATACCTTCTTATTATAGCTCAGATTTCTCCGATGTTCCTAGGGCACGGGATGTAGGGTCACTCGGCTGGTGTACAAATAAAAGCAAATCCACAACACTTAAAGTTGTCTAGGTGACCATTCTGCACTTACCGACCCCAGTCAAGAAAAACTAAATTCGAGTAGCATCCTAGTCTCTATCAATAGAGTCGCACACAAGCCTAATACAGGTGTTCAATTAAATGTGATGACACTTGCTCACAGCCACTTCGTCCGTCGGTTTAGACACACTATTCTGATTTCTAAAATTCGATTTCTTTTGTAGCGATTTCTTTTTTTATACGAACCAATAACTGTTTGCTCTCCTAAAAGTTTACTGCTTGAGTTAGTGTTTTCTCTATTATTGGGTTGAAGCGGTTTAGGTATTCAAGTGGAAAGTCAGTATTTAGAAATTAGACTTTTATGAGAGACTGTTTCTTGACATTGAATTCACAATTGAATTGAGGCGTGCCCAATCAATATGAAGCTGAACCCTAGTGATCTCTTCTGTTTATTGTCGTGATCGGTTCTCCGTTACCACGTGTGCACTTGGGGTGGATGCGTTCCACCGGGAATGCGCGTTAGCGGAAAGGAGTACTGTACGCTAAGTGTGAGCAGTCTTCATTACGTGTTTTCAGCGTTGCAACATTCGATAACGAGCGTCACAAAAGTTCTTTTTCGAACGTTGTGACCGTGCAAATTTGGCGATGGAAAAGCGGGACGACGTTTTGCAACCATAGAAGCTTGCTGCTCTCGTGTCGCACGGTAGGAGTTTGCGTTGGAAAAAATTGCGAAGAATCTTCTTGTTTGCTAATGTTGTTTTGATGTTACGCAAGATATGTGCTTTGTTATTATTGTTGTTATCGCTCAAGACGTTATGAAATGTGTTTGTTTCTAGGTGAAATTTATTGTGATATCGGCGCTAGTGGCCGCCAAAACATCAGGCGTCGAAGGCGAAGACTGTTTTATGCGGTGTGTTTTGTATTTTCTTATCGTGTGAATTGGAGGTTCCTGTTGATATGTGCGGGGAAAGCTGGTGATTTTTTGTAGGCTTGAATATTATCCCGATTTGGTGCTGCGTTTTGTGAGGCACGATGAGTCAGAGCAGAAATTGATGACTCTTGTGAGAGTTGTGCGTATACCTTATCGTACCTTCCTATGACATTACAACAATTGTAAAGTTGCAATGTAACTGTACTGGTTGCGCACGAGTGGTTGGGAGAGGAATGGAATTGTGATGGATGTGGTGCGGACAGCACGTTATTACTGTGTTATGTCGTCACGAATTCATTTATGTACGGCGTGGTGTTCACTTGAGCAAGAGCACTGCGGGGTATAACTGTGTGAATCACGTAACAAGCCAAAATTCTTGAAGTCGTCAGAACATGCGCGTGCTCATTCAATATCAGGAGTCTGTTCGTGCCGTTAAGGAGCAGCATTCGTGGGGAAAGTGTTGGCAGCGCGCGCTGATGTTGGGTCATATATGAGAGAGAGGTTGTCGATGTTGGTAATTGATGGAATGTCATCGTATAACTATATCGTTCGTGCCAGATTAATTAGGTGAGGAGTGAGAGTGTGGTGGATGGATGTACGGATGTACCGTACATTATTATTATTGTGCTCAGCATTGCGCAGCCGTTCGAGAACATTACTATCATTGCGTTCATATCGTGAATACTACCAGTTGTTGTACGGCAGAAAGGTATGGCGAACTTTCTTGAGCTGGCACGTTGAAATTCATGTGAATGAGGTTTTTTGGTACAAGTCAATTTTACGAAGGAGAGTTATCGACGGTGATTAGTTGATGTCTACAGAGTTACTACGTACAATGTTAAGTGCATGACGTTACATGGAAAGCGGTACATCGAAAATGTTGACAGGGAAGTGCGCGCACGTAAGGCACGCATCAGGATCAAGAATCTTATTTCTCGTCATGTTTCTTTTTCTTCATGGTCTTCAGCGACGGTGAGCCCGAATATCTTTCGTCGGAGCTCAACGTGTACGACCGGTGTGTTGCTGGCTGGGGCCTCGTCGACTCGTAGGTGGTCCGAGGATCCTGCGCCCTCTTTATTGCATCCATTGACGGGTTAACGGGAGGCATTGCCGGGATGTGCACGGCAGACTCGAGGGGCATTAGTCGTCTTCTCCTATCCGAAGAAGATGAAGCATTGCTCCTGGACGTCATGATTGTGATTCAAGCACGAAGCACGGTCAGGTATGTCGGGAACGTTCGAGGCGTTTGTGGCACAGGAGTGTGGCGAAGGTGCTTAAGTCGGGGGGAGCAGAAGTAAGACCTTATCAACGAGTTTGAGTGCTGAGTGAGTGAGTGAGAGGAGAAGAAGAGGACCGAATAAATAATGCGGAATGCGGTGCTACGTGGGCGTATGGCACTACAAGTTTGAGACCAAGTGAACTCAGCCGAAAGTTGTCGTGGCGGAACGGAGTTGCAAAATAGCGCTTTACTATTGGTTGTACGATTGTTCAAATGTAACAGTGAGAAGTGGACCGGTAACATTTTGGCTTATTGACGTGCCCCTCTGGTTCTTTGTGCAGTGTTATTGGTTAATTGTACGATATTGACACGTTCCGAAAAATAGGACATGGCAGGAAAAAGTGGACCACAACCGTGGAAGGACAACTGTTTGGAAAATTGTACTGCACTCTGTACATAGTTATGAGTCAACAGCATGATTGGGAATGTCACCATCAACAATTGGATCCAGAAAAGTGATCCACTCCTATTTCATCATGAATGATTGGAAAGTTAAAATTTTGCCATTCTCAATTTATTCACGCGAATGTTTCTCGATCACTTATCGAATAGCTGTACGTGTACCTTAAATGATAACGACTCTGAAGCTGACATTTATTTTAACTAGATTGCAGTTTCTGTCGAGCATTAGTATTTTGAGTTCACACAGAATGAAATTGAATTCTTGTCAACTTGCAACTACAATAGATAGATAGCGTAGTTGATTTTCATATAATTAATAGAATCAACTTATTGGCAATCAAAAAGATAGTTTAGGATGTCCAAATTTGTTCCCGACACAGAGAAATGAAGCCGAAAATATGATCTTTATTTATAAATTTATTTTTTCCTTCTCACTCTCGAGCTCATAAGATTTTTTTCTAACAGTTCATAAATTTAATCAATGGGAGCCTTGTAATTTTTCTGACTACCCGATTGAAATTAAGTTACTTAACTTTAAATGCCTATTTATGAAATTTCCAAACAACCGAAATATAATTTAGCCAACTATTTAAATCTAAGCTTCGAAAACCGTACTAGGCCTTTTTTACTATACAGAAACAAAACTGAACTGTAAAGTACGATGTAGTGCAACCACTCTCGGAGAGGAACTCACACAAACATCAAGCCCAGAAGGGAGGCCACCGCTCAGGGGCGATGCTCAGCCGAGAATGCGATGCGGCTGCTGTAGAACCACAATAATAACAAGAACACTCGCCCTAGAGAGAGATGTCTACCCGAATGGGGAGTAGAGTGTAGAATACGGATAGAAGGTGTCTGCAACTCGGCAACATGGAGATGCTGCACGATCTGCGCGCCAAGGATCCCATGAAATCGACGTGTTCTGCTCCCAAATTTACCACCAGCTGTTGATAAAGATGAAGGAACCCACAGGAGGCATAGTTTAGGGTCGGAAGCTCCTCGGGTTCACTCCAGGGAGTACCCGGACTACTTACAGTTTTCCGTATTAAGAATACCACAAAACTTGTGTGCTTGAATTAAAATCCAACATGAACTGCAATAAAGTGTCCCCAACCGAGAGGACGGTGCAATTTAAAAAACTCGAAAACTATACAATCCTCAAAAGGGCTAGAATGGTGATCACTTGAGCCAAACAAGTTACCAAGGAATCTCAACAGTGTGTTTCGAGATGACCTTGCACCACATACGACATTAGATAATAGCTTTGATAGTACTACATAATTCTATTACTATCTCAATACTTCAAATCTTTTCCCATGTACTTAATTAAAATGAAGTAGAAGAGGCTTTAAAATTCATCCTGTAGATGTACTGGCAACTAGAGTCTTTTTTGAGAACTGAAGGTCAGGTAAAATAAGACAGGCAAAGATATGTGAATTTCGTATAAGACGTTTAGTTCAGAAAAACATCACGGCGTTAAATTCCTAACTCTTCCTGAGATTTGGAAATCGGGTGGCAATGGAATCACTTCGATGAGTCTTTGGACGTACATTCCTATCTAAAATGATCTTGATCTGGACCTGTCCCATGGATTGAAGGACCCGAAGTGTAGACGAATATTTTTCACATGTAAGTGTGAGTCTGACCGAATTGGGGGCTTCAGCTAATACCTGTAGATACTATTTCCGATCTTCATTCTAAAGTTCAAGTATATTAGTAAAAGTGGAGGTACTTTGTCTGATGGTAAGAGTTGGATGAGATTACTGAAGAAGTTTAAATTGCTACGTTTAGTCTAACGTAGTGAAGAATAATGACTCGAATGGACCTTGACATGTGGCCAATATTAAAGAAAGAGTTACCATCTAACTAATGAATATTTTAGCTAGCCAAATTTACAGATACGAAATGATCCACAATAGTTATCTACCCACTTCTACCTAAAGTAACAAAGATTTGTTTCACTTGGAATCTCTACTGTGTATGGTACTTTCGATAGTTCAGAGTACTCTCGTAGAGCATGATTTTGGATTCGATTGATAGAATGTAACAATACAGACGAAATGGAACTAACATAATCTCCCACTCTATTTTAACTAAATCTTCATATCTTGACTGATCAGCTTGAACCTGTGAATTTGCAACTACTAATTTTAACTCGAAATAAGGGCGAACTCTTTTTCACAAGTACATCCAATAATGTATTCATTGCTTGAAAATGTTAAGACTCAAATTAACAACCGGTCTTTCACTTTAAAAAGAAAAGTGTGTCATTCTGGCATGTACCGCCGGTTTCTGACACTCTGATATTTGACTGTTGCTTTCGAATAGCCATGCTTATGCCCTTTATAAATGCAAAACAAAACAAGAACTTCTACCTAATACACCGAAGAAAAATTCAACACTTCGAGCGCCCGTTTCATTTGATTTAGTATAAGTAAATTTGATCAGGACTTGGTATCAATAATGGACATGTCTACGTTCTACAATTATTTCTCTCAGATTCGATAATTACGAAACGGAAAGTTACGTTCTTTGAATTGATCAATCATTGGAGAGCTATGTATATTTTAAGATTTCTAAATCTGATCCAATGAATTGGTCTTCAGTTCGAGATGGCCAATACTGTACTTGTTCTCCGTTGTGAACGAGACAAAGCGTTACATTATGGAAACGTGAAGTGTATGTCCTTCTCTTGTGGACTGGAGTACTTTGTCGGAAGGTGAAATCTTGTACAGTACGAGCGGCATTCGTGGCACCTGCAGAAGTGCTGTGTATGGGTTGACATGAACGCTGAGTCGAGGTAACCAAGAGTTGGTTATTCGGTGATTGATGACACTAGAGATAATTTGGGCGTGGGAAAATGAAACTTTGTTTTCAGGAAGAAGCCTTTTATTTCGAGGTCAAAATGTACGGAGGTAACAGCTCTGGTATCCGGCGACTTGCGGGCGACAAAAAATGGGAAAATGGGTTTGATAGGAAAGTTGACTTGAGAGCTCCGGTATGACGCGGAAGAATCGAGCGTGGAAGAATACTTGGTGCGCATACTATGGTGAAGCGATGCAAAACTAGTTGCGTTGTATTTGAAATTCCACGTTGATTTCGGTAACAGGAACTAGGTACACGGAATGCAATACCAGCAATGCTCGTGATGTTGGATCTAGCAAGAGGTAGCTGTGATTTTTCCAGTCACCCAAATAAGGTGCTTGTGATTCAGTATTACTCGGTTGGTCCATGCGACGACGAGTTGGAGGCGGACGCACAGAAAATGGAGCGGGTTGGTAGCACATGTCGAATATCGAGTGTTTTCTGTTTGTTTCGATGAATGTTAGACGGCATCCTTATCAGTTGCAGTATTCT
>JAAUYH010116819.1_pt1 | contig 11662 bp, 11 predicted proteins | sample 7278061 | NCBI WGS metagenome assembly JAAUYH01 (sample SAMN14350203, study PRJNA611818) | marine sediment metagenome | isolation source: surface marine sediment (0.6m) | place: French Polynesia: Moorea | collected 2018-08 | reverse complement strand
GTAGCTTTTCTCACAATCCTCAGTTGCTTAGGGTTAAATCCTGTGGGATATTCCCGAGATTTCCTAATTCTTAACCAGCCAATCTTAGGCAATCTAATTTCAGTATTCTTTAAGTCACTACTTTTAATTTGAGGATAGACAAAGCTTCTAAATCTATTTTGGTTTTTAAATTTAGGGAAGCCTCGAACCTCTACTTTAAAGAAATCATCCCAAGCTTGGTCTAGTCTTTTTAAAGTAGACTGCAAGACTTGAGAATGAACTTGTGCTAAATGCGGATATTGCTTTTTAGATTGAGTTAGATTCTTAGCTTGAATATTGTAGCTGGGAAAAGGTTTATCGGCAGGAATGATATATTCTTGAACAATTGAACATTGGTAAATTGGACTTTTTCTCGACTGTATCCAATCTTTTCTTTCCCTATGATTCCAGTTGTAAACCGCCCGACAAACTTCAAGATACATTTCTATATCTTTAATCTGTTTTTTGGTTGGTTTTAACTTGTATTCGTAAGTGAAAGATATCATCTGAAAACCGATATTTACTAATGTAATTATAGCAGATTTCGTGTTATTATTTTATCAATGACCAAAATTCATCACATCGGCGTAGCCGAGTGTCTTCTTTTGGAAGAGAGATAAAGTTTTAGAGGACAAGGTCGCAAATATTGCATATTAGCATTACATAATGTTTACATATTTATATTTTTATTTATAGAATCCGCAAAATTTGATAGTCAAGGCTTAGTTTAAATTAGCCTTAAAGAATACATTAATATGATTGCATTAAACATATCCAAGTTTTTCCTTCAACCTATGGATTTAGGTAATAAAAATTAGCTTTTAACAGAAGATAAGTAACAAAAAATGAACAGTAATGATAAGAACAACTGGAAATGCTTGACAAAAACATATAATCCATTTTATTGGTTAGGGTTCACAAGAGAAAAAGCGACGGTACGAGAGTTTGTTTTTCTGCTAGTACTTGGATTAGTATTCTATGGTGTCTTGCATCGGAAGTTTCCTCCAAGTCCTCCTTTATCTCTAAAAGCCAAGCTTGCCAGAACCGAGGTTTTAAGAGAAATTACTGAACAGCAAAAAGAAATTCAAAATAAACTCAATCTAGCTTCAGAAATCTCTTCTCCTGAAGAAGCACCTATTGAAACAAAGACTCCAGAAGCTCCTTCTTCGTTTAAGCAGACACAAAATACTATAAAACAATGGAGAACGGAACTAGTACCATTTTTCAGTGATCGGCCTGAAACGGAGTTTCCAATTAAAGATATTTTAACTGAGATTGAAGCTATTTTAACTAAGTTAGAAAAGGTAAATTTTGCCGAATTAAAGATAGATGATGTCAGAGAAATTCAACAATTATTGACAAATTTGCAGAATTTACTCCAAGTCGATGAACTATTTTGGACAGACAATAAAAAATGGTTAGAAATTATTTTTTGGAGTCTATTTGGTACCTTATGTTATCTAATTAAACAAACAAGTGACTATTACCTAAGAGAGAAGTACCACAGACACATCCCAGGAGATCAGGCGAAAAATTATCTTATTCGTTACAAACCAAAATATTATTTTTTTCTGTTCCGCAGTCCTTTTTATACTTTGATTATTCTCTTTATTCTCAGTGAAGCTAATCTCGAAATAATTGGCATATCTCTATCATTGTCAACTCTGGGAATTCCAGTCCTAGTCGCATTAGCTTTTATCTTAGGGTTTGCTAACCGAGTGACAACTGAACAGTTAGACATGATTATTGCTGCTATTTTTAAAGATGCTTATCAGAGAACCCTCAGAAAAATTGATATTTATCCATCAACTCAAGTGATCAAGTATGGTGAAAGTTTTGATTTCCAAGTTGTTCCCAATGTCAAAGTTAAATGGAGTATTTGGTCTAAGCCTTCAGTCGGAACTATTGATGCTGCGACTGGTATGTATATTGCTCCCCCTAAAAAAGGATATGTCTACGATGAGCTAGGTAACCTAAAAAAACCTGATCAAGATGAAATTTTTAAAGCTCAGGAAGTTCCGATATATCAACAAGTTATCATTAGAGCTGAAAGAGAATACGAATCATCGGTCTCTAGTCTCGCATTAGTTATTTTGATAAATGATGAGACAAAACTAATGGTTTCCCCAGAAGAATCTAACATCAACTATCCTCTAGAGGACTCAAAAAATGAAACTCAACAAACTCGTTTCTGCATTGAACTAAAAAATCCTTCAATTTCTGGTAAAAATTTTCCCGTAGAGTGGACTATTTCGCCAGCGGGAATTGGTAAATTTGATTATGACAAAGGAGAGTATACACCTCCTAAAAAGTTTCCTGATGATTCCCAGAAAACCATCAAATTAACAGTTCGAGCAGCTATGCACAATTATCCCTCTATTTTTGATGAAGCGAAAGTGATACTGCAACCTCCGCCAACTGATGCAACTTCTGACACTACCGGAGTCTCAGAGACAAATGCTTCTATAAAAACACTCGAAAATAAGGCATTAATGAAAAGTGATGAACCTCCAAGCAATCGAGAAGATTCTGAGTAAAATCAATAGAAAAAAAAGTTGTTGACCCAGCTCATAACCAATTTCGCTAAGTCAAGTTCCTCTTACACTTCTCTTTTCCAAAAACAGTAAAATATATTACAAACACTAAAACTCTAAATCGTAGCAACCTATGAGCAAAGGAACTTTATTTGATAAGGTTTGGGATTTACATACTGTCGGTACATTACCTTCTGGTCAAACTCAGTTATTTATCGGCTTACATCTCATTCATGAGGTCACCAGTCCTCAAGCCTTTGCTATGCTGCGAGAAAGAGGACTCAAAGTATTATATCCCGATCGCACTGTGGCAACGGTAGATCACATTGTCCCTACAGAAGATCAGGCTCGTCCTTTTGCCGATATTTTAGCAGAAGAGATGATGCAAGCTTTGGAACAGAATACTAAAGATTACGGGATTCGCTTTTATAATCTCGGTTCGGGGAATCAGGGTATTGTACATGTGATTGCCCCCGAACAAGGTTTAACTCAACCAGGAATGACTGTTGCCTGCGGAGATTCCCATACCTCTACCCATGGCGCATTTGGAGCGATCGCCTTTGGTATTGGTACCTCCCAAGTTAGAGATGTCTTAGCTTCGCAAACTCTGGCATTATCAAAGTTGAAAGTACGCAAGATAGACGTTAACGGCAAACTTGCCCCCGGAGTTTACGCCAAGGATGTGGTGCTGCATATTATTCGTACCCTCGGAGTTAAAGGAGGTGTCGGGTATGCCTACGAATTTGCTGGCTCTACCTTTGAGCAGATGAGTATGGAAGAACGCATGACGGTCTGTAACATGGCGATCGAAGGTGGTGCCCGTTGCGGTTATGTAAATCCCGATCAAGTGACTTTTGATTACTTAAAAGGTCGAGATTTTGCACCTAAAGGAGCAGATTGGGACAAAGCTGTCGCCTGGTGGCAAACTATCCGCAGTGATGAAGATGCTGTATACGATGATGTGGTAACTTTTGATGCAGCGGATATCGAACCGACCGTCACTTGGGGCATCACTCCAGGACAGGGAATTGGCATTAGTGAAAATATTCCCGTGACCGAAAGTTTAACCAACAGCGATCGCGCTTTGGCAGAGGAAGCTTATAAGTATATGCATCTGACTCCAGGAAAGCCCATTAAGGGAACCAAAATCGATGTTTGCTTTATTGGTAGTTGTACTAATGGCAGATTGAGTGATTTACAAGAAGCAGCTAAAGTTGCTCAAGGAAAACATGTTTCTGAGGGAGTTAAAGCTTTTGTTGTTCCTGGTTCTGAGCGAGTTAAGGAAGAAGCTGAAGCTGAAGGTTTAGATAAAATTTTCACGAAAGCTGGGTTTGAATGGCGCGAACCTGGTTGTTCGATGTGTTTGGCGATGAATCCTGATAAGTTACAGGGAGATCAAATTAGTGCTTCTTCCTCTAATCGTAACTTTAAAGGTCGTCAAGGTTCTGCTACTGGGAGAACTCTATTAATGAGTCCAGCGATGGTAGTGGCGGCTGCTGTTAAAGGGGAAGTTGCCGATGTCAGAGAATTGATACTTGATAATTAATTGATAATTGATAGATATTAGGATGCGTTAGAGTCGCGCTAACGCATCACTAAAATATCTGTAATCGAAAAAGAATTGATGATTTAGCTACAATTACCCACAATAAAATTCAAATCAATACACAGGAAGAAAGAGTAACATTCGACAAGATAACTCAACCTAATGCATACAACAAAAAGAATTAGATTTACTTGGTGTTTTCCTAATTGGTACTGAGTAAACGACTAGCTCAATAGGGCTGTATCTTCTACACTGCATAGGTTATGATGTTTTGTTAATCTACAAGTTTCGTTATAATTATTGTCATCGTAATAAAATTTTTAATAATGGATTTAATCAGCATCGGCGCTTTAGCATTAAGTATTGGTTTGGGACTAATGACCATTTTGTTTATCTTTCGCATTGTTCTGACTTGGTATCCCCAGATAGAAACCAATAAATTTCCGATCAACTTAGTTGTTGTTCCCACAGAGCCTCTTCTCAAAATTTCCCGAAAAATTATTCCTCCTCTTGGTGGGGTAGATATTACTCCGATCATCTGGGTTGGTATTTGTACCCTGTTACGGGAAATGCTGCTCGGTCAACAAGGACTAATTACAATGGCAATGAGACTACAGTAATCATTTAATATTAAAAATTGACGAGCGACCCTGCTGCTTTGTAAGCAGCTAAGGAACGCGCGAGTTTGATCATTTTTCAGCAAAATATCTGACTCCTGCCCCCTAAATTATGCCTTCTTACATTAAATGTTCTTGAACAAAATTGGTAAAAACTTCTCCCTCAAGAAAAGCGGGAGTTTCGAGAATTCTTTGATGAAAACCAATAGTTGTGGGAACACCCGTAATCGCACATTCGCGTAAAGCTCTTTTCATGCGTTTAATAGCTATATCTCTGTTTTCACCCCAAACGATTAACTTGGCAATCAAAGAATCATAATAGGGGGGAATCTCATAGTCAGTATAAACATGGGAATCCATTCTCACCCCTGGTCCTCCTGGGGGTAAATAACCACTAATGCGCCCAGGATGGGGACGGAAATTATGGTCAGGATCTTCGGCATTAATCCGACATTCGATCGCGTGACCTTGTAGGTGGACTTGTTTCTGATTTAAACTTAATTTCTCTCCTTGAGCAACCCTGATTTGTTCTCGGATCAAATCCAGTCCTGTTACTAGCTCGGTTACAGGATGTTCTACCTGAATCCGGGTATTCATTTCCATAAAGTAGAAATTACCGTTTTTGTCTAACAGAAATTCTACGGTTCCTGCTCCGACATAATTAATCGATTTAGCAGCTTTGACCGCTGCTTGTCCCATTTTGGCCCGTAATTTAGGATCTAGTATGGCACTGGGGGCTTCTTCTAATAATTTCTGGTGACGACGTTGGATAGAACAATCGCGCTCTCCCAAATGAATCGCGTTACCGTGAGTGTCAGCAATAATTTGGAATTCGATATGACGAGGACATTCAATAAATTTCTCTAAATATACGCCTGCATTCCCAAAAGCTGCTTCGGCTTCTCCCTGGGCTGCTTGAAACAAACGAATTAAATCACTTTCATTGCGAACTAAGCGCATTCCTCGACCGCCACCACCAGCAGTCGCCTTAATCATAACAGGATAACCAATTTCCCTGGCAGATGAGATAGCTTCTGCTTCATCCCTCAACAAACCTTTACTACCAGGGACAGTGGGCACTCCTGCTTGCTGCATCGTTTTTTTGGCCGTGGATTTGTCTCCCATGGCTAACATGGCTTCTTTACTAGGACCGATAAAAATAATCTGGTGATCGGCACAAATCTCAGCAAATTTGGCATTTTCCGCCAAAAATCCATAACCCGGGTGAATGGCTGTCGCATTGCGAGTTAAAGCTGCCGCGATAATATTGGGAATATTCAGATAACTTTTGCCAGAATGGGGAGGACCAATACATACACTCTCATCTGCTAGCTGAACATGGAGCGCCTGGCGATCAATCGTTGAGTGAACCGCAACAGTTGCAATCCCCATTTCTGCGCAGGTACGTATGATCCTTAACGCAATTTCCCCTCGATTGGCAATTAATATTTTGTCAAACATAAAAATTAAAATATAACCAGATCAGTTTTATATCCCAGATGACTAGTCTACCAGGAATTTTGGTTGAAAAGCCTGATATTTTTAGGTTATGTCAAGTCCGTTTAATTAGTGACAATAAAAAATCTCCCTGGCTCTCGGTCTCTAGATCAACCTTATTGATAACTATTCAAGCTTACTTGAAATTGAGCCCAGAGCAAACTTGAAGATTAGGGTTCATCAAGATAGTTTAATTATTGTTAATTTAAAGAAATCAAAAACAACCAGAAATTATTGCTTGTGAATGACCAGCTAAAAATTATTGTTTTGGATGATGATCCGACAGGTTCGCAGACGGTTCACAGTTGCTTGTTACTGATGAAATGGGATGTCGAGACTTTGAGGATTGGATTGCGAGATGAACTGCCAATTTTTTTTATCTTAACCAATACAAGAGCGATCTCGCCTAAGCAAGCAGCAATCGTGACTCAAGAAGTCTGTCGTAATCTCAAAATCGCTCTGGCAGCGGAAAAGATTAATAATTTTCTAGTTGTCAGTCGCTCTGATTCTACCTTAAGGGGACATTACCCTCTAGAGACTGATGTAATAGCTCAGGAATTAGGAGATTTTGATGCTCATTTTCTGACTCCTGCTTTTTTTGAAGGTGGCAGAGTCACAATTAATAGTAACCATTACTTGTTAATAGATGGCAAAAAAGTCCCAGTGAGTGAAACCGAGTTTGCTGGTGATTCTGTATTTGGTTTCAACCATAGCTATTTACCAGATTACGTTGCCGAAAAAACTCAAGGTAAAATTGCCTCAGAAGAAGTAATTAAAATCCAACTTGAAGATCTATATTCTGAAGATCTCATTAACCAATTACTATCTCTCAACAATAACTCCTGTGTCGTGGTAGATGGCAAAATTCAAGAAGATTTTGATCGATTTGCTACTGCTCTTTTTACAGCAACCAAACAAGGCAAACGCTTTTTATTGCGCTCTGCTGCAAGTTTAATTACATCCCTCGCTCAATTGGGACAACAAGCAACTCCTCCCGAAGCAATGGCTAGTTACAAAACTAACCACAAGCCAGGAGTGATTGTAATTGGTTCCCATGTAAAAAAAACAACACGACAATTAGAACAACTTTTACAACAACCCTCAACTGTGGGTATTGAAGTTGAGGTAATTCATTTACGAGATCACCCCGAAACCAGAGAAACAATTCTACAGTCGATTCTCCATCAAGTTTTGACAGTTTGGCGACAAGGAAAAACCCCTGTGATTTTCACTAGTAGAGAAGAAGTAACTTTTGTTGATCTTCAAGAACGTATTGATTTTGGCAGAGCGATTTCTGATTTATTAATGGATATTATAGGCGGCTTACCCTCAGATATCGGATTTTTGATTAGTAAAGGCGGTATTACATCCAATAATTTGCTGAGTAAAGGTTTGAACTTGACTACTGTACGGTTATTAGGTCAAATATTACCTGGTTGTTGTGTTGTTCGCACTGCTAAAGATCATCCTCAGTTTCCCTGTTTACCTGTTGTTTTATTTCCAGGAAATGTCGGCAATGATCGAGGTTTAGTCACAGCATGGGAAATAATCGATCATCAAGCTAAGATTTAAACCTAAGTTGAGAATCGAAAATAAAATGTTCGAGTCTGTAACTTTAGAGGAAGTAGTGAATTTAGCCAAAAAACTTTCTCCCTGGGCTCGAATACGTTTGATAGAACAAATAAATACTCACCTTAAACGAAATTTTATTGTTGCAGTTTGTTGACTTAAGAAGCCGCACTTTTAGGATATGATTAATATTTGGTTAAAGCTTTATTGGTATCAAGATCTTGGGTCTAAAACATAAAAGCAGTTAACCACCGACCAAAGTAGCAACAGCTTATTGTTTAGTTACAATCCAAATCTAGTTAAGTAGCTTTTACTGAATCAAAATACCAATACCAGCCGATAACTTATCACTTTTTCAGATAACTCTAGTTTTGTTACTAGAGTTTTTTATTACATTGGTGAACTGGCAGTAACTAAAATGCCAAAACTTCTGTTAGAAACTTGTCCTAAGAATCTTGTTTTTTACTAACTAAAGCTAAATCAAGATGACAAGATTTTCTAGTATAAACTTGACCCCAGAATCTGGTCTGTTTCTTGTCGCAAAAAGCGACTTCACGATAAACTAAGTCCTCTTGATTGCGTTCTTTTAAGTCGAGAACAGGCTGATTAAGCTCATAGGTTTGGCCTCTAAACTTGACAAGCTCACTAGTTCTACTAACATCAATTTGAGTGTTTTTATAGTCATACTTAACCCCTCGTATGACAATTGCTGTCATCGTATGAGCACCTGTTTACATCCTTTTGCGCAAACGCGAGAATCTACCCCAAACTACGGAAACTGTTGCGATGGAGCTTCAATCGATCCTTCAGACTCTTCAAACTCTCAGACAAACACATCAGCTCAAATATTCTCGTAATAGTCTCAGGATTATGAAAAATCAAATAGTTCCCCCATTCCGCCCTGGTCGGGGAACCCGACCTAGCGGTGAGACCCGCGCCGCCGTTATCCGAAGGTGTATCCTTTAGGGCAGGCACAAGGGAACCCAGAACACGAAGCTGGGCAAGCCGCTCACCAAGAGACGGGGTTCACAGTAGACGCGGTTTAGAAATTCAATTTTAATCTTCCAAATCTAGCATCAAACCCGCAGGAAACCAGAGACTAAATATCTTCATATGATATGCTTTTAGGAAAGGGTAATTGCAACGTAAAACGCTACAACCCGATTCCAAAAATCTACTCAGTAGTTGGAAGTAAAAAAATTCCTGAAACTTCCATTGGTTAAAGCTTTGTTACCAGAGCATAACAGCAGTGTCTCCGCTGGCCCATTGATAGTACAAGCGAATGCGAAGAGCATATTTGCGATCTGAGTAAAGCCTTAATTGAAGTCTAGCATTACGATTGAAACCGCTATCATCATCGCCAGCGACGAACTGCAATTCACCGTTGTATTCTTCAAAGAGAACCATAACTGAATCGGTGGAACCAAAGGTCTGAATTGTATACTCACGAGTAGCAGTAGGCACGATAACAAAGTCTTTTTGCTGACCTGGTGATAGAGACATTTTTTGTAACTCGAACGGTTTGAGTTCTGTAAAGACTGGAGTTGTTTTTGGATAGAAGAACTTAACTGTCTCTATATCAGTTTCGGATAGTCCTGGTGCTGGCTGCAAACCACCTTGATACTTTTCTGGTTTGAGGATCAAACCTGCACGAAATGCATAGTGCATGATCGAATTTGGGTCCCATTCCGACCCCTCAACTTGAGATTGGGGTAGCTTATTAAGAATATTGCGCTCGATTGTTTCAAGAGGCCAGTTATTTGGCGGTCCACTGAAATAATCAATGACAGCCTGTCTATCCCAAACGATACCGGCGAAAGGGTTCTGATGAGAATGCGGAAAGCCAAGGGTATGACCAATCTCGTGTACGGGAACATCAACTCCGCGAGAATCAAGTCTTAAATCCTGTCCAAAGTTCATTGTCCGTTCAGACTGCCCAATGTTGAGAATATATGTGCCAAGGTAAGACCAATATCCATCTCCTCGTTGGAAACCAATACGGATTTCGGCATCGTCAGGAGACGATACTTCTTCAAAATCTATACCAATACCGACATCTTCCCAGACTTTAAATCCCTGTCTGACGATGTCTTTTTCGGCATCACTAGCGCCCCAACGCGAATTCTCGAAGAAGTAGTAGTGTAATTTGGTGCCATTGACCCACTTATTCCCAGTGATAATCAATAGACGAGACCGTTCTGACGATATGTCAGGACTAAACTGACGTGGAGGCGTTTGGGGAACCGAGCAATAAACTTCTGGTACTGAATCTTTCTGTGTGGAACTTTTCTGAGAGAGTAAAACTTTTAATTGTTTCTCTAATTCAGCGACGCGTGCTGACAAATCATCTTGCGATGAATTTCCATTTTTTGTAGTCATATTCTTTGTCTCCTATGGATTAAACAGGATTAAACAAAATACTTCACACTAAATTTAGTTAGCAGCTTGTGACTCATTTTGCACAGGTAATACTTCCTGCTCAGTCGGGAGAGTAGATTAAATTTATAATTTATACTGAGTGCAAGAATAATTTACCTAATGTTTGAATTAATTTCTCTTGTCAGGATACTGACAGATGACAATTGGTGAAAATCCCATCTCCAGTTGTACCGATGAAATCAAGCAATAAAATCGAGTACTATAAAGGTAAATTTTTGAGTAACTAAAACAAGTTACATTTTTGGTACAAATTTGTATATCTTCAGCTTAACGTTGCTAATCTACTTCAAAAAAATATCTTTAAAATAATTAACTTAACTTTTACTCTTACCCAGCTTCGTCTTTTGAGATAAATTATTGGAGGCTTCACCGATAATTTGTAGATGATGAATAATCCAAACCTGAACTAATTCATTCTGCTGAAACTCTTCTTGTCCTTGAACCGCATATTTTCGATTTGCGAAATCGCCTCTAAAATATCTTGTAAGCGTTCTCTATCATCTCTCATAATGAGATCGCCTCTTGTAAAACTCTTTCTCGAATTCTCTCTTTTAAAGCTGATTCCTTAGCCACATCTACTTTGCATCCGAGTAATGCTTCTAGATCTAACATCAAACCCGCAGGAAACCAAGGACTAATATTTTCAACTGAGTAATCTACTAAAAAATCAATATCACTTTCGGTATCAGCTTCATTGCGAGCAACAGAGCCAAAAACTTGTACATTAAAAGCACCGTGTTTAGCGGCAATAGAGATTATTTCTTCCCGTCTAGCTTTAAGTAAAAGGAATTAGACGCAAAGAAATTAAGATAAGTGTTAATAAGTGAACCTAAGAGTTTTTGTCCCTAATCTTCCCATTAGCCTTAACTAACAAATTTGATATTAATTAGTGGATGTGGGTATAAGTACAACAATCATGATAAAAGCTTGAAACCTTGCAAAAAAACTTTCCAGGTGTAAATTTTTCGTTGATGAGAGGGGAGAATTAGTTCGCGTAAAGATTACGCGAACTATCTTAGACTAAAACTCCTTAAAAGAGTAAGAAGAGCGAAAAAAATGAATTGATTAAGTAGCCATTTGTGTGAACCAAGTTTGTCGCCACTGACCATTACATTCTGTTACTTTAAGAATAGCGAGTGCTTTACATCAAGCGCGCACTCCAACTCATTCCTTTGTGTTTTTGGCGATTGCCAATTACTAAGTCAACTCCTTTTTCCATACGCCCACTCCCAATATTTTTGCCAATTTGACGACGCAATTCATAATTGATAATTTCACTTTCATGTTTAGTTATATAGGTAATTAATTCATCTAATTTCTTTTGATTGCGAGCTTGAATTTGAGTTTCTAAATAAGTGAGAACATCTCTAGTTTTACCACGCCAAAGATGACAAAATAAAAACTTACTATGTTCAGTTTTTTCTAGCTTATTCCGAGTAATC
>JAAUYH010163533.1_pt1 | contig 11664 bp, 5 predicted proteins | sample 7278061 | NCBI WGS metagenome assembly JAAUYH01 (sample SAMN14350203, study PRJNA611818) | marine sediment metagenome | isolation source: surface marine sediment (0.6m) | place: French Polynesia: Moorea | collected 2018-08 | reverse complement strand
CACACTTTGTTTTTGAAATTCTAATCAATTGAATGCAGGGATTAGTTTGATTGCAAAGTTTGATTGGTAGAGATCTCTCCGAAGATTGCAATAATCAATTTGTTTTTGGCGAAGATTAATAATTGTAGCATTCTAGAAAGCGTTGGTTAGTCAACAAATACAGACATAAATTTATTTACAGTAGCTCGATTAAAATCTTAATTGAAACGAGGAAGCGCGAGCAGACAATATTTCTACAAATACTCGATCTGGACTGGGCATACTAGTTAGAGGAGATTTTTGGGGAAATTAATTTAGCTTGAATCCTATTAAATATGAATTACTATCCTTGAATTCATATTATATGATAAACTTATGCTGGGTTGAATCATGACTTAGCCTGATAGAATGACCAATCGTGAATCTTCGTCAGGATTAAACAAACTAGTGCTAGTATTGTCACTCAGTAGACAATTTAAGTTGAAGCAAATTAAGATGACTTTTGCTTGCGTTGAGATCGGAGAGTAAAACTCATCAGCTTTCCAATAATTTTGTATTCTAATGCAGTTAGCAGTTTTACGCTATGGAACAAGTCAATAGAGGCAATAATTTACATTTGCTTTTATTGGTTGGGCTTTAAGACGAACTTAATAGGAAAAAGTAATGACAATGACTAATAGTAAGTTGTCTCTAAAAGATAACTTTTCGTTCAAAAAATTTTAAAAATAGAATGTGGGTCTACTAAAAATAACTATTGAAATGCAAAATTTTGAACCTGCGTTAACTTAAATGTTGGATATTCAAATGATACTTAAACAAGCATGCAGCTTTAGCACGGAAGATCGAAGTAGGACTCATCATTAATTATTACTCTGTTACTTATTTACACAACCCGTATTTACAATCGATGCATGGTGGACATCATGCTATAAGCAATCAATCTCTACCATAGTGTTTCGGTGGGAAGCATAATGCGATCGCAATAATATGGTACCAAACAGATTTAAACCGTTTCATAAATTAGCACTTCATCTCCTGGAAATTCACTGGCTCGTACCACTATATAGCGGGTATTCAGTTGGATGAGCTCATTAATATTAAGTAACGGTATTCAATTGACGGTTCCTTCGGACGTGGACAAGAGTTAAGCGAAGTTCTTGACTACGGATGCTATCTAGTCGTCTATATCCGGACTTGGTTCGATTGACACTGAGGACATTGAAGCAGTAATCTTCATCCGATCACCATCTGCTTACTGATCGGACTATTGAAATTCACACCAAATTAAAAGACACGTCAAATATACTTTACAAAAAATTTAATGGTGCACTAAAAGGGTGCATAAATATCAAGAGGCAGATCTAGTCGTTGAAGACCCATAGACTTTTTGAATTCCTTAGTTCACAGTCGCTGGTTTTTATTACACTATAGCCTGTACATAAAATTTTTGTAACTGATTTATCTCTTGAAAGCACTTTTCAAGCAGAATTAAGCCAAAATGACAGTGCCTTGTAACTATAGATTTGGAGCCCCTTTTTACAAATTTCGCCATAATTTTTCGTTGTATTCATGAATCGTAAAACAATTTTTTCGAGATCAAAGTTTGACTTTTCTGTTTGTACTAGTTTTCCCCACAAGTCACTAAAAATTGAAATAAATGCGGTGCATTATACTAAATCCTAGTGCGAAGGAAAGTAAGAGGAATGCCATAAAAGTTTCAATTTACATGATGTCAGCCCAAACGAGAAAAATTTAAAGAGTACAGAAAATTTGGCGCCTATTTATCGAGGCTCCAACGTTTTAGTCTTGCCTATGAAAAATTGTTGAATCGAATCAATTCAAAAAACTATTGCTTTCAGACTATGCTCAATTTCGCAATCAAATATCAAATTTTGATACTGCTTTCGATAGCAAGAAGGCTGCAGTTGACTCCCATAGTTGAAAACGGCAAGATAAAACTGCTACCTAGCATTCTTGTATATTTAAATCGATTTATCATTCGTGGCCCACTAGATTCTTGTACATCTCATAAACGACCGCTATAATTTTTGATATCCATTGTGGTATTGCCTGCCACGTATGTTTCCTCTCTGGAAAGCGAAATTTCTAGTCTTTCTTCATGAAAACTGAAGATAATGCTGCAATCTGTGGATGTAATTGTGGAAACAACCGAAAGCGCACTGCAAGGGGCTGATACTAGATCTCCTTTGTTCAAACAGCGCATGTTATTTATTTGGGCATAATTCACATAAACTATCCTATCCCTTACAAAACGTGGCACAATTATGTTCCTATTTCAAAGACCAAGCACACAACCATTGTAATTGATTTCTTTTTCAACAGTTTGAGAAATAATCCGCATGTAATTTGAGCATGAACCATTCCCAAGTAATAAATTCATCATATACATTAATCTGGGATAGTGGAATGTGCATGATGGAAGATTGTTGATTCGGTCCGCACAAGTACACATCAGTTTTTGATTGCTGGACAAGTGATATCACGCAATATGTACTAGTATTGGAACATATTTTGCACAATCTTCTTTTGGCTCGACTGATAGACTAATATCGATTTCTTCTCTCGCTGATGAATCATGTTTCGAAGTCGACAAGTACATCGGATTCATCACATATTTTTGAAATTCATATGCAAAATCTTGATATAATATCACCTGTTTCTTAGCAGAACACGTAAAAACAGATAATTCTACCAAAACTAAGCTGAAACGTATTATCAGTTGAACCTCGCGGTGAGAAACGTACTGAATGAAGAAGAACCATTAATTTCAAGAATAAAAACGTTAATTCTACGATTAGGAACTCTAACTCTATTTGCTAAACTACATAAGCATGCAAAACTAATGCTTCAGATCTCTTATAGCACATGATGGAGTTCGTTTTCTGAATTAATTAATAGAAAAGTTCAGCTACGAGATTGATTCAATATACAATGTGATTATGATGTGGTTGATTTTGCGAAAAGCTAGTAAGCTTCTCTTTCAGACAATTTGTGTTCACGCGTAAGTAGACAAAATTAAGGTTATTAAATGCGGTAATGCGTGAAAAATTGTAATAGACGACCAGAACAGCTTCAATACATTCTGAACACACAAAGCAATCCGGAGATAGATTTCCTCCTATCTTTGGCTAAAAGCTATCAATTTTGGAACAAACGTAATAAGAAAGACCTCACTGCAGAACGTAATGTTCACTATTTGCGCGAAACGACTGCGGTTAAGCATAATATAAACCTGAAACCGTGAGCTAGTAGACCAACTGTACCGACGATGGCAAAAAACAAGATGGAAATGAAATCAGAAAACCTTAGCTAAAATGAATGTTGATGAAATAATTTTAGATGACTTGTACCTGATGCAAAAGAAAGCAATTACGCGTTTGGGACGGATTTTAAGAAGATTTCATAGTATTCTTTAATTATTACTGAAAAGACAACGAAACAAAGAGCTTCAAATGTCGTAGATTCAGCTGTGCTAACCTCCATTGTTGAGAACAAAGACTTTAAAGATTTTGAAACTACTGCCGCTTCAATGTTTACTGATATTTTGACAATAGTTTTCGAGAGAAATTGGGAACAATTGTGAGCTATTCGAACTCACATTATGGACTATATTAGCTACGAATTGTCACTAAAATAAGTCTGAGGCATAGCAGATGATCCGAAAACATATCGAAGCTGGTTAGTTCTCAATTATCACTGGATAGACAAAAATCATAGTACAATCAGCTCTACTTGTTGTACAACGATTTTCAGAACCGCATAATGTTAAGAGTCCGTTCAAAGTCTTCCTACAAATTTCTGAGGCCTACAGGATCAACGAACAATCAGTGCTTGTAAATGAATGATATAGATCTTAAACGTACGAAGCAGTAAAAGTACTCGAAACGTCTCTCAGAAATCAAGTTTTTTGCATTCAGTGTATTGTAAGTCTTATTGATTTCACTTTATGAGGAACATATGCTGAAATCCCATCTCCTTTCTTTGAATTGAGAAACATAGTTTAACAAAAATCTCGACAATTGAAAGAAGATAAGTATTCAAAGTATTTAAGAATGAGCTGAAATTATTTAACACTGCTTTATCAGGACTCAATTTTGTACTTCAAGATCGAAAGGATCTAGAGATGCAAGTGTAAACATGATAGCTAAGTGTTGTGAAAATGAGCTGCTGGTACAATTTAAAATATCAAGTGATGAGAGGACATCAGCTCAATAGATTTTCGATCTTCTGTACATCTTTCTTCGTGGAAAGTCACAGAAAAAATATAATTATGTTTCACTAAGCAGAATATAATATATGGACACTTTTTTGCACTGTTCGATAACGATTTTATCTTACTAAATTCAATTTCCTGATCAGCTACCTCTCAGGCTCGGACTCTGGGAACCGAGAGCAGCACCATCGAATTTCGATTCATGTGGGGAGTGTTCCATGTTCGCAATGAAATCGCGTCAGAATCTCTTTCTGCCGTTCTTCATTAATTGGCGGGCAGAGCTCATTCCTTGGTAAAAAGGACGCCACAGCAAAAAGTGGTGTAATGACAAGAGCTTTCTAGTTATGAAAAGGTTTGCCCAGGAAACTGCTGTCTTGAACGTGTTCACTAGTACGAAAGATCATCACTGAACGTCTTTGACGGTACTGGAAAGAAGCGTTGCAATCTGAACAGTAAAATTAGACATAAAAATATAGAATGCAGAAAGCTATGTATCTTTTCGTTCAGGAAATATAATTCATCTACGAGTAGCTCGCAATTTGGTTTAATTAGAGCGCAAATAATGGGAAACAGTAACACATAATTACGAAGTCACGGCATGTTTCCTAGAAAGGTTGTGCAGGCTAGCTTGTATCCGTAATAAGTAGCAAGGTTTTTCAAGTACTAGCATGTGCTACTCGTAACCAAGAGCATGACGCACTTGCAGAATAACTCATCCCGATTAATTAGACCGGTAGTTGAGGGATGAATGATAATTCTAAATTGTGAAAGTAAAGGGATGCAATGTTTGACAAATCTCAGTTTGCACTTTCCATGATGGAAACTGCAGAATTTTCCGGGAATTTATATATTTGTTTAAGTAAATCCGGTTAACCTCCGTCAGATGTAACGAAACGCGACAAGCCATTAGGGTAAACAACTAGCTCAGGGCGCTGTTACCTGAAGGAAAGTGGAAGCCAATCCTCGGGGCGGGTGGCTGAGGGTGTGGCGGTAGAGCTTCGAACGCGTTCCAGGAACGGTGTTCAGGAGGTAGACAGTAATCAATCCCTAGGTGTGCGTGTCTTTCTCTGCGGCACACATCAGGGACACGAAAGTACCGTCTCAACGCGGGGAGAAAAGCAGCCGTGAGCAGTGTTCTTGTTGCGCTCCAGGAGTGTTGGATAAGGGAAAAAGTGTCACGGTCGACTTAGACAATGCGACTTGACTTGTAATCGCACTTCAGGAGTTCTTCAATAACAGCAAGGTTGGCACTCGTATCTCGCACCAGGACAAGAGCGGTAGGGAACTGGTACGTAAGGGCGTGGTCCCGAAGACAATGCATCAAAAAATGATGCTGTGCGTACGACTGTGTAAAGGATCGCAAGGCAATCAAGTCCGTATATCAGAATAAGTAGAATGCACGGTGCACTCAGTAAACGATTCAGGTGTAGATCGAACGTGGGACTAAATGTCTTCGACGTCAGTTGTCGAGTTGGGCGTGACATACAACTCAGATGAGTTTTGGGGGTAAGGAATCTTGCTTCCTTTACTCAACGATCCAATTATAGCACATATACTATCCTAATTGATGAAAACGTAGCAAGTGTTAGTATAATTATGTAATTGGCCATGTAATAATAGAAAAAAGGACCGTTCTTGGGTCTGGCAAGTGAAAATTGGTCCCTCATCCAGAGTGGGATTCGAACTGACCAAGCGAGCCCGACCCGAATAGAAAAACAAGAACCGAAGGTTCTCGTTTTATTGCATCAGATTAGGATAATATCACTTATTGCTATGGCTGACTAAAATATTCTCGCAAGTTGAATTTTGCTTGTTTAGAATGGGTTACACAAGGTAGGAGAAAATGTGTACTGCGCACTTCACAGTGGATTGCTGCTGCCCTGATGTGGCATAGCTTCCATTACTGGTTATTTATACTTATAAAAATGAATATCGAATATTGCAGAGTAGACTACTTGTTGCGCAACTTGCGACATGGAATGTTGTAGCCGGAATATGGGGTGTGAATATTAGAATAGGAAATATGAAATAATGAGTGTTGGTTGATTGGTTGGGCGGTACAGAAATGATACATTTCGAGCAATCGAGACTATTGCGAGAACCATTGTTTTCCCAATCAAGATCATACCCCAATATAATTCAATGAACGTGAAACATTGCTTTTAATTTGCTGTGTCGGTGTGCAAATTTCATAAGCTGCTGTTTGTATTGCTGCCGTCGTCCCACTTTCGACATATATAAACATTGAAAATCACAACATCAATCGGGCATCATCTTCCAACTAACCCCACTCCATCTTACCTAGGATATGTTGTGAAAACACCTCCAAATACACGAAAAGGCTCGTATCTGGTGATGAATGTTCATCTTACCCCCACAAAACGAGTCTGATATGCTCATTGAGTATTGCGAATTCATAGCTAGAATAATAGAATTTGCGTGGTTCCTCTAAGCTTCTTTCATGACGTCAAATGATCTATCTGGGCTCGATTTGCTGAGATACTGACGAAGGTTGCTAGCTTCTCCTTGTGAGAAATTTTGTATATCCGACACACTGGCTGCTTTTCGGCGCTTTTAAATTTTAGAGTCCTTCAGAATTATACAGCTCTGCCTAGGTGACGGTTTTAGTGCAACAACCTTTTTCTCATAGCTTTATCACTTTTCGTGATCAGATGAATACCCGTGGACTACCAATGATACCCTATACAGATAGGAGGTACAGTAGAGTAAAAAATTTCGGGTGACTAGGTTTGTCACAGGGAATAGCTTCATTTTTGTTTGTCGCTGGCTTATGACAGTAGTAGTAATTCAAGTCTAACGCATCAGTTTCTAGTATACGAGAAGTAGCGAGAACGTTTATTGCCGTGCACCGTTGCAGGTTGCCACTATGTCGTTGAACGAAATCTCAGAATAGCGATACAGATTGGGATTGCGCTGAGCGTGCGCGAGTCAGGTCCAGTTCAGACTGCATTGAAAAATAGTTCTGAAGCTTGTGCTCGCTAATACAGATGTCTGAAGTCGGTCTTCGGTTTGCGTCTCTTGCACGGACGTATCGAGCAGCGATGGGTGTGTGTGAGGGCACCTGCTTCGAGTACGAGTGGGAGCATTTGTTGCGCACGCAGACTAGTTAGCGCATTTTATTATTCGACCCCATAACATGCAAAGATCTACGTTGAAATCAGGCCGGACTTGAGCGCATCCTTGCGTTATAGTGCGTTGCAGCTGAGGGCTCCTACCGCAATAGAATAAATCTGAGAACTTCATTTCATCTTTGTAATACTTTCTACTGTCAATAGTAACTGGAGGTTGATACCATTGGTGCGGTATTTTCTTACACATGAAACTCATACACAACAGAAAAAGAATTATTGGGATCTCACACTTTTTGCAGACTGTTCTTGCTTCCATATCCCTATAATCAAATATTAGTGCTTATTAAATTTATCTTTTTTATCTGAGTTCTATTGGTCGAAATTCCGAGTTCTGCATGTTGAATAAACTGTTTTCATTATGTATGTGCATGGATCTATTATCTGGAGTATTGCTAAAACTGAAATCGATCTGAAAGTGGTGTAAGTAATCTAATTTCTATTGCATGGATGCATCCAACTCTGTTAGCAGCCCACTTCCGCCATAACACCTGTACGCCCGTCCTTCTCCACTCCTTTAGAAATCCAGATTGTCCAGAATCCAGAATGAAGTCTCTGTATCGTTGGTGCTTCATCATTTCAGTGATCCATCATCTTGTCCTGCATCCTTCATTATCGATGTCATCTTGATTCTAAACTCCACCTGTCCAAGCATAATTTCACTTCTATCGTGATTTCTGCATCATGGTACCCTCGCCCTCGGTTTACCATTATCAATTTCGCGAAAATTTCCACTAGGCATTGCTTTTTGCCAATTTCCTATTAATGTAAATTACGAAAGAGCACTATGACTCATTTATGGCGATAATAAGGTATCCTCAAATTGAACTGAGGTTATATGCAGGCAAGGAAGCTTATGATACTGCTGCTTTACTATGACACAATATTTAGTTGGGCATTGTTTTTCAAATAGACTTGCAGTATTCCATACCCCCCAGATTCGCATTTTCCTGCGATTTAGATTCTAATACAAGTTTTGCCTACAAAAACCTGAAACAGCGAGTTTTTGCTTTTTAGAACAAACAAGGCGTGAATGTCGACAATTCCTGAGTCGTCTTCTCTTATTCAACAAGAATAGCAGGAACAAGTACAGGATAAATAAATCTGGCCACCGTCTTCATCAAGTACCCTTTTCTTTATTAAGCCGTAATAACTACTGTTCATTTGGTTGTAGTTCTCGCAGCGTCTCAAAAATTTCTCAAACTGGCCTAGTCTACGACATATGCAAAAACATAGATTTGATTGCGTACATCCTATCAAATCTGCAATCAACATGTAGAATTGAGCCAATCACAAAAATTTTGGGGAAATTACTCAATTATTCCTTTGATCCATATTTTGATAGCTCTACATCGCATGATTTCATTGCAGTATTCTTCTAACTTTCATCCAATTGATAAAAACAAAGATAATGAAAAATAGAATTTCATGACTAGTTCGCAATAGTCAGGGTAGGCAACACTATAAATTGCGTAGAAACGGACTACATTTTGACATGCCGAATCAGACACGATCGATTCAAACTGTAATCTTCCCGAATATAGGTCGATAAAGCGACCAACGTGTTGCGAGACGCATTTTCTGTTTATGTCGTACAAGAAATTCCATACGAAGCCATCGGTGTTTCATGATCCTTCGGATGTGGAGTAGGAGTTCCACTAAACGTTCCAGGTATGTAGCCGGACGGGACAGTATCCGAAAGGTACAGAGCTGGTAAGAAGAAGATGCAAACGTGTGTTAAACGGATTTTTTTCTTGAAAGCTGAACACGATCGGGTTTTATTTCCGCGTGCGACGAATCAAATCGAAAAAGGTTCACGCCGTTGTCAGTATCTATGGAGATTATTTTCACTGCTTCGAGGCGGGTGCTTGCGTATTTGTTGACGGAAGGCACCCCAAAGTCAGTAAGACCACTTCTATGATTCTACAGTCCATTTCATTTTGGTGGCAAGGCGAAAAGCTCATGAAGAACCAATGTTTGAAGCAAAGAAGAAAACGTTTCTGTTTATGAAATGGCCAGAAAATGCGTTCTCCAGATGAAACCTGGATTGGATGTATGATTCATTTTCTGAACAATGTAATGAAGTATTGCATTGACTCTTGCAACCTAGATAGTATTTCGCAATTTGTGGCGCCCAGTTTTTGGGCCATTAAAAGTTGCTGAAGACGCCAATCGTGGAGAATGGAGCCAATATTTTCCGAACCGGTACAAGTTTATTCAGGAAGTTGAGAATAGGTTTGGAACACACTACATGGTGGCGGAACGATTCTTTAAAGTGGCAGAAATGGCTTCGTCAGTTCCCGAACCCAGAAAAATGCCGATTTCCTGTGCTGCTTTTGAATGTATAAAGAAAAAGCTGATGCAGATGGTAATATTTCGGATTGCCCATATTCCGGCCCGACGATGCACATTGCACAGCTTACGGTATTCGAAGCAAAAAGAGATTTTGACTCTGTTGTTCGAGGGTGCACGACATGGAGGAATAACTGTTCCGGAATGGTCCAATTATCAATTTATTCCAAGCTATCATGACAGAACTTGGGTCAATACCTTCAAGCGAATCTCAGAACACACCTTCCCTTACTTGTTCTATTTTTTGGGTTTTCGAGTTTATGTCTGACAATAATGCAGCGATATTCATCAAAAGGCAGAAGATATGACTAGGAAGCTAACACGTCGTTCCTTGAGTGCTTCGAATTCTAATGATTTTGATGACGGGAAGCCAATCTAATTCGGAGCAAAACCATTGGAGAAAGATGATTTCAACCATCAATTGGACCAAATTTCACTTCCATTCGTTCATCTGCAGTAGGGAAGAAGCGTATTCAGTTTACTTGACCTTGCCGATTCAGAACTGGAACAGGATAAGCATATCGATAAATTATTAGTTGACAGCATGATGAATCTGAGTCAAGTAAAAAGATCGCGAAAAATTCTAAAAGACGATTTTTCATTTATTAAGTTTTGGTACAGCAGGAGCCGTGAACATGCATTCTGTCTCTTCTCGCGCTCTTTCAACTCCTGTCTTGTACTCTGCAAGCGAATACGTGTTTTCTGCCGTCAGTTTTTGTTGATTGATAAACGGTCAAGGCTATCAAGAAACCTCATGGAAGATATCATCGTGATAAGGTCACACACAGGTTGATGATTGGACCGTCTTTACTAATATACAATTTCTTAGTATTGGATAAACAGTGAAATCTACGTCCTGACGATGGTGTTTGCATTAATCATGGTGTTTCCAAGGCTGCCTTCTCGTGTCGAGAACATACCGACAGCATATCTGCACATCATTTGGCAATTTCTCTTTTAGTACACATGACACCATATGAGTTCAGAAAAATAGTGTAAATGCAAAGCCTTCTATAGGGTGTACTGCAAAAAACTATGATGTAATTCAATCATACTCGTCTTCAGATAACTCTGCTATCTCGTCACAGATAGATCGTTCTCATTATGAATTCGGGAGAGTCGGCCGTGATGAACTACATCGCTTGTTAGTAGAACGTAAGAAAAGGAAGCGGAAGCTGCTGAAATGTGCACTGGATGGCCGAAAACTACGACAAACGCTTGGCATAAACAAAGTAGATGCAGTTCATTATGATTGTGCCCTTTTTAACGTGAACAACAAGAGAAATCACGGTGGTTAGAAGCCTAGAACCTCCTGTTCTGTTTCTGGAGTGCACTTGTGAGCGGAATCATCATCATCATCCTCTCAGCGAGCGAGCTGCTCTATCGAGTGAAATCGTAATCTCCATCTTCGTTAACGCATAGCCATTCTTTGTCGATGTGACGGTGGTATTTCTAGTGCACCTACGTGAGATTTAGACTATTTCCCCTCTCTTTCTGACAAATTCGCATGATAGTCTATTTGTCGCCAAGTATTTTTCACACAAATATCGCATCACCGAGTTTCGCATTCTTTGCATAAATTGATGGTAGAGCTTGTATTTCCAGGCATAACATAATCTTCGTGTTCGCATCTTCGTTAATTGGACTATTTCGCTTGTAATTAACTCGATTTTCATGCTTCTCTGTTATCTTCTTCGTTCTAATGAAGGTGAATCGGTGGTGATGGTGCTACTCCCACTCGATCTGTCGCGCGTACGTCATTCTGTAGGCATATTGATGAAAAATTCACGGACGGGGCTCCTCCGACCCCGGCTTCGATGCATCACACATCCTTTTTAATCGTGACTGAACAATTAAGGATTATGAATGGGAATTAAAAAGATTGAACAAGATATGGTCCAACTAATTAGTGTATAAGGCAAACATAATCGGTATATGGGTCTCAAACTT
>JAAUYH010112998.1_pt1 | contig 11664 bp, 11 predicted proteins | sample 7278061 | NCBI WGS metagenome assembly JAAUYH01 (sample SAMN14350203, study PRJNA611818) | marine sediment metagenome | isolation source: surface marine sediment (0.6m) | place: French Polynesia: Moorea | collected 2018-08 | reverse complement strand
TGAAGCTGGCTCTTTCTGGACAACAGATAAAACAATTATTCCTATTTTAGGGCCTGGCTTAACTCAGAATGATTTGTCTGGGCCACTCAAAAGCTTTCTCAGTATTCCAATAGAAGTTGAAGATGCAGAAGACAAGCTAAATAATGCTATTAACCAACTAGTTAAAAATCTCAATCTCCAACAAAAGGTAAATAAAAGACGAAATAATACATTACGAGAATTTGCTAATTCTCTTAGAGCTTGGCAGTCTAAACGACCTGCGATTGATCTATCACAGCAAGAAGAAATTGAAGAGTTAAAAGCTCAAATCCAAGAATTAGACCAATCTTACAATAAGCAACTTGAAGAAATAGAAGCAACTTCTCAAAAAGAGAAGAAAAAACGACGGCAGCTCAATAGAAGACAGTTTTTGAAATTGGCAGGTTGCGGAGGTGCAAGCTTGGTGACAGTAGTGGTAGCCAGTAAGATTTTTCCTTCCAGTCCTAAGCTTCAGAGTTCTACTTTTAAAGTAATCACAGTAGATTCAAAAGCAACAATTACCAACCTCAGCTCCCATGAAGCGGAGTTCTTTGAGGAGGACTTGGGGAATGGTGTAACCCTGAAAATGGTTTCTATTCCTGGTGGTAAATTCTTAATGGGAACAGAAGACGAGGAAATAGAGAGACTTGTGAAAAAATTTGATAGGGAGGGATTTAAAAGAGAAAAACCACAACATGAGGTGACGGTTCAACATTTCTTTATGGGGAAATTTCAGATCACTCAAGCACAATGGCAAGCAATCGCCTCTCTACCTAAAGTTAAACAAGACCTCAAACCTGATCCTTCTCACTTCAAAGGGGAAAATAATCTACCAGTAGAGCAAGTTTCTTGGGATGAGGCAGTAGAATTTTGCGAAAGATTATCGAACCTGACAAAAAAGGACTATAGATTACCGACTGAAGCGGAATGGGAATATGCCTGTAGATCAGTGATAACTCATCAGTCATCAGTTAACAGTGAAGAGTTGACAGTAGAAAAATGGAATGAGAAATATCATCAGCCATTTTACTTTGGAGAAACGATTACTAGTCATTTAGCTAATTATGCAGGAAGTTCTATCTACGCTAGTGAACCAAAAGGAGAATATCGAAAAAAAACTACAGCAGTAGGTAGCTTTACGCCTAATGCTTTTGGTTTATATGATATGCATGGAAATGTCTGGGAATGGTGTCAAGATGATTGGCATGAAAACTATGCGGGTGCGCCAGTTGATGGTACTGCATGGTTATCTAGCAATGGTAATATAAAAGTAATACGCGGTGGTTCATGGGTCTACAATCCTTATTACTCCCGCTCAGCGTGTCGCGACCTCAATTCGCGCGACGACCGCTTCAACAGTGTCGGTTTTCGTGTTGTCTGCGTCGCCCCCAGGACTACATAGCACTTTTCCCCTTTTACCCTCTCTTGGTGCGCATTCCCAAGCCAGTCCGTTGCGGGGGTTCCCCCCGTTGTAGGAACTGGCGTTTGCGTCTTACGCCGCCCTAACCCTAAAGGGTACACCTTCGGATAAGGATACCGCTTCGCATAACGCGGGGTCGCACCGCTCTTGCCCTTTCGCGCGCAAAAAATAGCTTATATTACTTATTTAATACAATAATACTATGAATTAAAGAATTCCCAATTATTCAACCAGCTAGTATTTGATTAAGATAGCTTAGGGAGGAAAAGTGAATGTCAAAAGTCAGCGTTGAGGAAGCTGTTCGTAACCTCAAAGCTTTTTTAGAGCAGGTTGCAGCAGGAGAAGAAATAATCATAGTCGAGCAAAACAAACCAGTTACCCGTTTGGTTCCACCATCAATTGAGGAGGAAATATTCGCCGATATGAAACAATTTCGTGAATCTTTATCTCTTAAAGGTGAGTCTTTGAGTCAAACAGTAATTAGCGCACGTCAAGAGAAGCGATATTGATTTATCTTGATACTAGCGTTATTGCTCCTTTTTACTGGTCAGAAGCTCTCAGTAATACAGTATCGCGTAGGTTGGGTTGCACGCAGTAAAACCCAACAACAATCAAATAAAGAATTTTGTCAATCTTCTTCGATAATTTTGATGTTTATGCATTGATATTGTTACCTATTGCCTCCCCTGAAGATTTGAATTTAATATTCACTATGAATTATTTGTTATGGCAAGGTTTGAAATCCAGCTTGAACAAAGTGATTATCTAAGCTTAAAGCTGTAGAAATGTTACGATTTGCCATGACGATAAATGATAAACAATCAGTAAGAGAGTAAGATTTATCTTGATATTTTTGAAAGTATTGCCAACCTTGATTAAATAAGTGGCGATTAATTTCAATTAGTTCTATATAGTGAACCTCTCGCTCTTATTGTGAATTAATACAGCAATTAATTTAATTTATTTTTACTTTTTAAAAGACTATCTTTTTGTGATTATAATAGCTCATCACAATATAATCAAAGTAAATTTCCAATAAAATTTTGTCAATAACGCCAGAACAAAGATTGACTCAGATGGAAAAGCTGTTAGAAACTACGATTAAGCTTACCCATAAAAATACTCAAAAAATTGATGCTAATACTGATGCGCTCTCAAATTTAACAGAGAAACTTAATAACTTGACAGATCGAGTTGATACACTAACACAACAAATGGGAAAATTAACGAATATTTTTATTGATTACATCGGTGTAATTCGAGAAATGTAAACGTCTGACGCCGTCCTAAAGGATAACGCCTACGGTGTACACAGAAGTCATGCCTTAACTTATCTGTTTGGTTTGACAATGGATCTTGCCCCCTAAATCCCCTTCCTCGCGCGTTCCTTTGTCCAGAACACGGAGCTGGATAAACGGATTACAAATTCCGCAGGTTCGCTCGTCAATTCTGGGGGACTTTGAAATCTTATTCCCCCTACTCGCGCGTTCCCTTGCGCCTTTCGTCGGCGCGGGGTCGAGACCCTTCGGGTAGAGCTACGCAAGCGCCAAACTTGGGGGGCTAGGGGGGCTAGATTCATTATTTTGAAATTGATCATAAGATCTGTGTACACCGTAGCCTAAAGGATAACGCAGGGTCGCTCGTCAGGTTAAAGGATTACAAATGAAAAATCGCCGAATTATTGAAAGAGAGTTTGAGAAGACGAATTGTAATCATTAAAAAAGAATTAGCTTTTTCTGCGTCATAGCCATAATTTCGCTGAGTTTCAATTGGATATTATCAATAGCTCCTAGGCGGTATTTTGCTACTTAGTTAGCTAACAACCGATTTTCTGTTGCAGCAGTATAATGTAACTTCTTTTGGGATTGGAAGCAAAAGAAACAAAAAATTTAGGAAAATTCTCTAATGCCAGCTAGTAATAGAATAGCCACCTGTATTGACTTACTAATACTAATATTAGCATTGGCGTTCATGATGTATGGCATTGGCAATTATGGCTTGTACGAGCCCCATGAAAGTCATTTTGCGATGGTAGCCCAGGAAATGTTGTTACGGGGTGACTGGATTACTCCCCATCTCAATGGCGCTCCCTATCTTAATAAACCACCTCTGTTATACTGGCTAATCGCGATCGCGACAACTATTTTTGGCAATACAGAATTTGCTGCTAGATTACCTTTAGCTTTAGCTGGTTGGTTGGGAATAGTTATTGTTTGGCAATGGAGTCGTCAGTTATGGGGAATTGAAGCCGGAAGAATCGCAATTGTCATGTTGTCGGTATCTTTGGGTTGGTTTATTTTTTCCCATCAACTTTTAATCGAGGTTTTACTGGCAACTCTGCTGATCGCCAGTAATTATTTTTTATGGAAATTAATTACTAAACCTCAATCTGTAGTGTATTTTTTGGGGTTTTATAGCTCTGTAGCACTTTGCTTTTTGGCTAAGGGATTGATTGGAATTATCTTTATTAGTTGTGGCTATTTTGGGTTAGCAATTATCCATCGTCGCAAGCGAATATTGAAGCGAACTAAATTGCTCTTTGGTATTTTATTAATCTTGGCTTTAGTTCTCCCTTGGGCGATCGCAATTGAAAAAAATAACCCTGGTTTTTGGCATTATTTTATGGTAAATGAACATCTCAATCGTATTTTTGATTGTCGTTTACCTGATGACTATAAAGTTTCTAAAATTAGTGCTTTAGGATATTTAGGGATTACCGCAGTTTGGTGTTTACCTTGGAGTTTATTTTTACCTACTACTCTTAAGTTTACTTGGCAACAATGGCAACAAACAATTACTACCCAGAAAATAATTACTGCTAAAACTAACAAGGATGCGATTATTATACTCGCGATCGCTTTTTTATTACCGATAGTATTTTTCCTGCCTCTTTCGTCCCGTCTGCTCTATTATGGCATCCCTGCTATTCCTCCCTACATAATCCTCTGTGCTGGATTTTATAGTCAATATTTGATGACTAATAATCGTCAAGGTAACTGTAAATATTTATCAGGAATCACAAAAAAATTACATGATTTAAAATATCCCCGAAGTAAAAGTTATCTAATTTATGGATTGTTATTTATTTTTATCGGACTAGTTTGTAGTTTAATGATTATTTTTCTAACTGATTTAAACAAAAATTTACTAGGTCTTAATTCTGATTCTCCCTTAATAAGTATTATCATAGTGATCGCAATTACTTTTGCTTTAGGCTGGCTAATTTCAGGGATTGCCATACTACAAAAAAACTATCCCTTATCGCTAAATACTTTAGTTATTAGTTTCGTGATTATTTATATTGCTATTACTATTATTTGGGGATTTCATCAATATATTCGTTCTAGTAAAAATTTAGTAAAAATTGCTGAAAATAATCTGAGAATAGATACTCTTTGGATCTTCGAAGGTTCGCGAGAAATTGGAGCAGCAGCAGGAATCAGTTATTATCTCAATCAAGGAAAAAATTATACTAAAACTAGAATATTTATTGATAACATAGCCAGACTTCCTAAGGGATGGTTATTAGGCAAAAATAATCAAGTTTATCGTAATGTTTTAGTCTTAGAAGATGGCGGTAACAACCGTCTTCCTCCTCAATTTCCAGGGAAAAAACCCCATTATCTAATTACCAAACAACAATTACAAACTTATTGGAAAAGCGATCGCCCTATAGTTTTTGTGACAGACTTTTTACGTCAGCCCAAAAATCCCGAAGATTCTTTAAACACCAATTTACCTGTAGCTTCAGGAAAACCATTATTTGTTATTGGTCAACGGCGAGTATATGGTAATCGAGCAACAAAAAAAATCTTGCTTTTAAAGGAAAGGGCAAAGAGACAAGAGACAAGGAGTAATTAATTTTGTTGAGGTACATGTCTGGGTTTTAAGATGAATTTAATTCAAATTTATTTACAAAGTAAATGTCAATTGAACTAATTACTGTGATTGCAGGTGTTATCATCACCTGGTTAATATTTACATGGTTTATTAAAGTATTTCAGGCTAGTTTTAAAACTGCTTTAACTATCGCTATAATTCTATTCTTTTTACAAATGTTTTTTGGGATTAGATATCAAGAAATTTGGCAAGAATTAAGTAAACTTGTTCAAGACTTGCTGATAAAATTCATTAATTAACTACAAGGAAAATACTGGCTTAACTTGAATACGGGCTTCTAATATCTGTTGGACAACGGTATCTACTGCTTTGAGATCTGTCCAAGGACTCATAATAAAAGATTTCAAAGCTCCAATAGGCAAGCCATTAGCATAGCGTGCATAGCGGTAAGTAGACGTCCAAGATAAGAGTACTCCTTCACCCCGCATTGCTCGCTCATGGACGAGTTGAGAAATCTGCTGGTTATAAGCGTTGTGCTGCTGCAATTGGGCGTGATAATTAGGATCGTTAAGTTCTCGCTCAAAGGCTGATTCGGCATCTATACCATCAGGATAAACTCGAAATAATGTTACTGGGCCATAATTATAGTCGTTGAGAACTTGAATAAAGGGACAAGCCTCTAAACGCTCTCGCAACATCTCTGCCATTTCAACGATATGACCAATTAAAACTCGATAACCTTGCTTACCAAATAAGTGGATGTTGGCCACTGCTGCTAAGGGACTGGCACCAGAGCGAGAGCATTCCAAAGTGTAGTTTCCCGGATGATAATGACCAAAATGATATAAATAAGGCATTTGTTCTGATTCACGACCGATCAGCATCAAATCTTGACGTTGCTTAACCAGAAAAAGACTGGAAATATAAGGGACATAACCTGTCTTGTGGAAATCAATACCTAAACTATCGGCGAGATGGAGACTGTTAATATGTTGTAAAGAATCTTGCAGCGAGCGCAGAGTTCGTGAATGAAAACCCAGAGGATTATTGTCAAAATCATAATCCCGAAAGACAGTCCAAGCCCAACCGATAACTGAGTCGGCATGAATCCAAGGCGGCTGTTCTAAATTATATTCTTTGACCAAGCGATCGCGTAATTGTGCGATCGCAGCCAGATCGTCAATCCCAAAGGCATCTGTAGATCCTAAGGTAGCTAGAATAACTGCCACCTTTTCTCCTGTGTCAAATGCTTGTCTCAAATATTTTTCTAAGGCGATAAGAGACATTTCATTATCGCGGGTGGTGGGAATTGTTACCAGATTTTTAGTACCTAAACCCAGCCAACCAGCCACGTTGAGACGAGTATAGTGAGAGGCGGCTGAAGCGACAATTTTTACATCTTCGCGAATCCCCTCTCTCATGGTTTGACCACCGAGGATTTTTTCAATTCCCAGTTTACAGCCATATAACAGTGTTCCTGTGCCGCCAAAAGTAAACACGCCACCAGATTGTTGGGAATCGTAACCAATCAGATCGGAAAGCATGGCTATAGCATCAATTTCTGCCTCAGCAAAGCGAGCTGAAGTTTCATCTTCGATAATATTGGGGTTATAAATTGCAGCGGCGATAAAAGCGGTGATACTGGGAATTGTGGGAGAGGAAACTACATTAACTTGGGCATTGGGATGGGCCCAGACAATCATTCCCTGACAGTAATCGACTAACAGTTGGGTAACTGTTTCCACTGACTTCATTTCTGTGGGAAAGCACTGGCTAAGTCTAGACTCATAGGATTTTTCCTGGCGAATTCCCAACAGAGGTTTAGCAGATTTCAAGCGATCAATGCGATCTAAAAAATTAGACATGGTATGGGCGAAGTAGCCATCCATAATTGGGTTAGATACGGGTGCAGGAAAATAAGTTTTCAGATGCTCCAGTATCTCCTGATAATATTGCCTGATCCTAAATTGTTTCATCATGCAATCCTCCTTTGGGAGTCATCAACCCCAACCTCGGTGATTCTTAATTTCTTGATCTAACCTATTTCACATTTCATGAAGTCTAGTTACTTACTTTTATAGTAAGTGATTTACCTTGATCCCTAAAAATAAAAGTTATTTTTCTTGTCAAAAATAATACATTTGCTGGGAATTAATTCACAATATAGATAGGGAGGTTAATATCTTGCTGTGCTACTTAAGCAATGACCGTCTTCAATTTCAATAGATCCCAAAGGAGGCTTTTATGTTTAAGAAAATTTTAGTAGCGCTGGACAGTTCTTCCATGAGTGAACTAGTCTTTGCCAAAGCACTATTCTTAGCCAAACAAAACCAAGCACGTCTCATGCTGTTACATGTGTTATCAGCTGAGGAAGAAGACAGTCCTATGCCTCTACCTCCTGAAGTAGGCAATCCTTATTGGACTACAGTGAGTGAAGTCACCTTAGAAAGTTGGCTCAAGCAATGGGAAACTTATGAAAGTGAATGCTTGAAAAAATTACAAAAATTTACAGTTAAAGCACATCAGGCAAACGTAAATGCTGAATTCCGACAACTCCCTGGCAGTCCTGGTCGCACTATCTGTCACTTGGCTTGGAGTTGGCAAGCAGACCTTATTATAGTTGGCAATCGTGGTCGTTCGGGACTCGGAGAGCTATTGTTAGGTAGCGTTAGTAATTATGTACTTCACCATGCTCCCTGCTCAGTTTTGACCGTGAAAAATTATGTTCAAGACAAAACTAAATCCCTCGATACTCAAAAAACTTAAATTTTCTGGAAAATGTAATTCTGTATACAGACAAAAATTTATTTTTAATAATCAGATCGCTTAAGATCCAAGTAAGATTGACAATAAGAGAGTTTTCGTTGTGATTAAAATTTGTCCTAGGAATTGAAGTGTCTTGTCTGAATAACCAACGATTAGCATCGCAAGTAAAGTCAAGGATGAGCAATTATGCGATCGCACTGAGACAAGTTAATTACGGATGGCACAACTAAAACCAATTTATGTTGATCTCTCGTAAGTAATAGTATTGGGTTTGTCTCGCCAAAAAATACTAGTGAATCTGGGCGTGAATAACCGTACTATTCAAATTAGGAATAAAAAGGGAGATTCATAACATGATTGCGAAGCAAGAACACAAGAACTTTTTTATATTTGACTATTTTTTGGATGGAGAATTTCTCAAGTGGGAAGAAGTCGAAGTTGACTGTCCCGCTTGTGGAGAAGTTTGCTCAATTATTCTCGACGACGGAACTGAGATCCATCCCAAAGTTGTCGAAACAGAAAAAATCAGTGAAGACGAACTCAGAATCTATCTATCTTCCAAAGGATAAGAAATAAGGGTGATTGCCGACAAAGACTCTATCAGAATTATTGTTGCTAGCGGTTCGTTAGAGCGGACTCGTAAAGTAATGCTTCTCAAATACTTGTCTAACAAACCCCTCTATCTTCTCTACTTCCTTTTACCTGAAACTTCCCTACTTCTTCCCGATTTAATCCCGACTTATTCTCGATCCCTACCTAAATTAGAAGAATAGTTAACAAGCCGGAACATCAGGAGATTTTAATCATGCAACTTCGTTACCGCGGGACTACTTATCAAGCAGTAAATACAGTTGGATTAGTTGGATTAGGATTTACTGTTAGATTTTTGGGTCAAACTTATACTTTTCGCCCAAAAAATATTCAGACTCCCAAAAAGTCTGATTTATATAAATATCGGGGTGTTATTTATCAAAAATAAAGGGTCATCAATAATCCCAATCAAGGAAGTTGCATATTTCAATATCTAAGAATTAAATCGTTACAAAGTCTCCAAGGTCTTGACATATCTAGCTTGTGAGATATTTATGGGTTTTGCGATCGCGAAGTACCTATCAGCGATCTCAAAGAGATCCGCAAAGCGGGGCGCAAATTGGAATAGACCACTATTTATTGGTCGTTAGTGAATTATACCGACAACAGCAATAGAGGTATTAAAATCAAACCAATCGCATTGATGCTCGCATAGTTATATCAAATTAAATAATGTTGGCGAAACATACAATTTAGGTAGGGGTTTGGCAGTGCCAAACCCCTACTCATCTTCGTTGCGCGTTCGCGATTCGGATTAAGGAAATCAATTTGCACCCTTCGGGAGCGCGATTCTGAGGTTTCATCATTGTGAAAAATAAGATATTGACTAATAATTATTCGGATTTTATTGTCTGTTTTAGCCCGCTAAACTATTATTTAAGCCATATAAATACTATTATCTTGCGATATTTAGCTGATTCCAATTAGCCGATTGACTGATAAATATTCAGTAATGTTTCCCTTGTTTAAATCGATTTTAAAGCTCTAATATTTATTTATACAACAAGTTACTCATTTAAGAAATACTTTTTGAAGATTATGAATAATGAAATTTTAGTTACTCTAGCTGCGGTTTTAGTTCCTGTGGTGGGATTTTTCACTCCTGGAACCATCAGATTAGATATCGCTTTGGGTGCAGATATGGCTCTAATCCTAATTGTTATAGCAATTTATAGCAATGCATATTAAACATAACGGTAGAATATCTACTATCTATTAGTTACTGGTTACTAAGTAGGTAAACACATTTATTTGTATATTTTTCAAATGTAATAATAAGTGGCTTTCTCCTCCTCCTTCCCCTGTCTAATAATGCACAATTAATTTTGCTCAGGTACTTAGTGTCGCTGCACGGAAGTAATAAGTAAGAAACTTGATCAAAAAAAACGCCAACCGAGACTTTCTTGATCAAAGCCCAAAGTCTTTCAGTTCCAACGTTTTTTTTCGTTCATTAAGTTTATCTAAATGCTTACAATATTGTAATTTTACAACTTAAGATGAACTCTACTGGCATACTTCTATTTTGCTTGTGACAAGTATTGTAATGCACTAGTAAACGGAATTATAGGATTAGAACTCTTGCATAATTAATTGAGAGTATTTCTATTAAACTCTATAAAACACTAATCACAATACATATGGCATTTATTAAAAGTCAATTAAACGACTGAAATTCGTATTTGGCAAGAGGTCTATTGATAGACATAGCAATTCCTGATTTTTCAATAGCAATCCTACTTTAGTTATGAGAATTGTAAAAATGTTTAGGCAATAGATAATAGGCAATAGGCAATAGCATAAAAGTACTTTGCTGAGTTTTTCTCTTATATCATTTAGGATTACTATATTCAGTAAAAATCAGATTTTTAGAAAATGAACACTCTTGACTTACGACAGCAAATTGAGAAAAACTTATCAGACGTATCTCCTGATAATCTCGAAATTATAGCTGATTTTGTGGAATTTATTAAAGATAAACAAGAAACAATCCAACCCAATTCATTAGCAGCAATTGCTTATAAACCAGCTTCAGGACATTCTATTCTCCGTCGTACTGGAGTATGGGTGGGCGATCACTTAGAAGACTCTGTTCAACTAGTTTATAAAACTAGAGATAAGGTTAAAATCTTTAGGGCGTGATAACCTGCTTAAAAGTATCATGAATAGTCAGCAGAGTGAAAAAAAGCCTTAATAAAAGGGGCTGAGAAGTTATTGATAATGCCCCTAAATATAACTAAATATAAAATCTTGCCAAATTGCTATCACAAATGTTTTGCCAAATTTTTAACACCACGACAATATACTACATTACAGTCAATCAAAGCTTTTCTTGTTTTCGAAAAAGTCCAAATCTCAGCCTTCGGTAGTATGACTGATAACTGATTATTAACTGATTATTGATCGCGACTAATCGTCCAAAAAGGAAAATTCTGACTGGGATTAATAATGACTCCGCTAATATTATTTTGCGCAAAAGCGTAATCTTTAGTCTGCCACAGTGGAATATAAGGGACATCTTCGGCTAAAGTTTTTTGTAATTGAGAAAAGATTTCTTTGCGAGTTTCGGATTCGTTTGTTTGGCGTTGTTGATTAATTAATTGATTAACACGATCGCTGTAGTAAAATGAACCTCTACTCTCTGATGCGCCCTCTTGACAACCGGTAGCCTCAGATCCTTTACTGCAACTCAGGAAAGGTTGAATATAGTTATCTGGATCGAGAAAGTCGGGATACCAGTCTACTAAAGCAGCAGGATAAACTCCTTTGCTAAGATTACCGAAAAAAGAAGCTGACTCGACACTACTGGGCACAAATTGCAATAAACCATCTAATTCTCTTTCTACAAAAGCTTTTAAGGTTTCGGCGACAATGCCTCTAGTAATCGATCCAGAAGGGTGCCAAATTTCAACAACTGCGGGATTAGTCGCAGAATATCCAGCCTGAGTTAATAATTCTTTAGCTTTGGCAACATTGGCATCACCATAAACTGTTTGCAGCGCTGGTTGATAAACATCGAAAGCAGTTGGAAC
>JAAUYH010220184.1_pt1 | contig 11665 bp, 8 predicted proteins | sample 7278061 | NCBI WGS metagenome assembly JAAUYH01 (sample SAMN14350203, study PRJNA611818) | marine sediment metagenome | isolation source: surface marine sediment (0.6m) | place: French Polynesia: Moorea | collected 2018-08 | reverse complement strand
ATTGAAGGTTCAGAACTGGATTCCTAGATAACGACGTCACTGGCCGAAACGCTTCGAACAATAGGCCTAGATATCCAGCTACAATGATGTAATCATCACAATCGTCACATCAAAATTGATGCTAGTATCAACATTTGCACTGAAGAAATATGGCTGTATTCAAGTGGAACGACGTTTTTTAGTCGTGACTTCCACGACTTCGAAGGTGCATTCCTAGGCGCAGGCGCATAGCAAAGCGTAATTGGTAAGCGAAAATCCCTAGCCTACTACAAGGAACACTAAATTCGGTACAGACTGAAGCCATCATTAACCAAATTCAGATTTGGCGATGGTGTATTTTCATCACTTGTAACTGTGCATGTCTTTAAAAAAGGCAGGAGTATTAAGACAAGAGTCGCAAGATCGGCCGCTTAACTTATTTCACCGATTGTAGCCGTTAGCCGTCCTCAGATTGTTGGAAGGGATAGTATAAAAAGCTCACCCGATCTCTGTTTGTGGCACGAAATTTACTAATAGATCATCTCTTCTCTACTACCTATTCTAGTTTCCTTTAAATTCTTCTCTTGCTCCCCCACATCCCTCATCTAACAATATTCTGGTTACCTTTCCACATGCATTGTTCCTTTCGGTTTAGCGATTTGAAAGCTAGGCGTCAGATGTGTGGGCGGTCTACTTGCAGTTGGAGAAAGGAGTGTTGTCTAAAACCCCTGCATCTTGTGGAGAAAGAGGCCTGTCCCTTATTTCATATTGATGTTCTTCTCGAAAACTGTTAAAAATCAGGCCCGACCAAACACAGAGCGTATAAAACGTGTACCGGCAAAAGAGACGTAAACCATTACGTCATTGATAGGTACCTGAAGGTATTTTCGCTAGGTTCAACCCCTAGAGCACTACGATATGTTTGATATATGGCTTGTAGAATATTTTTCATTCTCTGGATAATTTTAACGGATATTATTTAAGCTTTCTGTCCACTGCCTTTAGTATTTAGACAAGTAGTTAATGATAAGCAAAATGGAACCAGAATATTTGAACAGCATTTGTTCTAAATTTTCGTCGTATTACTGTTCGTAATCTGAAAAACGCCGGCTTTAAGTCACGAACAAAGAATAACACGTATTGGAGTTGCATACTAGTCTTCCTTAGCATGTATAAAAATTTCATGAAATTTTAAGAGGCTTATCTATGATATCTCATCTTACTTAATTCCGTCGTATCGAGGAAGTAGGGAGATTGAGAAGACGTGTGCTGAAATTGATGATCTGAAGAGTGCTACGAAGGTACAATGGAGAACTCTTACTATTTTTGATCAGTCCAGCCAACATAGCAGTGTGACGTTTCCCAAACTTTAACAGTAAGTCCTAGATTTTCGGAGATGTGCTACAAATACAGAAAAAAACGAATTAACTTGGCTAATCTTTTCTCTGCGCACAAATCGAATATGTCAAAGGGCTTAAGAACTCTGTTGATGTTGACAGCTTGCAATACATCGCAGTTGAATGTACCTGGCTCTTTCGAACATAATACTCGTACTAGTTTGAAGAGGACTGCCACTCCCTCCATATTGATTAAACTACTGAACTTCACCTCGACCTACTTGTACCCCAACTACGCGCGCCGCCGGTATGGTGCAATGACATAATTCATGAATCCATTGATTCCGACTTACAAAGAGAGTAACGCAACTGAATAGATGATTACCCAATTCGGGTTCACGTTCTTCATTTTTACATTACATTCTATAATATAGCAAAATATGCGCGCAGCCTAATGTCCGTGCGGGTTTCTGGAGCAGTTTTGTTACTGATCTTAGTTGCATCGCGCACACCAAATTGATAAGGGTACTTGGTTGTCTTTGCTGGAAAGCGCTCGTGAATTAATTATGTGAGATTTATGTTCCTGACTCCTCCACTACCATCTGGTTCCTACATTCTAAGTTCATCACTTCCACACTGCATGTTTTATGTAGCGATTTTGATATTCCGCAGAACCTACAGCGGATCGATGGAGTGACCCAGGGATGCATGCATTCGAAGCATTAGAGATCATTTTAGAGCAGTGCTATTAGAACCAGTGGAAAGCAGCCTGTATGAACCAAGTATATTCCAGTTCAAGCAGGAACCTTTACATTTGAATGAACCAGCACGGTTGCAGAACAGCATGCAGCACGCACAGATTGCTTACTAACTTATTCGCTTCTAGTCATCCTCTCCAAGTTAAGGAAGGGTGGTGACCTCGCTCTCAAACTCCAAAGTGATCCCACCTGAAGTAGAACTTACCTGGTAGTTGGGTTTATTCCCCAGCAATTGATTGGTTAGGCATCCTTGCATGCACAATAGAATTGCAGAATTCACAGTGTTTTTGCAGCGCACTATTTCACCATCTGCTCCATCTGAACACAATTCGCAACGCTTTGCAGGAGTTTTTGGAGCACTTTTCGCGGAAGAATCATCGAACTTAGGAAGGTCACAAAGCTCGGGGCAGCGGTTATTCTTGAATTCTGTTGTTCCCTCAAAGCAGCTAAACAAACAACCGATTCTGGTAGCTGCTTGGGATTCACTCTGTCCTTTGCCGCGAATCCGAATCTTTAGAGCTGATTTGCATTCATCAATATGCGGTTCCACATAGCTGTCATCTTTAATCTCTGCATTCGTGGATACGACAAATAAGAGCAGGAGCGCAGTGTAGATGAAAGTTGGTCGCATTTTGTCGGCGAGGTGGGCTTGTTGATGTGGATCGATCTCCTTCGGGTTTCGAGTTCTTATAGTATCATGAACTAGGCGTTGGACGAATCATAATCTAGATTCTCAATCTCTATAACGGTCATATGCGCGTTTCGAAGCTATGCATCACGTAGGATTCAGCAAGCCAAGACTGATGTTGGCTGTTCTGAAGCTGTTAGATGAGATCTGCTCCCGGCTGGAAGATAAACTAAGGACGCACTGGATTTGATCTTGTTCTGGTTAAATAGAAACACAATCAGGAAGCTCTTTCCCTTGAACAAATAACATTGGTTCCGGAAAAGTGTAGCAATAAAGAGTTAAATCACAAGCTGTACATAAAGTAATTCCACCCTGCTCATGCTGCTACGGCTACTATATGTACATGCTCCGAATCCTTTCTAAAGCAAGGACATAGATGAAATAAGCGCAGTATCGAAATGGATATTTTTCATCTCCCTGAAATGATATGCTTGTTACACGAAAAATAAAGTTTTCAGTGTTTTTCGGAATGCAGCATTAGTACCGTAGGTTGAATGAAACCTAATGCACTAGATGAAATATCTCCGCCCCTGTACATAGACCCTTTCACTTTGGGTACACGTTCTGTACTCTTCGCGAGACATGAATTTACTGTACACTTAAGAATAGGGAAACCTACCAACTCAAATCAATACTATTGCTGTTACTCCTTGAACTACAGCAGTCGAACTCCCCATTTCCAACTATTGATTTCTGATCACTACTGTACACTAATGCTGTAGATTTATTGCACTGCTGTTTCTGTAAATTTATAACAGCAGAGCGCAAAACAAATTCAGGACACAGGCGCAGATATTCCCGCATATCTCGATGAGATGGGATTTCAGATATAAAGAGTACCAATCGTGTTGACACTTTCTAAATCATTCTAACCTTACAAAAATCTCATTTTTCTATCGTCCCTGGTAAACACGCTCTCATTATGGCTCGATATCGGTTCGATAGCGGTACTTGAATTGCCCTGATTTCTAATTTAGTTTGTCATGTAATAACGCTGAGCATGGTTTTTCACAACTATTTTTACAGCGCACAAATTAGATTATCATTTATGGACCTAAACTGAATCGATTCCGCTTCGTGTCCTATTCGGGCCCTAAGACTTTTTGCTCCGCGGATCATACAGATTCTGTTACTCTAAAGCGTGCAATAACCATTCAAATGGCGTCTCAGGACAAATTGTGGATCCGTTAGATATGCTTGCTGCACACAATTTTCGAAGTCTGGACCTAGTTTTAAAATTCGTGTTCGGAGTACAATTCCCAGTACCGAATTTTCTGAATCAGTGAGTTAGAACGAAACTGTAGTTTCTGTATTTTGTCATCGAAATCAGAGCTCTTCAAGAGTGTACTGACCTCTGTGCCAGACTTTATGCTTTTTCTCGTCCGTAGACTTCGACGTATGTTCGTTGTGGACTATTGAATTCCAATAGTCTGATAATGGTTGCTCAAGTGACGACTCCGCACTGTTTTCGGCAGTGGAACAGGCGTTTAATATAGCCATGATTGAGATTCGAGACAGAAAAAGCTTTCGTTCAGGATCGTTAGGAATAGTTGTCTACGCAAAATGGTATATGTTCTTAGGTTTTGCGCTCTACGTATTACTCCATGACCACAAATTTGCAACATTGCGTATTGTAATAGGACTGGAATCTGCGCCGATACCTTTGTCTAGATGAGTCTTCCAAGGTTCCGGAAATTTCGGCATCCATTCTGGGGAGTGCGGGAAACTTCGAAGATGGTGCGTTTCCAAATGAAATACCATGTAATTACGCACACATTCAATAATATTTGGAATGCAATATTGATGTCGCATTCGAGCGAATAAGCTGAACATTTGCGAAGTTCTTGTTGCAGATTTGCCATAGCTAACGTTCTTTTGTAGAAGCAGCTAAGTTCAAACGTGCGAAAATCTACATCCGCAATAATGAAACAACTCATCCTCAACGAATTTGAGATAGATGCATGGTGGTCTATCCATAGATTGTGTCTTCCTAGTTGTGGTCGCACTTTTCACTACCTACTCAACGAAAATTTGTAGGAGTAGGCAATAGCATTGAAGATTCGTAAAGTATTCGATGGAGGGTGGGCTACATTCCGCGATATTCCCCCTGTAGTGATGCAGTTGTTGAATTCTCGAACATTCACCTCTTTCACCTTCGTCACCAAATTCGGAGATAACGAAACTAATTTATCAGTGACGCTAGTGATCCTGGAAGCAATGAGAATATTTAGTAGTGGTAGCTTGTACGAGCCGTGCATTCGTTTTCATCTATTCATTTGGAAACTCACGCACTCTCCAGTTCCCAAATTCGATCTAAGAATAATTCACGATCAAATTGAAAAATAGATGAGAAAAACAATGAAAGTGGTGGTAACTATTGTTCCCAAACAAATTTGCTGGGATAGTCTTCCTCGTTGCCTTCACTATCAGAATTGGGCGTGAGTGTTCGGGCTATCATGACTTTGGTTTTCCGTAGAAATTCCAAAATCTAGTAGTCGACTAACAGGGTCCAAAGAAGGTGCCTGGAATTCAGATAGGGCCGATTGAATTTTAAATATTTAGAACCCACTCGTGAATAGTGCGCCTAAAATTATCATTCTGTGGACTAATACGAAGTAATTGTTCTCTGAAGCACACTCTTTCGGAACTTGTAGCATAAATAGGAGCCCGCGTCGAGCCACAGATCTTCTATGGAATAGAGAAGCAGAGCCGGAACGAACATATGGTGCTGTTAATTGACGACTTCGAAATCATCGGAAGTATAAGGTCAAATGCTTTTACACTACGTTACAGCGAGGGAGCCGCAAGCTTCTAAATCTCCCTAGTTCCAAGTATAGTTCTGAGTAGCAAATCAATTGTCTTTTAACAAATTTTCAGGCATTTCCGCAGAGAAGCTCAGATGAAGGAGAGCTTCCAAATAGAATTAGGGTTTCCGGATTTCTTTATTAGATTAAGGCTTCTTTAGTACGTAGATATTGTTCTGTGGAAAGTTAGACTTCTAATTCTTTCAGGATCAACTCAAACGCTCCAGTTTCGGCTCTATCTACTCTTTTTCAGCAACTCTGTCTAAAGGTATGCATTCGGAATCTAACGATTGTTGAAACAGTTATGTGGATACTTCATTGGAAACTGATAAATATTCTTCTGCAATTAAAGGTGAGGTTTGATAGTGACACTCTCCTAATATAGGATGCGCGTGATAAGAAAGTATTTCTGGATTTGGTGAGTATTTGCAAGGTAGATCATTCACATAAGAATTCTCAATCAGGGCTGGGAAAAATAAACTCATATTCGAATATTCTCAAATAAGTAGTCTATTTATTTTCTCTACTCTTCAGTAGTTATTTATTCTCCTCTATTTATTTCTAGACTTAATTATTTATTGTCCATTTCGAGTGAAAAATTTGAGTACTGTACGCGGATTAAAGTGATTAAAAATGTGTTTGGTGCTTATGAAAGACGTATAAAACGGATGCCACTTTGAGTTGCTTCTCCAAAATTTTATCATGCACGATGTTCAATACCTTTTTTACCTGAGACGAAACCGATCCGATGAGCTACTCCTGTGACTCCTTTCAAGAGGCATAAGCTGGACGACCCACCCATACACTTCAAATTTGTATGGAAGTCGGGAAATCGGTAAAGAGTTCCGAAGGGCGGAGACGAATAGAGAAAAAACTACGGTCGTAAGAGCAATAAGATTTTAGTTCACAAGCTAATGTCACTGGAAGTTTGTTCTGAAAGTCAATCAGTGTAAAAATTTTCGGCATCTATAATTGAAAATGATTAGACATAAAGAACAGAGAGTAATGTAACTTTGTCGTCATCAAGTTCGGCGAGTACGAAGTTAAGTAAACTAGCATTCAAATGGGCATACAACAACTACCGGATAATGGTGTACTACAAATTTTCAAACAATAATCACCTCTATTGCGTAAACTTAGGTACGTTTTGGGTCTGAAATAACTAAAAATGTTTTTGAAGGGCCTATCAACATGAATACAAGGAATTGTATTTGAGGTATGGATCTATGATTTATCAGCAGTATATTCCTATTTCTATAAAAGCTTTTCGCTTGAAAATATTCGAATTCGAGTCACAGAACCTTCTCTCACTGTTTGCTACTAATGTCAAGTACGAAATTTCTATCGAAAACTTCAAAGTACCTCAATAATTTTAGGGATATTAAAGACAATTCAAAACGCTAAGAGTTTCTGTAAGTAGCAGAATGAAGACTACAGTTACATATTCCGCAATAATTAGAATAAGGTTCCTTTGGGGGATATATTCTATAGGTGTACGAAAATATCATGTGATTACATGAGCTAAGGGGGTCTTTTTAAACTCACAGCTTTGGTAGAATGATAAATTAACGAAAACTCGCGGATCAACTTCCAATCAGTACCCAGGAAAAGTAAAGCAACGTTTAAAGTGCACAATGCGAGAAACTGTTCATTCTAATATCGCATCTCTTTATCTTGTGTTAGTTTTTTCTCAGCAGACTTGAACATGAATATTTTAGATTCTTCAGCGCCGTCAAGTACCGAAACCTGAATATGGCACAGTATGGTTTGTGATATTAGCCTCCAGATGAATATGAGATTGAAAACCATGCGAAACGTTAGTTGCATCATCCAGTCCTTAGAAAATCCAAGAAATTGAAATTCGGTCATGTTTATCATGCATTTGATTCACCGTCTACAGTTTATTGTGTTATACTGTACGGTTTAGAGTTGAATTTAAAAAAAGTTATAAACCTTTCTCAGAGTAGTGAGAGCCAACTGTTTGCTGTACATGCAACATGCTTTTGCGTTTCCGAAAAAGCAATACGGCATATTGTTGATTATGCAGAGCTTAACAGCCTAAATCAACTTTATACTGTATACAGGTACAATTCTAATTACGGACTAAGAACATTGAACAAATTTGCCGGATTCCCTTACCATTAAAAACACAATAAATCCGTTCTCATACTAAACAAGTAGGGAAGCCATGGGACTCAAATAATAATATTTTCAATTCAGTTTTGGATATTTTGTACATTTTTTAAACCCAAAAGCGACATTGTTTTCAATAGACGAGCTCAATTACGCGTGGTCATCCTGTTAAAAGTTTGGAGTTTTATGTTCTAGCTTCAATTACTTTGCCTCTATAAGAACTTCATTGTTTTTCCGTTTCCTTCAAATTCAATGCATTGAAACACAATACTGATCTAGTGTCTACTGTAACTTTAGCGCAACTGAAGTTCATGAAATGTCGTTAGTAGATTCTCGAAGTGATTTTCGGAAGCATCTTCGGTGGTGTCTGATTCAACTGCGTGTCCTGATAACACTCCTTCGTGAGCGACCATATGAGTTAAATTTCAAGTCATTAGCCTGTTCCTATGGCATAAGTACTACTAGTAGTACCAATACATCAGGGGCACCAATGAAAGAAAGAAAGAAAGCATGCGAAGTGAACAACTACTGGGGTTCCCATAACAGTTTTTTCTAAATCTCAGATAGTCTACATACCGCGTATTTTTTTAGTGAAGAGAACTGTCAAATGTTGTAAAGGGGGTCTTGTCTTTGCGGAGTGATTCATTAGAAATTAAGTCAACGTATGTGCTCAACTAAACGCAATATCAACCTTTCTTATCGACTTGACTAATGTATGGTTATATGTATGAGGATCCGAGTATGATACTTTCTATCTTGTCGACTATATTCGTGAACGTATCTAAAATGAATCGGAATCAATGATTTGGTATACGCTATTATTGTTATTCACAGAAAAAGTAAGCTTTAGCAAAAATAGGTTCTGCGATAATTATACAGGCGTTATTCAGCCTTGATCATTTCTACTGATTATTCCAGAATACGATAACAGATATTTTCAGCGGAAACGTAGATGCATTTTTCTATCTTCGAAACCCGAATAGGAGCATGTGTACGATACGGTTCTGAATTCATTTTCGAATAGCTAATCCTACGAGCACAACGATATAACCAACGGAACGAGTGTTGAATGTTATCACTCTTTTGTCAAATATTTGAACAGGTATAGTTCAAACCTTGTAAGCAATAATTTCATCCTTTTGATTGATAGAGAATGAAAAGTAAATCGAAAGAAAAATATTTGAACCAGGTTTGTTATAAATTTTCGTCGTAATACTGCTCATTATCTACAGTAAAACAAATTGGCTGAATCCACAAGGAAAGAATATTACTTACCAGTTTTCCTTAACATCTATCAAATTTCATGAAATTCTAACAGGCTTAGCAATCATATTTTATCTGATTTAACATAAACGTATCGGGAAAGTAGGGATATTGAGAAGATATGTGCTGAAACAGATGATCTGCAGAGTGCTGCGAAGGTACTACAGAATCTTCCTACTATTTTCAATTAGTCCTGCCAACTAAGCACAAGAACTTTTTCTAAATCTTAATAGTGAGCCGTAGATTTTCGGAGATGTTCTGCGAATACTGAAAAAGCCAATTAACTTGGTAATCTCCTTCCCTGCGAAAAACAATAACTAATTCTAAACAAATCGTATAATCCATACATTCATTGGTACAGACTTATAAAGAGAGTAATGCAACTTAATCGACCATAGCCCGATTCAGGTTCACATTCTTCGTTTACACGATACGCCCTACCAGATGGCGGAATACGTAGACTGCCTTATGTACTTCCGGTTTTCTGAAGCAATTTAGAAATTGATTCTAGTTGCGTCACATACCTCAAGTTGATACGGGTACTTTATTGTGTGCCTGGAATGCGCTCTTGAATTTCGGTAGTACTTGTATGTTCCTGAATCCTATATTAGCATCCGGTTGCTCCATTCCCAGTTCAACGCTTTCAAATTGCATATTTTTTTGCGAGTTCGAAATTGTTTAGGACCTACGGTTAGTCAGTACATCCACCCAGTAATCTATGCTTTCGAAGATATAGGGATCTTTCCAGAGCAGTACTATTAAAATGAATGGGAAGCAACCTCTATGAAGTAATTTACTCCAATTCAACCATGAAGCTTTACATTTGAATGAACCAGCACGGTCGAAGAACTGCATGCTGCACACACACAACACTCACTAAATTATACGCATTTGATGATCGTCTCAAAGTTAACGGAGGGGGCTAACCTTACTCGGAAAGTCCAAATAGATCCCACCTGAAGTAGAACTTATCTTGGAGAACAGTGTATTCCCTTGTGGGGGATTGGTTAGGCATCCTTGCGCGCAGCGCTGAACTCCAGAATCTACGGCGTCTTTGCAGCGTTGTGTTTCACTAACTGCTCCGTCTGAACACAAGGTGCAAACTGAGGCAGAAAAACCTCCGCCACCCCGCGCGATTCCAGGAAGTCCACAAAGCTCGGGACACCGCTTGTTCATGAATTCCGTTGCTCCCACAGAGCAGCTGTTAACACAATTGATTCTGGCCGTTGCTTCGGATATACTGAGTCCTTCACCCTGAATCTGAATCTGTAGAGTTGATTTGCATTCAGCAAAGGGTTTCAGAATGCTACTATCGATAATCTCTGCATTCGTCGATACGACAAATGAGAGCAGGAGCGCAGTGTAGATGAAGGTTGGTCGCATTTTGTCGGCGAGGTGGGTATTTTGATTTGGATCGATCTCCTTCTGGTTTTGAGTTCTTATAGTATCATGACTACGCGTTGTGTAAATCATACTAGAACTATTTCCTTTCGGAAGGAAACTTAGATTCTCAATCTCCAGAACGGATCGCATGAGCGCATGGAAGCTATGTATGAGGCTGGATTTAGTAAATCAAGAACGGTGATGAACAATCTCGAGCTGTTGCATGAGATCTGCTCCAGGGTGTTCTTGTTCAGGCTTAATCGACGCGCAATCAACAAACTCTTCTCCTTGAACAAACGGCATTGGATCCAGAAAAGTGTAGCAACAAAGAGTCCAATCTCAAGCTGTACAAGAATTAAATCCACTCTGTACATGCTCCTACGGCTACGTTGGGTAAATGCTCCGAATCTTTTAAAGCAAGGCCATAGATGAAATAAAGCATAGTATTGAAATGCAAAATTTTGCATCTCCCTGAATTGATCTACTTCCTGTTCTTCGTAATCGTACACTTGTAAACAGAAAAGAAGTGCTTTCTAACGTTTTTCAGAATGCAGCCTTAGTGCAGTACGTTGAGTGCAACCTAATACTGAAGATGAAATTTCTTTCCACTTGTACACAGTCCCTTCCACTTTGGGTACATGTTCCGTACACTTCGCAAGATAGACATTGATAAAGAAAAAACCTACAAATTAAAATCTAATTTTTAATATTGGTCCGTGAAGCAGAACAGTCGTACTCGTCATTTTCAACTTGATTATATATCACGACATTAACAGCGTAGATTCATTGCAGACCAGTTCCTGGAAATTTTTACCTGCAGAATACAAAGCAAATTCAAGACACAAGCCTAGACATTTCTGAATATCTCGAAGAGACGGAATTTCAACAATGCTGTGTACGAAATTCTTCTCAATCATATTTTCTCTCCCAAAATTTTGAAAACTGCAGTCGCGCATGGAGTCACAGCGACGCAGCGGAGATAAGTGCACACATTAATAGCACAGGGTGTCTGCCGTGTTGAGACCTTCTAAATTAGTCATACCTAACGAAAATATAAAGTTCTACCATCCCTGATTTACACGGTCGCACTATGGCTTGATAGCGATCGTTGGATCGCCGTGCTTTCAAACTTTACTTGCCATTTAATTATGCTGATAAACAATTTTAACGACAGCACTTTTACAAGATGTGTATTGTTAGGCTTTGTGCCCTGCGCTTTACGTCTTGACCATGAAGTCGCGATATTGAGTATTGTGCTAGGACCGTGAGTGACATATTCCCTACAATAGTGTTCGTTTGTTATCTTTCACAAGCGAGCTT
>JAAUYH010064705.1_pt1 | contig 11665 bp, 8 predicted proteins | sample 7278061 | NCBI WGS metagenome assembly JAAUYH01 (sample SAMN14350203, study PRJNA611818) | marine sediment metagenome | isolation source: surface marine sediment (0.6m) | place: French Polynesia: Moorea | collected 2018-08 | reverse complement strand
TCGAATAAGGTAAAAGTTAACAGGAAGTAATTCTAAACTAAGCTTCCTGCCAAAATATTTCACTAAAGGATCAGCTCTAATCATATGCGATTGAATTTTTCCTGTAATGGGTAGAACCGTCTGTAACTTGAACTGCTCATAATAATGCTTCGAATTAAGTATTGCTGCAGAAGAGAGTTACGAGATATTTACTGTTACAAGAATTATATTTCATCAGTGTGCATTCGAATAACTGCAACAGTACTTCGCGTTGAAGAGAGCAATTTGTTCCGAAAAAATTAAATTGGAATAATACAAGTCAATGCGTTATAAGATCTATGACTAGTCAGGGAAACAGCAATACCAACACGTTTTCACGGATAAAATATTCATTGTGGACAAGTTGCTGTGTATATTTTCCGTGCTTACTCTGATTTCAAAGCCGTAAACAGTCACGCAGTACATTGCGTAATCGTAATCGCTTGAAATGAAAGATCGCAAACGTTTTGGCTCTAAGCTAGTCACAGGCTACGTGATCACCCAGACTCCAGTACTTTGAATGTAGACTATCTCCACAAATCGGCTGCGTGTGAGGAGTAAATATCAGCCGACATGCCGAAAGATGGCACCTTGTTGCGACATAGCCATCGAGCAGTTTATGAAAGGCATAATAAATGCATGTTTTCCGTCCGCCGGATCTAGAATGCACACTTTCTCGGTTGTCGCAGGGACAGTATCAATTTGTAATTAGGAAGGCCTTAATTCGAAAACCTACGCAGCCGTCGTGGTGAACTTCACCAGTACATAACATTATTTCTTTTCTAATTGGATTAGTTTTATCAGCCAAGGTTGTAACGAAACACCTGGCAGATGTCGGTTGGCGACTCAACATGGACGAACCGGCCATAAATTATCTAGAAACTTAAATGTAATGTTGATGAACGTGATCTTCCGTGCAGCTGTACTGTCTTACCTAATTAAGCCATTAGAGGACGAGAGTAGTGCAGTACTGTAGTCATAGCTTGCTCGCTGATTCCCAGAATCTGAAAGGTCGAAGGCTATGGTAGAAAGACCACTGTGCTTTGCTGCAACGAAATACAGTTCCTCCAGCAATGAATGCAAGCGAGGTCCACGGAGGGCGACTTGTTGTGAGGAATCTATCACAGCAAATAACAATCGACCATCATTATGGAGCTGCAGCGTGGGAGCAGTAAGGTGAACGAACCGTAACAATCATCAATTCCTACGTCTCTATCGACCTAAATATAAAACTATGAACCAAATCAGTCTGAGAAACCAAAATGGCTACTAAGGACATCATCATCTTACTCGCCCTTGTGATCGTTGCAGTAGCACAACCAAAGCTAAGCGATATCCCCGAAGGTTGCACTATTACACCGTCGAACCCGGATGGATGCTTGAAGTCAGCACCCATCCCGTACTTTGAAGCATGCGGAGTATACAGTGATGGCAGGTGTCGGGCGTTCTGCGGAAGGCTACTCAAGAAACCGACTTCATGTGTTACGAATCGACCGAATCGATTCCTAGCTTTTCGTTTAAGAATTCGCTGCTTAGGGCAGTGCTTCCTCGCGAGACAAGAAATAACGCGGTTTGCAAATCAGGGAGTTAATAGATCCGAGTTGCATTCGCTGATATACCTTGGTTCTGACGAGAAAGGCAAGATTAAGCAAAGGAAGTACGTCTATCAATTCTCGGAGGAGAAGATTACCTACACCACCTGTCCGCCACATCCCGATGTCGCATGCTTCGGTTCGAACGAATGTATTTGTTCTAGCTGCTGGTCCCAATCTGCATCATGCCCGAATTGCTGTAGTTGGGCTGGGCATATCTACCTTCCTTAATGAACGGCGCACCGAAAACCCATTTCTTTGATCGGCCAGTGAAATGATCCAAATTCTAGATCTTGGCTCAGCTGTCTATTAAATTGCCATGGTCATGACAAAATCCACCTATTGGGTGAGTGCACCGTATTCCAATTGGCGTAGTGTAGTGTTTCTCCGACTAAGTCTGTAGCTGACACCGCGGAAAAATGCCCTTTGAACCTCTCATCGCCAGAATTATGTAAGGAGAGCATGCAACTAGGGTACAGTATCCTAGAATACGTAAGAATAAGGAAATTCTTCTTGAAGTGGCTGAATCGTAGTTGAGATAATTCGGAAATAACCAATCCACGAGAACTGAATCGTCGAAGGACTCGTTAGAACCTTTGGAGTTTTCCCGAATCTTCTATTGTGGTTTTTGTAATCGGTATCGTGGCAGCGCTTATGAAGCGTGTAAAGTCCTTCTGGCTCCTCACTTCCATGTGACACTTGGACCGTCTAATTTACATCAGAAATGAAGCTTCTCCTTAACCCACCTGTTGTTTTAACGATAACGGCTCGTGTTTGAGTTTTCGTGATTGACTTGTCTACCCATCATTGAACCCATACAGTACGATTCCAGTTTAGTTCATGCTTCCAACTGACAAGCAGTTGTACACTACTGCTAAAATTAGTCTGCTGGAAGGTAGTCGTTGATGGCAATCTACGTTTCACGTCACGATGTTCGAGGAAAATCGCGATAGAATCTTTCGATCTTCACCCGTGCTGATGCAGAGATAACAGTAGAAGTGAAGGTACAAGAGTTGGTCTGGGAATACTCTAACAATTCTATCTTTATTTTCATTTCATGGTGAATGCCGAAAATTCTATCCTTTCGAATTATCAAGTAACTTAAATACTTCATGCGAAAATGATCAATACAAAATATAAAACAAAACTTGATCAACAACCATATTACCTGAAAGAGTTAAAGCTTAATTTTATTCCTTACTTTTCCGTTTGCAAATAAATTTGATGTGTTATGCATTCCAAAGACATCCTGTGAAAATGTTTCTTCTGTAAACTACAACACTGCAAAGAAAAGTTAGATACAGAGCATATCTAGTACAGAAATATTTACAGAAATAGTGCTCTTTTAATATCTTTGATATGAAAATGCATCTCTTCCTACATTCCTTTTTGGCTATTTCTCAAAAAATTTGCTCGCTGGCTTTATCCGATTTGATAGCATTTTCAAACTGTTAGAGAAGCGCCTGAACTCTTCTGAAGTGATTATTAAATGGTTTATTTCCGTAATCTGCAATAGTTTAATATTTCACTGAATCAATCTAATGGACAAGCCAGTAAAAAGATTTTTTAGAAAGTGAATTTGAACGTTGCACTTATGAATACTTTACGCAATATAGAGCAAGCAGTCGACCCAGAATTAGGAGTAATGCACGTTTTGAATTAGAGATTTATTTTGATTTTGCCTTATTTCCAAATACTGAAAAGAATCGGCAGCATTTCTACACCAGTTTCAATTAAATGATGTAAGTCTTGTTTAATTTGCCAAGTACCGTAATACAGCCCCCGTTGTAGTTAAAAACCAAGCAAAACGCGTTCTCTTCATTTCAATTACTTTAAATACTTCTTTATATTCAGCTTATTATATGTAGAGATTACAACACACGGAAACCCGCTTACCTTTTGTCCTGCTAATTATAATTGGTTCACAACTTGATTTTCGTATTACGCACGCGCTGTGTAGGATTGTCGTAGGGAATATCTTTACTGCCTACGGCAAGTTAAAGAAACCAGTGTAATGACTTCCACAGGTAGTACATACAGTCCGCCCTCTCGATAGTGTGCACTAGATTTTGGCGTGCAGCATTACAGGTTTTCGGTTGCTTGCAAGATCGGAGTGTGAAAAACGCGCACGATCGAGCAGTTTCGGACACATACGATCACTGCAAGGCTGCGAGCAATCCAATTTCTTGTAAATAGAAAACTAGATAAAATCGTCGATTGCGATTTTGGACAAGTTTTTCCTAAATTCCTTCTTTTACGTTCTAGGATATATCTCTGCCGAGCGGGAAAGTTCAGATCTATTTCAGCAAAGATTTTTGTTTCCGCAAAATTTCTCCATCTAATAGAGTGCGTTATTTTGGTTGGTTTCGATGTACAGTAGGCAGTTGTCTTTTCTAGCTTCTGGAACCGACCCGAAAATTAGAAGTAGTCTTGCAATCAGCAAAAACGTGAATTGCCACAATTCTATATGCTAACCATAATGATTTATTTTGTTCCACATGTGACTAGAACAGAAGAGAATCAGAATGTACCCTATCTGCTATTTTATGTCAAATCTCAACACAGCGTGCAAAACAGAAAAAATCCTTCTCTTGCTGCACTGAATTCTGAAGAAAGCCATTTTTATCTGCGAATATATATTAAATCCCCGGAATATATGTCAAACGAACAACGGGATAATAACTACCAGAAAATGAAACTAATGCAGGAATAAAATGCTTTCCGAAGACGTAGATCAGTAAATGTCCTTTTACTTTTGTGATAGCTAATGCCCCAAGTCTACTTGTACTAGCTCTAAATCTGAATTGCAGCCTACACAAACATCTTCCCTTCAATATAAAGTATCTCTATTTCTTCTTCCTGTTCTTGATCATGTAGATTGCTCGATGTAATTGAACAAATTATTCCTGTGTTTTTTCCAACAATTGTAGGTTATCTTTTGAAAAATTTCATCCCAATTAGTACACAAAGATTCCATGGCTTGTAGTACATTGAAATTGTATAAATCTTTTATGTTTTCGTTTTCAATCAACCTCAGCGCTCGTTCGTATTGCTTTTTTCGGTATCGCGTTTTTAAAGAAGCGATCACACCAGCGTCTTATGGTTGAAGAAAAGCTGTTATACTTTTTGGGAGAAAAACAACTTCAACATTAGCAAGTGCGGGTAGATATTCGATTCGTCCATGCGCTGATGCATTATCTAAAAGTAATGCAAATTTTCTACTCAGAGTTTTCACTACATAAGTATCAAACTCTTTTAACTAAGTAGAAAGAATAAAAAATTCATCTACGCTATTGGACTGCTCAAATAATGAATATTCAACTCAGGTAAATTCTTGCTATTAAAACATCGAGGATTTGCCGATTTTCCAACAAATAATGAAGGCATTTTTCCACTGCCATCAGCACTACAACATGCTAAACTTTTTATTCTTTCCTTGTTCTTTTTTCGCCCAGGAATTTGACCAGGTACAGTTGTGTCTTTTGGAGGCATTTGATAAAGAATTCCGAACTCATCAGAGTTCCAAATATTCTTTAAAACAATTTCTTGAGTTCTTCTCGGAGAACATGCAGTTCAGAGAATATTACGCCTTGATCAACATTGCCACTTTCACCATGGGATCTAGAGCATTTAAAATTGTTCTGAGTTTTCAGTTTTTAGCCATCCACGCCGGAACTTCAAATGCAGTTTATTTCTATCTGGGATATGTTGATTTATCTGTATTTCAATTCTCCGTGCTTTTACTTGAATTAACGGATCGGAAATAAATACTTCTCTTTCACACAAATCCGAAACCGACGAAGTGATATTTGTTTCCACGGAGCAACTGGTCAGAAATGGTCGGTTTTTTCTTTTCATTTTTCCATGGTTACCAGATTTTTTTAAAGAAATTTTCTCATGCTTGATTTTCGAAATAGAATTTCGACGTGGAGTTTTTTGTAGATTAAATTTCTGCTTCGCCCATTCACCGATCGCTTCCAATGTGCAGTTCACGTGTTGATTTTCACGTAGTTCTAGCTCATTAATAACGGCGAGTTTCTGTTCTCAGTTAAAACGTTGTCGTCGATTTTTCTCCATACTATTTGTTTGTCTACAGAACGACTATGCTACAGGCCTTTCAATAATTTGGGTGCAATGTCCGTTTCGGAATAAGGATGGATCACAAACTGTAAGATTGTGGTGGTTTATTTGCAGTGAGAGAGGTAGCTTTTTGTCCAAAACCTATGCACACTATCGAGAGGGAGGACTGTATCAGGTTTCGTACTAAAATTAGTACTCGCTTGTATGCGCCTGCTAGATTTATATCGACATTGGCTCTGCAAGTTAAGCATGTGTCCTATTTCCAAAAACCATAGTAGAATTCTCGTCCACCTCGATTAGGTCCAAGTAAACGTTAGATTTATTGCATAACTGAGTTTGTAAATGCAAGGTGCTTCATTTTTCTGCGATACGTGATCTTGAACTAACTTTGTTGCTGTTTGATTGCTGATATTTCTCCTTCAGCGACGGCGTCCCTGCCGGACTCGAGCTCAAAGCTTCATATGACTAGTTCTGATCTACTCTTTCATCTTGTATCTAGTATACAGGCGGACTTATATTTATTTGTCCTCACGAAGTCTATTTCGGTAGGTTGACGTGAGATCCGGTCCTACTCAATTTAGTTATACCGAACAGCTACGTTGGTCTCAGTTCCCAAGACTCTGTCCTAGGATTAGAATTCAAGCTCTCTTTGTCGGATTAACACATTACCATTCAGAACTTCACGCAACGACTGGATTCAATTATTTCGAAAGATGTAAGCTGCCTTCTCTAATCCATTTGCATTACAACTCCGTGCGGTATGGACAATCTGATTTAAGGTTACCCGTAATGCATTATTTAGCGGTCATAAAAATGATGGTGACTATACTGAAGCGGCACCAACGTCAAATGCATTCATTCGAAAATTTCTTCAGCAGTTCTTGATATCATTTTGCGGAAATTTCAATAAGTTCGATCCCCTGCTAAAACTTATGTTCGTTCGAAGTGCTGTTTTTCGCCCTTGTTACATTTTTAGTAATGCTGAATGATAAAAGATTTGCTCAGAACTGCCCACAGGTTCTGATTTCACTTTCCAAACCTACAGCACCTAAAGATTCATACATGAGGACAGAATTTTTCGGGAACAGGCGGGAAAGGTACAAATTCAAACCTAAACTTTTCAGTTCTTGAGCCTACTGCCCTAATGAAATACCTTTACGGTTAACAACAATCAGCTGTATTCCATATCTATTACCGTGAATCAAATCTAATTCTCAGTGCCGCATCCAACTGATCTATCTCAAAACAACATAAAGACGGTTGAGAGAGAATTATGAATTTTGCTTAGCGTCTCAAATCAACAGCCTTGCCGATTAGTGATATTCAAACAACATATTAGGCTTTGAATTTAGGTTCGTGAGGTTGAGATCAATGGTTATGATTTTTAAACACCATGACCACTTATAATCGCTTTCCTTATGCATTAGAACATCTTCGTGCTAATCCAGTGAGTATTCGTAACTGTTTCAACAGAGCTATCTTCAGAAAGCTGTGGATTGTTGAGTTGCGAAGTAATTAGCTTTGTTACAAAGAGAAGTTCAGAGACTCTTGGTCAAGAAATTTCTCTTCAGCAATACGGAATGTATTCTTTGCTGTAACATACAGACAAATGTGAAAAATTCAGTGCCCTTTCTGATAAAGAAGAGCGAAGTACCGATGGAAGCATCGCTTTATAATCTTGAGCACATTGTCTACGAAATTTCGGGGACTTAAAGCCTCAAATAGAATAGCACATTGCTTCTCCTCACCAAGGTACATGACCTGCATTAACCGAATTCAGCGAATAAGTTGCTGATTGGTTACGAAGATCATACGACGTGAAGTTAGACCTGATAAACGCTGAATATGTTCTCAGTCCCAGCACCGAGGCAAACAAGCCTCAGCAATGATCTATTCTCACGTATTTGTTTCGTTTCGTATAAAGCGATTCTAGAAATCGATCTACGAGACAAAAATGATTGCGAACAGGGTCATCATCGTGTTCGCCCTGCTAATTGTAGCAGCAGCACAAACGAAGCTGAGTGATATTCCGGTGGGCTGCTCCGTTACCCCATCTAATCCAGATGGATGCCTGCATTCAACGCCTGTACCGTACTACGGAGCCTGTGCAAGGTATAGTAGCGGCAAATGTTGGGATTTCTGCGGGACGTTGGTTGAGAGGCCAACGACCTGTGTCAAAAACCAACCTAATCAATTCCTTACGTTTGGTTTGAGAATTGGCTGTGCGGTGCAATGCTATGGTGCGAAGCTGGAAATGGAACACTTTGCAAGGCAAGGGATTAACAGGTCCGAGTTACATTCCCTCATATACGTCGGTGCGAGCAAACATGGTCGAATTAAGGCAAGAAAGTATGTCTACCGATTTTCTGAACTGAAGAAAGTAGACAAAGTCTGCACACCTCGCTTGTGCATCGACATGAACAAGTGTTCTTGTTCGAGCTGCTGGTCGAATGCTGCATCCTGTCCGGATTGCTGCCGTTGGGCTGGACATATCTACCTTTGGTAATTAGGAGTTATGAAAGACTACTATACTTCGAGGTGAAGTGCATCCCTCCCCATTTCGCAAATCTAAAAAGTTGTGAAACGGAATGTCGAGCAACGGTCGCGGAGATCAGATTGGGTATTGTTAGGGTAAACGACTATTCACAATCGAATCATACACCATTATCTAAATTCTCGTAAAAACGAAACTGACACCGTTCTAGTACAGAGACGAATACTCAGGCAATCGAATTGCATAATTTCATCAGAAAAACATTTTCGTGTAAAATATGTATAAGAGCATTTGCAGTTCCTTGAGAATTTGTGAAGATTGCTAGGCTGAGTTCTTCACCTACAGCGATATGGTTGTGTGGAGAAAAGATGATTCTCTTGGTTCATCAATCTCCCCTACCATCTAGGCATCATCTTCTATTTATTAAGTTCCGGAATTGTGTTCTGATAGTTACTAACATATTTCCTCTTCTGAACTTACAGGGCAAAGCAACGCACTATTCTGCCAAACCGATGTTTCCACTGCAACTATATATGATTGAAAACCCCAATTACGTGAATATTTCCAGTAAGGATTCTATTACAGTCCAGGAACAAGACACAAGACGTAATTTGGTTTACAGCTTTACAAATATACTATCATTGCACGAAGGCCGAAGTAAGCCTGAGAAAAACGGATCGGTAAAGGGATGCGTGAGTAGCCAGGGCTTGGACAACAACGGATGCTGACGAGAATTAAGTGAAGAAAGTTTCAAACACTTTAAAAGCACAGAATCGAACCTCCAAAGAAGCATATTCACACAACTGCGCTGCTTTACTTCAAATATGTAACAGTTTGCATTAATGATAGCTAAGATCTGTCGCCGATGTGGCTGCTCAACGAGTTCCTGTTGAACAACAGGCTGTGAAAATTGGATTCAGAACAGTTTCAAGGCGATTTAGTACTTTGGGTAGTATAATGTGAGTAACACATAATGCACTAATAAACGCCACTGCAGGAAAGGTAATTATGAGAACGGAAAATTCAATCATAAGTAGTGGCAGTGTTACGCCGCATGGTGACCATGTATATAAAATATCCTTCCACTAGATCAAGTTCTGCCGAAGATTGAATGGTTTACAATTTGTTTTTTGAATGTGAATAGGCCATTATTCCAGAATTAGGACATTTTTTGGAATTAGGACGATTGTACGACTGCTCAATAGAAGACAAGATAACGACAAGAATTCGTGGAAGCAAATGAAAAATCAGACTTTCTTTTCCAAATTATCAACCCTTTGGAACGATTTTGTTTAGAGCAACTTGTTGCTTGATTTCGCGTTCTCGAAGACATTGGTCTCCAAAAGAATTATAGCACATCGAATTTACTGTCTACCTCCACAGTAAAACAACCACCGCCAGCGCGTGGTTTATGCTGAAATGGACTTATTGTCCTTGGCTGTTATTTCATGAAATATACATTCCAATTCGAATACAAATGATAGATTCATGTGACCCACATATGATTCCCTAAAAGACAATTGTTTAGTGGCTTTCATAGTTGACTGTGACACTTACAGACGAGTGATTTAAATATTCTCGACAAAAAACCAGTCATAATGTTAAGCTTGATCGAAAACATCGAACGAGTATAGATTAGAATACTGCAATATTCAGTTTATCCTTCAATAATTCCAGTACGAGACAGAACCCTACTCTTCCATGTTCATCAATCACACCAAAGAGTATGTTATCTGTAACATAGGAAGAATTCCATAGCTAATAAATGATTGTCTTGGTGCACTGCAACTTGCCATACTGTATTCCAATGGGACTTCAGACCAGTTGCGCGAGTTATATACAGAGTAGGGATCTAGCTCATGACGAGTGAGCGGCACGAACGGCGGAATACTAGAGTCCGTTTCTACAACTTCAATGACCAGACTCAGTAAAAGAGAACCAGAACGTAGACAAAAACTATTTCTTGTATCAGTTTCGTTAGAAGGACAGTAGTTGCGAGAAAAGTGATGATTTTGACAGTGAGATAGCACTCGGTATGCGTCTATTCAGACCTTACTTCAGACGAGTGCCTGCAAACAGCAAGTGCCAGAAGCAGAATTGATTCTCATTCCTATCTAGGATACTCAGGCGAAGTCATTCGGGTAGAAAAGCTACCCGCTCTCCTACAAGAGAATCCAGACTATTTTAGATGATGTAAGGTATCATCTACTGTGGTCCGGATCAGCTCAACTTCGGATTATAATAAGTAGGAAGGAAAAAATATCCACAAATGACACGGCCACGAAATAGCGCATTGATGCAAGTATTGCTGTAGGATACAAACGGAAGCCTGTTCTTACTGAAGACTAGTACTACTTTAGAATATTGTGTTCAGTATGGAATATTTGTTGCGCAAAAATAAGATTTGGTTCTGACACAGGCATTATTTAATTAAAAGTCCGAAAAACAATAAAGACAGAATTGTTTTCTGTAAACGTACTAATCAATAACTAACGAATCTGTCTATGAAATAGAAGTAGCTTCATTTACCTAATACAGTATAGGAATAGGGCTAATGTAACTACTATCTATTATTGCAAGTTCAAATCTCTGATACTACACTTTCTCGGCACCATACTTTGTCGTATATACTGGATTTACTTTTTTTCAGCTCTTACAACCTGTCCATCGTTCAGTTGCGATAGCTCAGTAGATAAAATAGTTGATCCAATTCGACTTTCCATTTTGTAAAGATGGACGTCACCAGCTATTCAGCGATCAATATCTCATGAGAAGGATGCATTTGATTTATCAACATTAGTATTATGAATAGTTGTGGTGTCATCCTCAAAAATAACAAGCGGCAACAATAGCATACTCCTACTATTCCTCTTTGTACTCCTTTTATCGGAACTCAGATTATTGCTGCAATTTGAACTGTCTATCATACTCTCTGTTAAGTGTAGTAAGCAAAGCTAGAAACGAAAGCTTCGAAAATAGTCACCTCTTTTCTTGTCATTACATTCAGGGTTCAATTTTCTAACAAAGTTTCTGATTTTGTTAAGAATTGACGACATTCGAGTTGCTCACAATATTTTCTTGTGCAAAAGATATTGCCTGCTTTCTTCTCCTGACAATGTTTCCAGGTTTCGTGAGTCGTGTGAAAAGATGTAATTTCACAATCAGTGCCATAGTAAATAAGGAAGGGTGTACGACTAGATATTTGATTAGTCGTACCTTGTTAAATTGCAATTCTAATTGAACTGAGTGGAAAGTTGGAGTCGAAGCTTTCATTTTATGCGCGAGCAATTTATGCCGAATACCCAAGCCAGGACATCTGATAAAATTTCCTTTCATAACATTTAGCTCAGAACGTAAGTGCATCCAAAACTTTAACCACACTCTCTACCTATCTTAGTTATAAATTAATCAGATGAAAAAGATATAGTGGAAGAATCGAAGCATCGTACAAGCAAAGATAGTCAACGTAATGTGTTTTATT
>JAAUYH010055088.1_pt1 | contig 11665 bp, 8 predicted proteins | sample 7278061 | NCBI WGS metagenome assembly JAAUYH01 (sample SAMN14350203, study PRJNA611818) | marine sediment metagenome | isolation source: surface marine sediment (0.6m) | place: French Polynesia: Moorea | collected 2018-08 | reverse complement strand
TAGGCATAATAATAATCTGTAAGAGCCTAAAATTAAAGTTAAATTAAACATCTCTACCAGATTTGAACATGATACTCATAAGTTTAATAATGCTATTCGAGCGCAGCCGGGTATTTGAATGCCTTTTATTGTAATGGCATTGGTTTTGCGCGTGAGATAGCAAATTTATTTTTCAGGCCCGCAGAAGACGTTCATCCGCTTAAAATAGTTTCGAAAAATTCTTTAACGAAAGAGACATCATTGTGAATAAGCGGAAACTAAAATTCATATTAAAAAGAAATCAACTTATGGTATACCAATTAATTCTGATGATTTATTCCTAGTTCTCAGAAAGCAACAGAGTGAGAAGCGAGGGAATTTTCTATTCCTAAACCTGCTTTGGAATATAACAAATTCAGTCGAAATGGTCGAAAAATCAATGTAACGATTGAATAAGTTCGGTTCTCAATTACTTTAAGTGGATTGCTATTGAATATCAAGACTCTATTGACGTCAGAAAGACAAGCACAATAATTCACCATATGACACTCGAGATGAAAATCTCAAGTAATGTATCTGGATCTGTCTGAAATTGATAATCAAGGACTTAGTGATATTTAAGCACTGAATTCTGGAGATAATATTGAGGGTTCTTGGTCAGATGATGACAATCACTGTATTGGAACTGGGGACTTTTCGGAGTAAATTAAAATTATTAGGCGTCGCCAATTCACTAAACTGGTGCTTTACTCGAACTTTAATCGCAAAAGCGATCTGTTTATAAATTTTCCCCAAGTCTGTTAGTCGCACGTCATTTGAACATTCCCGCAGTACAGCATATGGTTTCTTCGATTTACTGTGCCACAAATTTCTTGCTGTCCATATCATAAATTTTATGCAATGTATAGTTGTACAGATAGTTTATTTATCATTTCAGTAAAACGAAATACAGCCCCGCGTTCAACTAGTCTTCTCTCTTGCAGTAAATATCGTGTAGTTGGTTTTGCAAGTGTCTACTAAACTACCTGGAGTTAATGAGTTTCAAATTTGTGTGTAAATTATTTGTAAAGAAGTATCTCTTGTTGTTTGGTAGACTTCATGTGGATGCGTTCGCCTTGTGTACCGTTTATTCTTCACTATAATATTTCGATTGAGGATGTGACGAGAATTCGATTCTACATTCAGCACAGCTGAGTATTTGTAGGTTTTCGCTTCGCATAATTTTAATGACGTCATTGAATCAGTTTCCTGCACTTATTATTGCAATGCTGTTGTCAAATGCTTAAACGCACGGAATCCATGAATCCCAGGACTTGAGCCAATATTTTCTTCGGATTAACCTGACCAAAGCACAAAGATTATTGCAGCTCGTCTTGCAGCGAGAGGGGTGTGTTTGATTGGGCAATTTAGCAGCGCAGTTGTTGGCATATACAGTAGACACCTCGGATGTATTGTGCGATCTATCCGGCGCAATGACACGACGGGGTGGACCCGCACTGTATATTTACAGTGCCTACGTGTGATTTTACAGCTCACACAATTATGGCACCGGCGGGTTGACAACATGCGAGATTCGGGCGTGTGCGTAAATTCCGTACATGGGAGGTTCGATAAAAAATGTTATTTTCGTGACGGCCCAAATCTCATTTACATGTCGACACATTTGCTAGGCAAATACACCTCAGCTCGGCGCCGCAACAGCTGTTCCAAGCTAGTCGCGCCGAATTCGACTCGTTGGCATCGATGCACGCGCCACACCGACGCCGCACGCCCCGAAGCACCATCGAATACACGGCCATCCCGCGGCCTAGGCTTGCAACCCTACGGCGGGCGTAGAAAGCGAAATTATCTGATCTAGCCGAGTAACCGGCGTGCGTGGCGCGAGAAACCGGGCGTCGGGACGACGCGCGCGTGCGCGAAGCGGCGCGGTTCGGGGTCGCCGCAGCATGCTTACAGTGGTTAGCATCGCGCCGAGCCGTGCGAGTCGGCTCTCCAGCACGCGCAGCACTACTCGCAGTCGCGCCGCGCCGGCCGGTCGCCGCGCACGACCGGGGCGCACCGTTCCGCATCGCACACAGCGCCACGCGCACAGCAGCACCAGCACCCAATTCCTTGCACGCGCAACGACTCGCACGCGCGAGATGCAAGGAACCGGAACAGCGTAGCACACACCATACGCCAACTCATACGGCACAGTGTGCACAGCACGTCGGCGCGTCCGCTTTGCCGAGCACCGTATTCATCGCATCGCGCGCCAACCACCGTGGCGCATCCCCAGAGTTACAGTAATGTAGAGTGGCGGGTAGTACAGTGGCACCACACGAAATCGCTCGATCGAACACGCGCACCCGCAATCCGCGGGTGCATCTGAGGGGTGGGCAGCGCACGTACGTGAGCAAAAAAGTTCGCACAACAGAATTACGTAACAGTGCATGATACCCTCGTAAACCCAAGCTACAATGTGAAGTTTAGTGCAAAACAGACGGTTGCGCGCTAATCGCTCTAGCACGCCCACGCAGCACGATGGCGGGTAGCGCTTCTCTCGGCACCGCGGTGGCTCTTCCGGGGTGCTTGCGTCGCTGGTGCCGCTTGAGGTCGAACGCCTGTCCAAACGCCAGCGTACAATAACGGCAATGCAGTTTCCTCGCCTCATGAATCGATCTCAAGTGTCGATTTAACGAGCCCTGTTGCGAGAATGTTTTGTCGCATCGCGGACAATCCAGCCGTTCCGCCTCGCTGTTCGAAGCCGCACTTTGCATCGTTCTCGGCGCCGCTGGATGCGCATGGCGCATGTGACGTGCCAGTGCCCCACTCTTGAAGAAACACTTCCCACATTCTGTGCACACGCCACTGCTCGAACGCGAGCGCTTCGTCGTTCGCACTTCCGTCCCTCTTGTACTTGTAGGTACTGATGTTGGAATTGAGAGCGGTTGCGTTTGCGGCGGTATTGGTAGCGGTTGGGAAGGTACTGGTAGTGCCTGTGTTTGTTGTGTAGGTACGTGTACAGGTAGTGCATGCGATTGTGTCGGTAAAGGTTGAGAATGAATTGCCAACGGATGCGATTGATTGTGTGCGGATTGCGGTGGTACTGCCAAAGGAGCAGTTGATACCGCGATAGCTTGCGACTGCGGGGGCAGCGGCGAAGGCGTATGGATAGTAATATTCGGTGTCGGTTGTGCATGCGAGTTCGCAGGGAAGAACTTATCAAACATTGTACGGTCAATTACACGGTCGGTAGCATTGACAACGGCTGCCAGCGCGTCAGTGCTGGAATAACTAACGGGGGAGTAATCAAAGGGGTAGACATTGCCGTGAGTGGCAGGCGCAGTCGTCGGATGATGTATGGAATGGGCAGACTTGACAGAAGTGTAAGACGGTGGTAGAGCGAGTGCACCAGGATGAGGAAGCGGATGTAACGGTGTCGGCACGGCAGGTGGCGGCGATACACTCTCAATAAATTTCTCCACGTTGTGTGGGGTAGCAGCAGTTGCAGCAATGATGGGTCCCGCCGATGTGTTGGATGGTGGCGAACAGACCTCCGTGTCGGTGGTGGCACGCTCAGCATCAGCCAACGCAGCAAGAATGTCGCCCGATAGACCTGAATGATTGCGGTCTATGTCGTTGTTGGAGTTTCTCGGATAAGAAGCGGAATGCGCAGAGATGGGAGCAATACTATTGTTGATAGAGGAAGACGGTGATGATGAAGTCAACAACGTGGTGGATGCGGTGTTGTTGGGTTGATTAAATGACGCCGACAGAGATGCGACTTGTCGTAGGGAAGTGAGTTGAGCTTCAGTAGGTACGTGAAAGTCGGCGTACAATTGACGATTTGTCGCATTGTTAGCGAGTACAAAACGTCCGTCGGGTGCCATTTCAGCAATACGAATACTGACTGTAATCGAACCGGCTGCACTAATCGAATACAAACGCTTAGCAGCGGTCGCTAACCTCGGCCTAGCCTCCTCCGAGTCAAAGCAGAGTAATTTGAAGCGCTTCTTCTGTGCGGCAGCGGCGCGTTTCGCAACGGATAAAGCAGATTCAGGTGGCGCCTCTGTGATGGTGTTCTGTAATGGATTTCGGCGAGCGTTTTCGACGAACGTTGTAACAGCGTGCGGTTTCGACAAGTCCTTCGAATTCGAATAGAAAGCAAGCACACCAGTAATAGGAAGGTCGGATTTGACAGGAGGGAATTGCTTAGCCGCAACGATTACCGAGTGATCTTGTAACCAAGCAAAGTCGAGTAATAACAAAGGGTCGTCTTCGCGACTGCCAGGGTCAACCACAACGGTACGTACGATAATAGAGGATTGGGAAGGTTTGGAAGTGAGAGATGCGGCGACTTTGTGGTGAGGTGAGGCGGCAACGATGAAGCCAAGAATGAAGCGACCGTACGTTTTCACAGGTACAAGCAATTCGCCGAGGGCGAAGGAAGCGGCGGAAGCGGCTAGCGAAACAGGAATAGGAAAATCGCAAACGAAAGCGAGGCTGCGTGCGATGGCGCGATGCGAGAGCGGTTGTTGCGGGAGAGAGGAGCACGGATGAAAGAGCCAACGCCGCACGGGAGTATGTGCGAGGAAATGGGCCCACAGTCGTGTGTACAGGGAAGACATGGCGCATGGACGAGGAGGCGAGAGTTTTAAGAGATGAACACACGGCAAAGCGGATGGGATGGAGTTGGGAGTTGAGTCCTGAGAGAAAGTAGCGTGTAAGGCGCACATCGGTCCAATCATATTCGCATTGCTTTACTTGATTCGTTCCACGCAGATGGGGCGCGCTCGTATCATACGCAACTTGTTTTTGATATGCAACAACGCGTTTTTTTACAAATCCGATCCAGTCGTTGTTTATGTTCCCTTGGTTTACACCACAATACAGTAATACAATACAGTACAGTAGTACACTGTACACAATAATCTCTCGCAGTTTGCTACTCTCCAGCTTCAACAACGTACCGACATGCGACAGTACTGTACAGTTTCTGGTGGTTACAGTTAACAATTTTTGGATTGTACAGTACTATCGTACATGTTCACTTGCAGGACGTGGGCGGTAATAATAGGAGGTTGATCCGGAGTCGAGTGCTGTGGCGGGGGTGGGTGGGGTGTAACGCGGCTCGCTCGCCCAAAACTACAGTACAGCAGCGGCATGGGCGGTGTAACAGGAGGAAAGTGAAAATAAAAAGTGAAACGAAAAGGAATGGGAAGTACAAACTCCAGAAATAGAACGAGCACAAACAGAGATATGACTACGTAGTAGAGATCATTTCCAGAGATTCAAGTACGTAGTAGCAATGGATCTGGTTTACGGAACGTGTGCGCGCTATTTGCATTTCGGAATAAATGAATGTTGTAATATGTTGAGGAAGTGAAACATAATGTAGAGGGCGGGTTGTGTGTCGTCGTTTACAGAGCAAGATAAGTGCCATTGTGGGCGATACCACGACTGTCATCATGGAGAGTGTGGGGAGTTGTACTTAAAGTAGAGCACGTAGTGATGGATTGTTGGTTGATAAGTAGGAAAGAAGGTAGAGAACAGTGCAGTACAGTGGGGTAAGGTGGAAATTGAAAATTCAGTAACATAGGTTGTTGATGCTTGATGATGCAACTATCGAGAAATAAGATCGCAGAAATGATGGGCAAGAATTAAAGGCTGTCATAGAAGGAGATGAACTAGTGATGAGGTGGTTGATGGTCAAACATTGCTCATGGTGTGATTGTTGTTTTCGTTTTTGTTGTTCCATAGTGTACAGTACGGTATTTTGTAGTCCAAAAAAAGTAGAGTATGTACCGTACGGTCCAGTACAGTAGATAGAAGAACAACGAGTACTGTACACAAAAGTGTACTGTACTTTACTGTACGAAGCGTCCCATGCTGACAAGAACAGCACCTGCACACTAACTGGAAATGTATAGTACAGTACAGTAAATTCTAATCATCGCATGCAGCAATTTGCATAATTCTATTCCTCTTTGCAATATGCAAATGTCACACGTCCATTGCGATATAAACTCTGGGGAAATGGCGTTGTATCGACCGATCCGTCGATTCACTGATTCATCAAAGAGGTGCAAGCATGCCGTTCATCTATTCGATTACTGTACTTCGCTTTACTGTACTGTACTATACTGTCCAGTACAATAAAATTCTACCACGTGCACTCGTTCTATCTCGTCCATGTTTCTAACACTCTCCTTACAATGTTCCAAGTACCTGAACATTTTAACCAATGCCAGGATATTAGAATTCTATTCCATTTCTAATTGACACTTGTTGGAGGTATTTGAAGTGTTGAGATAGCCATTATGGGGTGGGTACAACTTTCACTTTACACTGTATTTCCCAGCTGTTGCTTTGTTTCTCAATTACTTGTTAATTTTCTTGGTTCTTTTCTTTTCTCACTCACATATTGCATTGGTGTATACTGTACTGTGCTGTACTCTCATTTCCTTCTTGTCCTTGTCCTTGTCTTTGTCGTCGTCGTCGTCGTCTTCCCTCTTGTTGTTCGTTCTCCTTATTGTGAACGTCTATAACTGTAAAGAACAACCGAACTACCGCACTGTCCATGTAATTAACATGGGCAACATAGAACAAACCACTGCAGGATCAGGGTCTGTTACTCATCATCATGAATCTACCTTGTCCTTGCCGAATGCTGACTTGCCATTTCACTTGTTTACAATCTCCGTTCACTTAACTTGATCCACTCTTTGTTACGTAGTCTCCTCTCATTTCAACTTCCTTATTACGTTGCGCTTGCGCTCTTTGTTTCTATTTACATCCCTCGTGTGTGTCTACATATGTTTGTGGGTGTGAACTGCTTCTTCGTCGTCGTACCAACACTGGCTCTCTCGCTCGCTCTCTCTCTCTCTATCCTGCCTTTCCTCTCGAGATCTGCTACCTATTCCTTTCCATTCTGCTTCGATTTCATCTCACTTGTTCGTTCCATTTCTCGTTTCCCGCATTCCAATCAACACTGCTTCTTTCCACATCATGTTTCGCACTTACTTTACTGTTAGTCCCTCCTACTGTACTGTACCACATCCTGACACCCAACCTTTCCTACTTTCTATTCTATTCTTAGTCGTTTATTTTAGCTTTTTGTCGTTACTGTCATCATCCTTCTTTGCCCTGCTTCATCACCTCAACCTCCACAGCACATATCTTATACTGTACCGCATTCTCACACTTTCTTCTCGTTGCTTTATTTTTACGATTTGTTCACGACATAACCACCACACCGTACTCGACCGAGTAGGTTCAGTACCGTACGGTCTTCTGCTCTCCAGATTTTCCTGCTTCGATGTCGTGGTAACCTTAATTCGCGCCGTCGGCTACTGCTTCTCGCTTGCTTCTTTATCAATTCCTGTTCAACGATCTATTCTTGTGCTTCGATTTTTCGGCACTATTTTCCGAGGTGAGCTTCATCTCTCCATTCTACTTCGTCTCTCACTTCGATCGACTTTCGTTGCCTATATTTAGCCTACCTTCTCCGGGCATCTCGAATTTCAACCTTCCAGGTCGAGCGCTATCTGCTCTTCTATCGTCGAGCTCCATCGTACACCTAATTCTTTGAGCCCTACTGTTCGCAGACCCCTTCCGATCTGTCATCTTTTCTCTTTTAATCCTTATCTTGATTAAGCGCTTTCGGTGTGATTAATCGTTTACACAACCAGTATCGGTCGTCTTTAAACTCCATTACGTGCTTCGAACTGTCTTCAATTCGTTACATAATGTCAATCTCGATTCTACTGCTTCATCACTATCGATTCCGTCCACCAAGCAGAATGGAGGTTCTTTTCAATTTTTGATTAGCCGGTCAGGTAGAGTAAATAAGCAAGTATTCTCTTGCTGCACAGTCTATCTAATCACCATGTTTCTCTATAATTCACATTTTGTTCTGTGATCATGCAAGAGAAAAGGAAAATGCCAGTGTCTCTTCAAATTCGTAATATCGCCATCTGATCTGAGAACATTAATTTCTATCCTTCTCATTTCGACATCAGCCAAGTAGCTCATAACGAGTGAATCAGTGGGTGTTCCAACAATTCAGCGGTGCCTTACAAGTCCAATTCGCTTCCTTTTACATTAGTTGAAGTGTGTAAATGAGAATCGCAAATTCTTACGACAATGCTAGATCGTGCAATCCACGTGCATGATTTCTAATAATCCGCAACCACTTTTCTTTCGCCATCAAGCATGGAAGTAATATTAGCACCTTCGTTATTTGACTGCCATTCGCGGCAGTACTGCACGTACCGTGTTTCGCAATACGACTTTGATTATTTAACAAGTAACTTATTAGTGCAGCGTTCCAATTGTGTTTAGAGTGTTTATTTGTCAATTATACTCGCAATTCAAGCACTAAACCGAACAAAAACGAATCTCAATTTAGCTGTTGGCGAAGAAAAAGAAGCTTAGCCCTAAAAATGAAAAGTGGGATTCACCTTGGAACAAAAACAACTAATCATCCCTGAATACATTCGAAATAAGCCTGTTAGGACAAAACATTGTCGAGTATATACACTGTTGAGAAAAGCATATCTTGCGTTCATCAAAATAATAATTGGCACAATGTTTAACGGAAGAACAAAACACATCTTATATTGGAAGCGATAGAAAAGCATTGAAATGTGAATTAGTAGAAGAGAAAGTACTGTCATTATCTAGATAATTCAAAGCTAATTATTTTGGAATTTGTTTCTCTTTCAGATGTTTCAATCGGTATTGTGCATGGTTCTTGTGAAAGTGCCTGATGATGTGCTTGTACAGATCAAAAAATTTCGTTAGACTTCAGTACGCTGCACAATTCAATCGACTTGAACTAGCTTGAAACCGCAAAAATAAGTGAGATCGATTTTCGGAATAAGTTTCGAAGAATAATTTCTCTGATGAATACTTGGTTAACAGCAAATTTGTTCGGAAATTTTGCCTTTTTCATAAAAGACTTTTGAGAATGAGAAAAGAATTTTCGGGAGAATTCTGGTACAGGAGAAAAAATTCTTCACCAATTTCGAAAATGAAAAGTTTGGGGACATATAAAGTCTAGCGAGCTTTCCTTTCTTAAGATATTCATTGAGCATCACAATTGCTGACAGTAGAATATAGAGGCAGCTTTGTCAGTTTTTATTGAACCCGGCGGTATTCCACGAAAAATATTACATTAACCGATCATGAAGCAAATAGTTTATTCCTTTGATTCACCAATAATACTATCTGAATTTAAAATATTAGCCGGATGCAATGAATTATGCCGGATAGGAAGCAATTCTATTTCAACATAGTGATGCACATCCTTGAACAAATGCAAATGAATGTGGTTTAATACATTTCAAGCATCCTGTTTTGGGGCGTCTATGTTTTGAATTCAATTATGATGCTTCATCATTCTTGAACATGGATGGCTATTTACCGTCTGTAATCAAATTTTAATATAAATTCATATGCATTGCTAAACTCGAGAATTAAATAGTATCGAGGGAATCGAATTCTCCAATAACAACAATGTTCTTATTCTCGCGTTGGTTTGTTTTGATTTGATTTTTATGCCTTTCAAATAAATTCATTTCGTTAGACTATCGCAGTACTGCGACTACGACGCAAATGATGAATAGAGCTACTAACTGTATTTTGAACGTAAAATTTCCCATTATTCTGTCTCCAATTGTTTTGACAATACAGAAATGTAATTATGAGCGCCATGACTCTGTGCTAATGTTGTTCAAGTTCTGATTTGCTACAGTAAAAATCGGAAAATTGCAAAATAATTTAATGAAGCCACAATTTGCGAAATCAAAAGCAAGAATTATTTTTCTATGAGAGAAGGGACTCTTCTAATTATTTACGGGAAGGTAACAATATATGACTGATGGTTTGGGCCCGGAAGGTTAAAACCTTAAATTATTAGCGTAACTGCTGAACAATTCTGATACTCAGTTCAAACATAATGATTTCTGAAAAAGCAACTGGAATATTGGCAGCACTGATGGCTCCGTTTCTCATGGCAGTTGGATTTTTTATTTGGGATGCAATCTGGAATGATTCTGGGGGTAGTGCGTTTTCTCTTAATTTATTCAAGTGTAATCTAGCTACGATAGGCTTTTTGATCATCGTAATTGCAAAGGCTCAGGGATCAACTATGGAGATACTCAATGAACGTTTCTCGGCTGATTCTGTATTTTTCTTGGTCCTGTCTGGAATACTCGGAATCGTTATTGGTGATCTAGCTTGGCTTGAAGCTCTTCGAACGCTAGGAGCAACGAAAGTGCTTTTCATTGATTCTACAAAACCATTTGCTGGAGCGTTAATCGGACTCATATTCTTAAAAGAACCGATAGGTCTAAGTACTATACTAGGAATGGCTATCGCAGTCATCGGAATACTGAATGTAAGTCTCGAAATGAGGAACAATCGAGGTCAGGAAAACGTTGATGACGATGCTGTACGTGACCTGGAGAAATCAAGCGAGAAATTTCCCGATGCTTCCAGTAAGAAAGAAATCGTACATCATGGATATGCTTACGCTTTTCTGAATGTCGCATTCGATGCATGTGGTTCTTTCTTAACCAAACGTTTCGGAAGTCGCATGAATACTTGGGAAATAAATTTGATTAGATTTGGGTCTTCGGGGACTATATTGGCTTTGATATCAATATTTTCATACTGCTTTCTTCGATACGAGAAACTTGAGAATGCTGAAACGCCAACATATTCAGAGAAAACAATACGCCCTTGGTATTGGTTACCTTTTATGAGCTGGATTGACTGGGCCAAAATATGCTGTGGAGTCCTGTTCGTTACTTTTTTGACTCCGGCTCTGAGTAATTACGCTATTTTCAAAATATCTCTCGCTCTTGCTTTCACCCTTGGCTCAGTAACACCAATATATGCTTTGGTTCTGGAATGGATAGTCAAGGAAATAAGACCATCTGGACGATCTATTCTTTCAGCTGTTCTGGCGTCATCAGGAGTGGCTATGCTGAGCTTGAGCAAGTAAATTAGCTTCTGTATTAACTTTTTAGAGAAGATAAATTTAATTTGATGCAAGACACCACAAAATTCTAATGAGAAGACTTTACAATTAGGAATGACAACAGATAAGTGAAAATATGAATCAAAGAAAGTATAAAAAAGTGGATTTGAGCTGCAATAATTATCTGCCTGTATCGAGCTGGACCACGACTATATTTCAGACAAAATTTTAAAACCAGAGCGTATTTCTTAAACATAGAATCCTTCAATACTTGCAAAAGCGAGAAATGAGTAATAGCGTTTCTATATGATGGTTTGGGCTAGAGAAATAGGCCTTGAAGTTGTTTATCGAAACTTAGAAGACAATATTGATCTACTTCATCTGTAAATATTGTTTTAGCAATACCATGATTATTAGAACTTTGTCACTGTCCACTTTGAGCGCTTTACCTAAATTCATAAATACTGATTTCTGTCATGTTCTGCTGCGCGATTCTTTGCGCATGTAATAATATCTAATGATGCTGTTCCGCCTTCAATCGTCTGATATCATACTATATTTATATTCAATAATTATGAATCGAGAAAAATGATACCGAATAGAGAGTGATATCTTAGAAGTACATACAGAAGTACTGTAAATTTTTCATTCTGATACGCAATTTTCTTTTTTATTTAGACTGCTTTTAATTTTTTTCTATTCATTTCTTAATTTAGT
>JAAUYH010230676.1_pt1 | contig 11669 bp, 11 predicted proteins | sample 7278061 | NCBI WGS metagenome assembly JAAUYH01 (sample SAMN14350203, study PRJNA611818) | marine sediment metagenome | isolation source: surface marine sediment (0.6m) | place: French Polynesia: Moorea | collected 2018-08 | reverse complement strand
GTAGAACCATCCAGATTTTACCGGACTCAGGGGGACGGAGGTAAATGTAATGTTCAAAACTATTTTATTTCCCATCGATCAAAGCCGAGAAGCAAGGGAAGCGGTTGATGTTGTGATCAATCTTGTCAACACTTACGGCAGTCGCTTAATTTTGTTAAGTGTGGTGAAAGAAGCAGAATCCTCAACTGGGGAAATTATGTCTTCACCTGAGACAGTTGCTAAATTGTTGGAGAATGCCAAATCTTTGTTTACTCAACAAGGTATTGACGCTAAAGTCATTGAGCAGCAAGGTAAACCAGCTTTTACCATTTGTGATGTGGCGGATGAGGAAAATGCTAACCTGATTGTTATGGGTTGTCGGGGATTGGGATTAACCGAGGAAGGGGCAACGGATAGCGTGACTAACCGCGTGATTAATCTTGCGCCTTGTCCGGTGCTAATTGTCCCCTAATTAGGAGATAATGTGGTCAGAGAGTGAGGTGATGATGGGGTGAGATGATGAAGTGTATAACAATCCAAAATCCAAAATCCCACGGATTCTATTTGTGGGAGTATGTCAAACTAAATAATCACCCCCATACATCCCACAACCTAGGAGTTTGTCTATGGACTTCTTGAAAACCACTGACAAAAATTTTAATGCTAAATTCACAGCCTTAGTAAATGACCGCCGAGAAGCTACAGTGGATGTCAGTGGAACGGTACGAGAAATTCTGGCTGATGTCAAGGTACGTGGTGATGAGGCGATTAGGGAATACACCAATCGTTTTGACCATTATAATCCTACCTCTTTGGCTCTGAGTAGTGAAGCGATCGCTCACCATGCACAACAATGCCCTGGTGATGTCAAAACTGCTTTGGAGGTAGCTGGGGAGCGAATTACTGCTTTTCATCAAAAACAACTACCCCAAAATATTGCCTATGCTGATGCTGTAGGAGTTAATTTGGGATTAAGTTGGGTGGCTTTATCTACTGTGGGTATTTACGTACCCGGAGGCAGGGCTAGTTATCCGAGTTCTGTATTGATGAATGCTTTACCTGCCAAAATTGCTGGTGTAGAAAGGATTGTGATGACAGTACCCACCCCTGGCGGTGAAATCAATCCCGTAGTATTGGCAGCTGCACAAATTGCTGGGGTAACAGAAATATACAGTATTGGAGGAGCCCAAGCAATAGGCGCTTTAGCTTATGGTACCGAAACCATCGCCCCCGTTGATAAAATTGTAGGGCCAGGTAATGCCTATGTTGCTGAAGCCAAACGTCAGGTATATGGAATAGTAGGTATTGATAGCATTGCCGGACCATCGGAAATTCTGGTAGTGGCAGATAATAAAAATAATCCTCAGTGGATTGCCTGGGATTTATTGTCTCAAGCAGAACATGACCCCAGTGCCCAATCTATCCTAGTTACAGATTCGGAAGATTTTGCTCACCAAGTTGTGGATGCGATCGCAGATATTCTTCAAGATTTACCCACTCAAAAAGTAGCAGGTGCCAGTTGGGAAAAATATGGGGCAGTAATTGTAGTGGAAGACTTGGCAGCTAGTATGGATTTGGTGAATCAATTAGCACCAGAGCATCTGGAATTATGCGTAGACGAGCCACGAAAACTAGCCCAACAGATTCGCTGTGCTGGTAGTATTTTCCTTGGCAGAAATACCCCAGAAGCCATTGGTGATTACGTTGGTGGACCAAATCATGTTTTACCCACTTCTAGATCTGCCCGTTTTTCCTCTGGTCTAAGTGTGTATGATTTTATGAAACGGATTACTTATTTAGAATGTGATGACCAATCATTACAAGAAATTGGCAAAGCCGCAGTTACCCTAGCACAAGCAGAAGGTTTACCCGCCCATGCAGGTAGTGTCAATATACGGTTGCAGCAGAATTAACTCGCTACGCGAGAAGGAAGAAGGAAGAAGGAAGAGGGAAGAAGGAAGAGGTAAATTGTAAATTCCAAAACACTTAGTGACTTACCAGTAATAAAATGCCCAGCCCTCTATTTTTTCTGGAAAAAAGAATAGAAATAAAGAGGCTGGAACTACTCCCAACTCCCGACTCCCGACTCCCGACTCCCACCAAAAAACTTTTACAGCTAACGCTGCGCTACGCGAACAGCAAGCCCTACTTATTACTTATTACACTGCACCCGTTGTTCCCATGCCAAACTAATCGCAATAAACAACACAGTTAACCCCTGAATCGCATAAACCACCGTCACTGGTACACCAGCACTACGCTGCATCACATTCGCACCACTTCTCAATGCCGCAAAAAATAAAGAAGTCAACACTACCCCTAATACACTACCACGACTGAGAAAAGCGATCGCAATTCCATCAAAACCATAACCAGGAGAAACCTGTTCAAACAAGCGATATTTGGCTCCCATCACTTCACAACTACCTGCTAACCCAGCTAAACCACCAGCTATAACCATTACCCAAATGATAGTACGCTCTACAGACATCCCGGCATAACGGGAAGCAATGGGGTTAAAACCGACAGCAGTGATTTGATAGCCAAAAGGCGATCGCACCAGCAATATCCACAACATTCCTGCTACAATTACCCCTAGGAAAATCCCTCCGTGTGCCAAGCTTCCCGGTAAAATTATTGGTAGCTGGGCAGATTTAGCAATTAATGGTGAATAGGGACTAGGAGCATTCGGTGCTTGCAGGGGATTCTGTACCAAGTAGCTAATTATATTGATAGCAATGTAATTTAACAACAAGGTGGTAATGACTTCATTCACCCCCCGAAATGCTTTGAGATAACCAGCTAACCCACCCCAAATTGCACCGCAAACAAATCCTGCTAACAATGCTAAGGGTATGTGTAACCAGGGTGGTAAGCCTTGTACATACAACCCCACTAATGTACTTCCCAAAGCACCAAAATATATTTGTCCTTCTCCACCAATATTAAATTGTCCGGCACGTAATGCGACTAATATCCCTAAACTAGTAAGTAGTAAGGGTGTCATTTTATTGAGGGTATTGCCAAAACCAAAGTAAGTAAAAATTGATTCCTTGATTAAGGCACTATAGGCATATATAGGATTTGCTCCAGCCAACAAAATTAAAATAGCTCCTAACAATAATGCTAGTGCGATCGCAATTATCGGTGAGATAATTATTAGTAGGGGTTGAGTTGATTTAGTTGCAGTCAAAACAATTTTGGATTTTGGATTTTGGATTTTGGATTGCCGAGAACCCCGAGTTTTAGCAAAATTCGAGGTTCTATGATTGTTATATCAAGTATTACTCACAACTCTTTTTTGATATTCTTGTTCCGTAATAATATCAAAATTACTGACTAAACGATCCAAAAATGAGATCCCATGTAAATGGTCGATTTCATGTTGAAATATACGCGCCACAAAATCTGTAAAACATTGTTTTTTCAACAGACCATTCCTATCAGTATATGTCACTTCAATCTCTTGATATCGAGGTACTAAACCCCGAATTCCGGGAATACTCAAACAGCCTTCCCATCCCTTAATCATTTCCTGAGAATGGTTAATAATTTGAGGATTAATTATTGCCGTCGGTTTCATCTCTGGGGCATTTGGATATCTAGGACTAGGGTGAGAAGCCACAATAAATATTTGGTAAGACTGGGCAACTTGGGGAGCCGCAATGCCTACCCCATTAGCTTCCTTAGCCGTAGCTATTAAATCATCAATCAGTTGTTGAATATGGCGATCGCTAATATTTTCAACTGGCTTTGCTGGTTGACGTAAGATCGGATTACCTAATTGTATAATTGTCATTAATTGAGACATTAACAAGCCTCCTCAATGTAATTTTCAGGGAAGTAATATCAATAAAACTAATGCTTTATTTTAGTCATTGATCTATTGGCGATCGCCTGACCGACGAATGAAAAGATACAAGCCCCTAAATTGATTTATGGACAAATAATCAATAATTGTGCCAGGATGCATAAGCACAAGGGGCAATTATTCATGATTTCATAACTTTAGACATGGGAACAATCGAAAATCCAAAATTTTTATGACCTATTTCTATCAACTGGCAAAGGAGCAGGTTTAACAATTACTTGTTTCGTCTGCCCTCGACTTTGTATTTGAAGTCTTAAATCTTCTCCAATTGTACTTTTTTCTACTATTTTTTGTACCTGTTCAGTATTAGTAACAGACTGATTATTAATACTTTGAATCACATCTCCCGCCCTGAGTCCAGCACGAGCAGCAGGAGAACGGGGAACTACACGCACTAACAAAATACCCTTATCCGCATTAATATTGAAGTTATTTAATTCAGCCTGTAGCCTTTCCTTCAATTCTTGGTTTAAAGTTGCCATCACAATTCCCAAGTAGGGATGATCCACCCGTCCTTTGGTAATTAATTGTTGGGAGATTCGTTGTACGGTGTTAATCGGAATAGCAAAACCCAAACCTTGAGCGCCACGAATAATCGCCGTATTCATCCCAATTACTTGACCACGAATATTCAACAATGGTCCCCCAGAATTACCGGGATTAATTGCTGCATCAGTTTGTAGATAGTCTACTCGTTTATCACCACTAGCACCAATATCACGGCTAGAACGACCTGTAGCACTAATAATACCAGAAGTGACCGTATAATCTAAACCCAGAGGGTTGCCGATGGCAATCACAGGTTCTCCAGATTGTAACTGCTGGGAATTACCCAAAGGGACAACAGGTAAACTCTTGGCATCTATTTTAATCACAGCCACATCTGTAACTTTATCTTCACCCAACACCTTACCGTCAAAACTACGTCCATCTTTCAGTGTTACCGTTACCACATCCGCACCATCCACGACGTGGGCATTTGTTAAAATTTCCCCGTTAGAATTGATAATAAATCCGGAACCATTACCCCTTTGCACCCTTTGTCTGGTTCGTGGTGGTAATTGATCCCCAAAAAAACGCCGGAAAATCGGATCATTAAATTCACTAGGTACTTGAGAACTAATGGTTCTAGATGTATCAATCCGAACTACAGCTGGACCAACTTTTTCCACAACTTTGACCACAAAATTAGGATCCCCAGAAGAAGCAATAATTGGGGGAGGGGCAATTGATGGTTTATTCTGAGTCGGCTGTGATACAGGAGTTTGTGCTGTTGAGTTTTGCTGTTGTAAAGGATTGTTTATAGCAGAACATCCTCCCGCAATCACCGCAGTTAACCCACTCAAGAGGAGTAATTTCGGTAAAACTCGAGTATAAATTTGTTGTGGTTCCTTGTTTTCCGTTTTCATAGGTCTTTAGTTTTCTTTGTGATTCAGTGAGGTGGTAGGATGTTGCCTACCGGGGGTGTCCAAAAAAAGATTACAACTTAAAAGGCAATTTTCGAGATCAAACCCATTTTGCTTAATTGGTACTTCCTTTATATTTTCTATTTTGACCAAAAATAATGGGATACAAGCCCTGTCCTCTCTTGGTCAGCATTTCCTTGCATCTGTCGGCAGCGCGGGGTCTAACGGCTTCTAGGACGGCTCTGCTTCGGAATCTACGTTAAGGATTCTGAATAAATACATACTAGTTGATTCAGTTTGCCTCCATAATGTTTATATGTTGAATCTAACCTATGAGTACAAACTTATTCCTACCGACACGCAACGGGAAACATTAGACCACTGGCTAAACATTTGTCGGAAAGTCTATAACTTTGCTTTGCGAGAACGGAAAGATTGGGTTAATTCTCGTAAGTGTGATCTCAACTCATGCAGTATCAAACAGGAATACATTGTTCCTAGTGATCAGCCACGTCCTACTTTTGCACAGCAATGTAAATCATTAGCCGGGGCGAAAAAATCAATTCCGGAGCTAAAACTGCCTCACACCCATGTTCTGCAACAAGTGCTACGGCAATTAGAAGGGGCATTCATAGCAATGTGGGAGCGCGGTCATGGTTTTCCTAGATTCAAAAAACGGATGCGCTCATTTGTATTTCCCCAGTTGAATCTAGAGGTTGTGCGGAGATGGGAAGGCAATGATCAAGTAAATTTACCCAAAATTGGGTGGGTTAAGTTATATCTATCACGACCCATTCCCAAGGAATTTGGGGTGAAGCAGATTCGCATTGTGAGAAAAGCTTCTGGCTACTATGCCATGTTAACTTTGCAATACGATGTTGATGTACCTCGACCTTTGCCATCCGGTCATGGACTTGGAATTGATTTAGGATTGTCACATTTTCTGGCAACTTCAGACGGTGAGTTGATTGATAGACCTCGATTCTTTGTAGATGGGCAACGCAAGCTGAAATCGCTGCAACGCCAACTGAAACGGAAGAAAAAAGACTCTAGAAAATTTCGTCAACTGGCTCAACGGATTGCTAGACACCACGAATACATCTCGAATACACGCAAAGACTTTCATTTTAAAATCGCTCACCATTTATGCCACCAAGCTAGTACCATTTTTGCAGAAGATTTGAATTTAAAAGTGATGTCGGCTGGCATGTTGTGCAAACACAGTTTAGACGCTGGTTTTGGACAATTCCTCAATATTTTGAGCCATGTGTGCTTTAAGAGTGGTGTATATTTTGCCAAGGTAGACCCGAACCGGACAAGCCAAACATGCCCACAATGCCAAACCCACACGGGTAAAAAAGAATTGTCTCAGCGAATACATAAATGTCCTGAGTGTGGATATAGAACAAATCGAGATGTTGCAGCCGCACAAGTGGTCTTGCAACGTGGTCATACCGCGGTGGGGCACATCGCAGTGAATTTTGGGGAGGGCAAGTTACATGAGTAATCCCAATGAACCAAGAATCCCTGTCTCTTTACAGCGGGGAGTTGTCAAAATTAACAGCCAAGGTGGTAGACAATGCAAATTTCTATAGATAATTTATGGAGTCAGGTACTAGAGCGGTTACAACTAGAACTGTCCCGTCCCACCTTTGAAACTTGGATTAAAACGGCTAGTGCTGAAAGCTTGGAAAATAATTGCTTAGTAATTCGCACCCCCAATCCATTTGCTCGTAATTGGTTGCATAAATATTACATAAATACCATTGCTCATGCTGTTAAAGATATTCTTGGTTATTCTGTAGAAATTTACATCACTGTTGCCCAAGGAGATGAGTTATCCACCATTGGTGAACGAGATGCTAGTTGGGGATTACCTGCTGCTAATCAGATTGTTGCCCAGTCTGTTCCCCAAAACCGGGTGAAAACTGCGGACTTAAACCCCAAATATATATTTTCTCGGTTTGTGGTTGGTGCTAACAATCGCATGGCTCATGCAGCTTCATTAGCAGTTGCAGAATCTCCAGGTAGAGAGTTTAATCCCCTATTTCTATGTGGTGGGGTGGGTTTAGGTAAAACCCATCTCATGCAAGCGATTGGTCATTATCGTTGGGAAATTTGCCCTGATTCCAAAGTATTTTACGTTTCCACAGAAAAATTTACCAATGATTTAATTACGGCTATCCGTCGGGATAGTATGCAGAGTTTTCGGGAACATTACCGGGATGCAGATGTTTTACTGGTGGATGATATTCAGTTTATTGAAGGTAAGGAATATACCCAAGAAGAATTTTTTCATACCTTTAATACCTTGCACGAAGCAGGAAAACAGGTAGTCATCGCCTCAGATCGACCCCCTAATCAAATACCTAGACTACAAGAACGTCTGTGTTCCCGGTTTTCTATGGGGTTAATTGCTGATATTCAACCACCAGATTTAGAAACCAGGATGGCAATTTTGCAGAAAAAGGCTGAATATGAAAATATTCGCTTACCCAAGGATATTATTGAATACATTGCCAGTAATTACACATCTAATATCCGCGAGTTGGAAGGAGCATTAATTCGGGCATTAGCTTATATTTCCATTTGGAGTTTGCCTATGACTGTAGAAAATATTGCTCCAGTATTAGAACCCCAAACGGAGAAAGTCGAAGCCACTCCAGAAGTTATTTTGAAAATTATCACTGATAACTTTAATCTATCCATTGAAGATATTAAAAGTAATTCTCGACGGCGGGAAATTAGCTGGGCGCGTCAAATTGGGATGTATCTGATGCGGCAACACACTGATTTGAGTTTACCCAGAATTGGAGAAGAGTTTGGCGGTAAAGATCACACCACTGTCATCTACAGTTGTGAAAAAATTACCCAGTTACGGGAAACGGATCCAGCTCTAGCTGAGACTCTACGCCAACTTAGCGAACGCTTGACTATCACCAAAAACCCTGGCAATTAATCATCTGTCTTCCCTCCTGGACTAAATTTCTCAATATATTAATTTAAATATAAAAAATGATTAAGCAATAATTAAATTGTGGAAAAAAAAACAATTTTTTGTGGAAAACCACATAAATACTTGTGGAAAACTTGATGAATTTTAGTTAATCTGTGGAAAAAAATCCATTTATCCACACATTTTCCACAGACACCTGGTGAGTTACATACTATTTTGCTCACCAATGTTAAAAGTTTTCCACAGTCACCGCAGTCTTGGGGTTTCCTGATCAAATTGAACTAGTACCCGTCATCACCGTCTTGCCAGTAGGTAATGATAATCCTTCCTTGGGTTCAATGGTAACAAAAACTTGGGTGGTGCTTCCCCATTCCTTCAAGGGAATTTGCAGCATAACTTTGCCTTCAGCATCGGGTGTAAATTTAGCACACTTCACTTTCTGCTGATTTACAAATGCCCAGAGTCGATAAACTTTATCTTCCGCGATGGGAGGTAAATTTTGTAGAGTTAACACAGCTGCTTGAGAATTTGGTGCAATTACCAAACTTCCAGATGCAGGTACATTTGCAGTTATACCCTTGAGAGCCAGCAAACGATTGTTAGGCTGTTTTAATATGGCTACAGCCTTTTGATAGCGGGATAATTGATTCTGGGTGTGTGTGAGTTCTGTTTGTAACTCAGATAATGATATCTTTTGGCGATAACTGGATAAATCTGATTGAGCGATCGCTAACTGCTTTTGCAATTGATAATTGTATAATCCTAAACTGGCAATAAATGCTGCTGCCATACCACCCATTAACCAAAACCAAGGTTTGGTAATTCGCCGTGGTTGCAATCTAATTTGCTTATCCCTTTCCACCCCTTTTACTAGCTGATTTTCAGCCGCTTGGAGAATTTGCGATCGCAAATTTGCAGATGGTGAAGACTTGGGTAAAGATAAGGGAAACAGTGCTAGGGTTGCCTGCAAGCTGTTTACTTCATCTGCCAATTCCGGATATAGTTGCAAATATTGGTTCACTTTGACCACATCTTCTGGGGTTAAATCCCCCAAGACGTAACCTGCTAGTAGAGATTCCCAGTCTTGGGGTAGTTCAAGACGTTCCATAATTAATCTACTAAGTCCTTCAATAATTTTCTTAGCTTTAAAAGCCCTTGCCGTGTACGTGTTTTTACTGTACCTAAAGGTATATTTAATTCATGAGTAATTTGTGATTGGCTGAGTCCTTGATAGTAAGCCATGGTCAGAACTTGGCGCTGATTCTCTGGTAATTCTTGTAATGCTTCACCAACTATGTGGGAGATTTCCGTCACAGAAACCTTGTCCATCAGATTGTTATCAGAATTAGTGGGAAGATTACGCTGACATCTTTGTAGGAGTTGTTGTTGCGATCGCTTTTGACGCAGACGGTTAATTGCCCTTGATCTAGTCATGGTCAACAAAAACACAATCATTGTTCCCCGACTTGGGTCGTATTTAGAATTGCGCCAAAAGGCGAGAAAAACCTCTTGGGTTAAATCTTCCGCTTCAGTTTGCTCGCCTAAGATTCGCAAAGCCAGACGGTACACAGCCTCACCATAGCGATCGTATATAATGCCCAGTGCTGACAAGTCACCGAATTGCAAAGTTTGAAATAGTTCTACATCGGTCTGATTTGATATACTCATGTTTCAAACTGTTCACCGATTGCAAGTCCCATGATTTTACATAAACCAGCGAATGCCAGTAACTAAATAATAGCCTCCTGCTAGAATCAGTAATGCACTGCCTAAGCGGATTACCCAATCTGATTGAGTTAATAATACCTGCCTTTGTTTTACCAGTCCGGTGAACAGACTGGCGAAAAAAATCACCGCAGTATAACCTATAGCATAAGTAACCATAATTACAATACTGAATAGTTGAGAACCCGTGGCTGCTGCTGCTGCCAATACAGCAAAAAGTACTGGACTAGCACAGGGAGAAGTCACCAAGGCAAAGGTTAAACCCACACCATAGGGGCCAGCCACTGGTATAGAAAATTGTTTTTTCGGCAAGGGTAGATGAATTAAGCCAGCAAAACTCAAACCCATTAACAAAATCACCACACCAACAGCTATATTCACATGTCCACGAAATTCCACCATTACTGCTGATGCTAAGGATGCAAATAACCCAAACAGACTAAATACAGTGATTGCTCCCAACACAAATAATCCGGCTTTGGCAAATGCATCGCGGCGAGAAGCAATTTTGAGGGTGCCAATGTAGCTGAGGTTAACTGGTAATAGGGATAAAATGCAGGGAGAAATACTGGCAATTAAGCCACCAATAAAAGCTACAGGAATTAAAATTAAAGGACTATTATTATTCTGACTTTCTAACCATTTATGGAAAGGTGCTTCGATAGTTGAGACAAAGTTTTCCATGCTGTCATACCAGCTTTGGAATTGATTGCCAAATACGATTAACACAATAGTTCCAATAAATAATAAGCCAGGTAACAGGAATTTTTGTAATTTCAGTTTAGCTTTATTTGGTGTTTGTGGGTATTGCTGATTATGTGTAACAATATCCCGGTGATTGTAATCTGGTTCAGAAGTCACAATATATCTCCCTGAAAATTAACTATAAGATGTGAGCTTATTATTTATACAGTTCTGAGTCGAAAATGGATTTATCAAATTATGTTTTTTGGTAAATATATAATCTTTTATTTTTCAGCAAAGGTAAGGTGGGCAATGCCCACCCTACCTCATCAAAAAAATGCTCATTAAAATCAATTAAAAATTATTTATTGATTTGGTCTATAGCCGTATTTAACACCGCTACATAATCCCCCTTGTTAGGATTTTTATGAAACAATTTCAAAACTTTACCTGTTGCAGGATCAAGAATACCAACAGTAGCTGTTTTTGATTTGTGAGTTGCAAAAAAGTTTTCCAACCCTAATTTTTTAGCTTTTGCTTCAGCAGCTTGAGTAGTTCCTTTATCGGTGACATCTAAAACTACAAAATTTGCAGTGTCCGCATAATCTTTCTTGATAGCTTCTAAAGTGGGCTTTATTTTGCGGCATCCCGCACACCAAGTTGCAAAAATATCCACAACTACAGGTTTACCCTGTAATTCTTGTGCTAGTGGTTGTGCTTTAGTAGTCTTAACAGCAACTTCCTTAACCTGGTTAGCATTCGCAACATTAGCTTTATCGCTACCTTTATCGCTACAAGCAGCAAGTATTGTTACCATGCCTAAAGTAGCCACTAAGCTCAATTTCATTACTTGTTGACGTATGTTGCGGTGTTGATTCATGGCAATAGAGTCCATCCATTTTAGGGTTCATTAGTTATACACAGCTAAAATCAAAATGGATTTATCTGCCCTTCGGGCAAGGCAGAAGGCAGAGGGCAGGAGGCAGGAGGTTTGAATAAGTTTTAAGGTAAGCCTTTTTGCCTTGCCCAGTTTGGGTTTAAGACCCCC
>JAAUYH010105413.1_pt1 | contig 11670 bp, 9 predicted proteins | sample 7278061 | NCBI WGS metagenome assembly JAAUYH01 (sample SAMN14350203, study PRJNA611818) | marine sediment metagenome | isolation source: surface marine sediment (0.6m) | place: French Polynesia: Moorea | collected 2018-08 | reverse complement strand
GCACGTGCACGGACCGAGCGGTCGCGAAATCAAAAAGTTCGAAGCTGAAAGCGAGGGACGTGTCGAATTCACGGCGGAGGAAGACGGCGAATACTCGTTCTGTTTCAAAAATGCGTACACCGAGACAGAAGTTTCGTTCTGGGTCAATACTGAATCCGATTCTGCCCTGGCTGAAGTTGCGAAGGAAGGTAGGTGAATTGTGCGACGTCAATGCGGATTCGTCTGAAAATAGCATCACTAACACTGATGTCTGATGTGGGTTGCAACAGAACATGTGAACGATATGGCGTACAGTGTGGAAAAACTGAATTCGCTGGTGAGCGCAGCTCGTGTAGATCTCGAATCGTTCAAGGCACGCGAGAAAGACCACAAAAGAAGTACGTCTGCGAATTTCCAGCTTGATTTTTCTTTCCCATCTTGCTTTTGTCTAACATTCAAACTCACTACGCATAGCGGCGGACAAGAATCGAAGACGGGTTACATTTTGGGCTTTCGTTGAATGTTTGCTGATTGTCGCTGTCGCAGCTGCACAGGTGATGCGCATTCGCAACTTTTTCGAAAACAAACGAATGGTTTAGGACAGCATCATGACTACAACGTGTGCAAATGCATAATTGGATGTGTGCATGTCGTTCGTTATCATCTGTAGACTCACCTTGTACTCACGAACTTACTGAAGACTAAAGTTGAGCGATGAAACGAAAACCAAGCAAATTGAATTGTGCACAAGCAATTGCATGTGGACTTGCCCAATTTCTTGGAGTGCTATGTAACCATTGACAGAAACATAATTTCCACCGCCGTTCCTTATTAACAGTAAACAAAAATCCACCCAAGTGCAGTGCTCTGAATTGGTCGAGTGTATGAAATCACTGCCAGGTCACTCGAGACCGGTTAGAGAAAATGCGAGTATTAGTCGTAGTATCGTTGTAAAGAAGAGGAATCACATTGCGGGGATGGCAAGACCAGACTGCGCCCGGGCAAGAGAGTTTGCAAACCTTGCATAGTACGTGATAGGTCAAGCGATACAGTCGTAATCAGAATTTATTCCTGCGCTAATCCACAAGTACCCAATTCAGTCTTATACGCAACTAACGGTGAATAAAATGTGAAGCTGAGTGCATCCCACGACGCCAACTTCGTGTCCCGAAACGGTATGTACAAACGGGTAAACCCAAAAACGCTCAAAAGTTGGCTTCCGCGGCGGTTACGTTCGGTATCGGAATATTCTGGCGGGGACCGCGAGGTTAGCACAAAGCCGAAGCGCGTATGAGAGACGATTACGTACCAGACAAATCCCAACGACAGCTACGTACAGTTCGTCCAAACCACAGAGTCAGTTACAGAGTCGACTAGCCCACAGAACGCGCCGCCAACGTACGCCTCTTCTTGATGGTCGCGATGTAGTCGCAGACGAAGTCACCGCGTCCCACTCGTTGAGCAGCTGCGCGACGGCCTCGCAGTGGGACGCAAAGCCGTCCTCGTCGAGGTAGAAGGACTGCTGCTCGAAGAAGCGCCACATGATTTGGAGGTAGACACGCCCGCTGCGCTTGGCGGGCTGCACGTCGAACGTGCGGCCCCACTTCGAGCGTATCACCTCGCGCAGCGCCTCGCCGTCGAACGCCTCGCCGCGCTCCCGCCCCAACGACGCCGATTCCGTGCCGAACAGCCCCATCAGCCGCTCCCGCATGCGCAGCATTTCGCGCTCCTGTCCCATCCGTATCATCTCCTCCTCGGGATCGGGTTTGTTGTCCGTCGCCGAACACCGCACATTCTGCACCGCCCCTCGCGCCACAGCACTGCGTCTCGTCCGCGTGTGCAATGGCCGAGTGGGCTTGCGGAACCCCACAGTGAAACTCGCGGCAAACGTCGAAGGGGCGATAAAACTTGTAAGAGCCATATCCTTAGTGGATTTGTGCGGGATACCCGAGGGATATCCAACTCGGCATTAGATTACGTGCGTTTGAGGTGACGGTCCAGAAGCGGCAAGCTGTGCCACAAAAGTGCATTTGATTGGCTCATCGGGTTCAGGTCTTTTGCAGTTTACCAACCACAGCTCTTCTCACCAAAGGCCGCGTCTCTCTGTGCGAAGATTTCACGACTTGAGGCGTATCACACTTTTCCTACTAGAGCCTGTACAGTACAGCGCAGTACCCGCGTCGCAACACACATACACTCACGAAAGAAATCACATGTTCGTTCAAAAGCCACACCAAGCCACAACGCGAGAACAAGGCGGTTCACGACAAAGTGAGAGTGATAGCCATGCTACGGGGTACTCTGTTTTTATTATCTGTTACCAAATGACAATGAGCATTCAACCATGACGACAAAGAAGTAAGATGTTAACTCGATGCGACCTGTCTACTTAGACCGACCGTTCGGGCCGGGCTCGACCTCTGCCGAATTATGTCGCCGTCGCTGTGACGATGGTTCGTCTTTGTATCGACCTGTGCCGCCCTTGCCACCCGATTCTCGGCTTCGAACCTCGTTCGGTGGGCTGCGACCACGTTTCTGGTCTGCCGCCGGTGGTCGTGGGACCACGTCCACCATTTGCGGCGAGCTATTCAACAAATTGTTGATGCCCGCCTTGCGACATGGGTTAGTCTTGCTCACTGTGCTAGTCTTTGGTTGGCCACTGTTCCGATACTTCAGCAGTGCTTCTGCTGCTTCCAAATGCATGTTGCCATTTGCTGCATGGTCCGTCGCTGTGTTGTCCGAACACTTTTTTCCACCTTGCGGTGGTGCGCCGTTCTCACTAGGTGTGGTTTCACGCGATTCTGTCGGAGTTACTCCGTCCTGAGGTGAGCTGTTCCTCGAACCATTAATTTCATTTTGACAAGGCGTGTCCTCCCGAGAACCACCGGAATTTGGATCCGTCGGAGACGAACCTCTAGTATTCCGTCCTCGACCATCGTCACCGCTGCTCGAATTCGGATCTTCTTCGGGTGTTCCACTTCGTTCTTGACCTTCTTGTGGCGACCCGTCACTGCCACTACCTTGACCATCACTGGCAGAAAATCCAGCAACAGCCTCATCACTACCTACGTCTATTAGTCCAGTGATGGATGAAGTTGTATTAGGACCAATAAGAACGTTCGAACGTGGTGGTTCCTGAGACGAGTTGAGTAACGACGCCACAGTTGCTTGTTTCTCACCTGAAGAATCTCGTGCTTCCTTGTCACCACTCTGCACATCAACAGGTTTGCTACTTCCCGTCTTGTTGTCTTCAACTGCAATGATTTCGGGTTCCTTCGCTTCGTCCGACTCTTGACCACTGTTCTTCACGGTTGAAGTCTTGCGACCACGAATAATTCTAGCTCGATGTGCACGACGAGCTGCCGCGTCATCGGCCCATTTGACGGCAGGATTTTCACCCTGTCGCCTCGGAGCAGTCGGTGGCAATCGTCCAGCTGTTGGCTGATGTGGATATTGATTGGCAATACGGGAGTGAGTGCTTTGTGCGTGCAAAGGTGGGAGGCTTGAATGCGTCAAGTGAACGTGGCCGTGGCCCTGATAAGTTTGGTAGTGAGAACAGTTCTGGTCATAGCATGCATAGAAGGGATGTGTTTGCGTGACAGGTACAGGAGGTTGAGAATAATGATTCTGGTAGTAACCCGGTGGATAAGGTAAGCTGTTGGGGTTCGGCCGACCAGTGTTGTAATAGTACGGGTTGTAACACTGCATCGACGGTGAAACAGTTCCGACATTCGACGATTTCTGCACGGTCAAGAATCCAGACGAGGAGGGTCCTGATTGCGGTTGTTGTTCTCGTGTGCTATGGTTCTTCTCACTCGAATTCACGATTGCCATGGACGAACGCTGTCCGGGTGGCAGCGCGCTATTGGCAACACAATCACTGCTACCATTAGAACTGCTTTTCCCGTTCCCGCTCACATTCCCATTTTCACTGCTACCCGCACAACTATCGCTAGTTGTCTTTGTGCCTTCCGAAGCCTTCTGATTTTGAGTGTCACTAGTCTTCTCCGTCGATTCCGGTACATCAACTCCTCGGCTTCGTGGGTACGGCCGCGAGGCACGTCGCTTTGGACGTGGTGGCGGGATGTATTCACCAGTTTTGTACTTGGTAACCTTGGAGAAATGTTTCTGGGCATGACTTCGGATTTGCAAAACAGTTTTGGTGCCAATGAAGCTCTCAATGCGTTTCCAATCTCGGTTATACAATTGCAATGCTTGCAAGAAAAGCTGATGTTCTTTTTCCGACCAACTTTCCCTGTTTTTCGTTTTTGTGTACGGTTTTCGTACTTTTCGAATGGGTTGCTGAACGCTCGGAGTGTTTTGCGCTCGCTTTGTCGACGAGGTTTCCTTGGTAGCACTGGGTCCAGCTCCCACGGTTTTTCTGTTAGCCGAATTTTCCTCGTTCTGCGTAGCTTCCTTTTGCGATCCTTTCATTACTTCATCTGGTTTTGATGGCCCGCCCGGTTTTTCACGCAAGTCCTTGCTCTCATTCTTTGTTGGACGCTCGGTTTTATCTTGTGTATCCGCCGTGGGCGGGTGAGCTCCATTCACACTTTTTCCTTGCACCGCCATGGGTGTACTATCTTGTTGGTGTTTCGCGACGGATCCTTCGGCAACTGCGCTCGGAATTGACGCGCCAACGTGAGACGGATGCGGATAATGGCCCTGTACGTGGGCAGGGTGTGGAGATGGATAATAATGCGCGTAATGCGTGCCCGCCACAGGGAGTGGAGTGGGATAGGATGGGTGGCTTGTCCAAACTGCACCAGGCATTGGGTAAGGCGAATGAGAAACCGAAACGTGACCGACTCCATTTCCAACGTGATACTCGTAGGGCTGATGGATTGTGTGAGTATGATGCGTTGCAGCGGGTTGCCCAGGTTGAGGAGCGGCCTGCACCCATGTGTAGGGTGGTGGTGCATGCGCCGGTGCCCAATGACCCGGATGAGGATGCGCAGTGTAGTGAGATGGAATCGAGTCATGGGGGTGAGGCGGTGGCATGTAGGACGGAACCACGGACGGATGGTAGTACGCGTGTACATCCTGGGGATGAGCCGCCGGGGTCGGAGGTCGACCTTGAGTGTTAGGCGCTTGAACGTAGACCACAGCTTGAGGTGGGGCCTGCGGCGGCGACTTTTCGGTTGCGTGCGGTGGTTTGGGTGTGTTGGCAGCGCTTTCAGCCGACGCTTCGGTTGGTTTGCATTTCACAACTTGCATAGCGTTCTCTTGTCGAGGCGCGGAAGAGTCGCAAGGTCGATTGCGGTGCGGATTGTTGTCGTCGCGGTTCTTGTTGTTGGCATCCATATTCGCCGAGTTGACATGCGACGACAGATTTTTGGCATTATTGTTCGGATGGTTAATGCTCGGATTAACGGAAGTTGTCGCTTGACCAGGAGTCGGAGATGACGATGACAATGGTTGTTGTTGCGGTGGTCGTCGCGGCGGTGGTAAATGAGGAGTGGTGGTGTGTGAAGTGACGTTTTCGTGCGAGTTCCTTCCTGCGGCAGCCTTCGAAGCGTCGTTCAACGTTGTGTCACGGTCTTGCGGCATACGATAGTGGCGAGGCGCTCACCGATGCGGAGAGAAAAAAAAGAGAATAGCCTCGTCGCACGCACGCGAGGGAAAGAGAAAAGTACAACACACTTGTTGGTGTGTGTGCGTGGTCGTTTGTCGAGGGAAAGATGGACAGAGACGCGCAAGACGACTCGGTGGAAGCTTGACGCGGAGACGTAAGCTTGTGGGGCGTAAGCGCGGCAAGAGAGTAGGGTGATGGTTGGTGCTCGTCGTACGAGATACAGGCTGTCGGTAACCTTAGCGCCGCTTCGTGTGGAGTCGTTTTTCACAAGCGGCCGTCGTGGAGGCGCTTCTACACTGGTGGCGGATTTAGTTATTGGCGGAAACGAATGTGAATGTGTCATACTCGCAGATACGAGCGGCTGAAAGTGAACGGGTTGAGATATAGTTGAAATTTGGAAAAAAATTTGCATTATGCAGGTCCAGACGTTGAAAATATCAAATTCCGCGTTAACAGGCCCAAAATCTGAAGATTGTAACCGCACAAGCCAAATAGAAAGGTTCGTGCAGTACAGTACCACATGACAGAGTGTGAACTACTGTATTTTACTCCACTCTGCGCAGAATGAACTTAATATTCGCTGCGCTCTATCTACAGTGTTCTACTTTGCTCTAATGCCCTCCTTACAGTTGAGTAGCGGAGCAATATGAATGGTCAAGCAGACGCATTATCTCACTTATCCTAGGATTGTACACGTGCTCTTCCACACTCTATTGCACAGTACAGTACAGTACAGTACAATATTATCTAATCACTGGTCGTCGTACAGTTCGATTGTTTCGCTCATGTCATGCATAATTAAACTGCACTTGTTGCTTCCTTTTTTTCTCATCAAGTTGCCTTTTACTTACACTCTGCTGGCATGATGTGTGTACTGTACTGATGTGAATATCTCACATTGTTGTTGGCTTAATTAAACTGACATCATCATCAACCAACCTACCGGTACCTAGAGTACCACAAATGGCAATTTCTGTGAACCTCCATGTTGGTCCTACACAATATTCGACACCTTGAACAACATCTCTCTATGACTCCCATCAAGTGCGCTCTTGCGACACATCGGTAAGCATTACTGTAGTCGCTACAACTTGTGAAATTGAATGCTTGCCAATTTCTGGTTCTGTACCGGTGCTGTACTGTACTGTACTATCCGATTCTGAATTGGCCGAGGCCTCGTGAAATGGTGGAAATTTCAGGACCAATTGAAATCACGATTTGCGAATTTCTATTGCTCTTATTTGTAAGGCCACTTCGATGCAGCACACATGACTTGAAACGAGATTCTCGTCTCGAAAGCATAACTTGTTTCCAGTTTTCTGTTATGCATCCACTGCATAACATTTCTTTCTCTATCGTTGTAATGTATAGTACTGTTCTGAACTGTACAGTCCAGTAGAACCCTGTCGTCGTTATACCGTAGAATGGCTAGCACGTACTTTTATTCACTTACTGTGCAACTCTTCCCGTTATCCATATTCCTGATGAACTATACTATACTGTACTACATTGTACGTGTAGGCTCCGCTCTACAACTTGGTGAGATTTGCACTTGTTGGAAGGAATGATCTTTCGGTTCTATCATACTGCTCAGCATTTTCGATCACCCTACAACAAACACTTCTGCTCATGCGTACTCTCCCTCGACCCATGAGCAGCAGTGTACGCGTTCCGTACTGCACTGCATTTTCGACCAGTCTACAGCTCATTACATTTGGTTGTGCTCCGCTCGTTGTGTTGCCCGTGGGATTTTCGGTGATATAAAATCTATATTATTACACATTGAGCATATTACACTGTATGCTCTGGACGCTCAACTACTATTATTCTATAGAACATTGCATGCGAACATGCTTTGGCGATGTCAAGTCTGCCAGCGAACCACCTCAAGGGTTTGTCCAATTTACAAAACAGAAAATAGATGTCCTTATTTAACTCCTGTACTTTTCACAGCACTAGCATAATAATAGTTGGAACTTTCCTTTGCTATTCCATTTGTTGTTCAAGGGAGCGCATCACTAAAATCTGGATCTTGATATGTTCTTCTCTCCATTGATCTCAATTGGATGGACATGCAGGGCAAAACGATAATAGTCATTTCTGCTAATCAACCAACCATTCTCATGCGCGCGCAGAAATATCTGCTTTTGAATCACTCGGAGTTTTTACGAAACATTCGTCCAACGAGCAAAATTACTTATTTCATTCTTATGACTAGCGTTTCGATGAAATTTCACAGTTACCATATACCAGTAGGATTTGATCTTCTTTTAATGAATATATATACATACACATATTTATACAGTATATAATCCTAGATCTGAATGAACATGAGAATGTTTGAATGGGTAAGAGTGGTAAATCAGTCTTTTAAGTAAATGAGAAGATAGGTAACCAAAATATTACTCATTAAGACCAATGAATTTCGGACCACTCCCGAAAAAATTCAAAATTTCCATAAAGAACGAATGTGAATATTGCTTTGCTTTCGTTCTTGATTAGAGAATCCGAGGTTTCATGCGCTCTCTTAGATTCTTAAGTTCTTCTAAATGACTAACAGGTTTTATGAGAAGCGAGAACATCAGAATCAACGTCCAATAGTTTCCGATAAATATTGGTAGGGAATGAAATGAAACAGCCAAGAAAGATCTATTGATTGTTACAAGCTCGAAGTAGTTTGAGAAATAAAATTTAATTAATTAACAATTTGAAAGATCATAAGCATTTCATCATGAATATGTTTGTCAATGTTGTTAGGCCGAGACTGATTTTGATCTTCGTAATCACGTTTTCGGGTATGAAAGGTTTTGAAATTGTATTTTGTTCATCAGCATTGGCAAGAGAAACCAAATCTACATTCCTAAACTGGTTTCAGAGTGGAAAGCAAAATTTAATATTAATTTAGAAAAGAAAGTCATATAAAACTTCGAATCTAGTGCTCACTTCTGTTATGTCTTAGTCATGTGTTACTGACATAGCTCCGACTACCGCTTATGCTAAAAAATGGAGGACATCAAGACATTCAATGAGCGTAAAAATCATCAGAGATCCAATGCGGAATATTTGATGCTAAAAACAGGGAATATCAACTCACTTCTTTGCTCTTTTTGCTATCCTTTGACACTTTGTTTGCAGATTAATTACTAGCAATAAATTGTGGCAGAGATTATCGACAGGATTAGATGCACGAGAAAATCTAATTACAAGAATAAACATGATCAAAGCCGTTTTGATGGATACATCAAATTCTATTTGGTTATTTCGTTGAGAAACTTATGGCTTTTCCTAAGGTTTCCTTAAAAATTGCAGTTAAAACTGCTCTAGAAGGAACGGAAAGAGATATTTCAAAATAGTTCAGAGTTTTCGATTTTCTCATTGTTCGAATTTAGATACGTGTGATCAGACACATGAATGGAGTAGAAATCAGATGAGTATAAGTAAAATGGCGATGAATTTCTTCCAAATTCTTCCTTGTTCTGATTTGTTACGGATGGAAAGTGCTGGTGAACAGTAGATCTATTTTGACTGCTGTGTTGAGCAAAGTTATAAGTTGCAAATATTGCAACTAAGGATAGACTAGTAACAGCCAGTCATTCATAATGCACCATCGAACGGGAGATTATCATTGCAAAATCTCGTTTTTCGAAATTGACATCGTTTCAGTATCCTTCTAGAAATTAAGGTCCTGCTCAAGTGTTCTATCTCACTGTGCTTGGAGCTGGTATTAGTACTGAACTTTGCGACAGTTCTACTAGAGGCGCCTGATATTTCGAGATAAATACATGTTGATCAGCTATTCGCAATGCAATTACACTTGTTGTGCAACGCGCCTCCACATCCTACCGGTGGATGGCAATAAGTAATGGGAGGCCGAGAACGAGGCATCCGGGATTGTATGAGTGTACAGCTAAAGGGTTTTTCGACCTAAAGAACCGTCGAGCCAAAGGAGGAGAATTAGTTTTAGGAATTGGCCCACTATTTCAATTTTGGTACGGTCGTAGTTTTTTTATTTAGCTAGCTTAGTATTTTTAGTGTGGACTACTATAAGTAGTCCGGAGACTCCTGAGAATAAACCAAGAAGTGTTTCGCCCCAATCTTACACGCCTATGTTGTTGAATCCTCTTCCCATCCACTGGTGATATTGTTTTAGGCTCATTACGACGAGTCTAAGCGACCCAGTGCACTTCTCTTGGTTTGGCCTCATCAGGTCGTCGGTGACCCATATCTATCCTTCCCCTCTTCCCATCCCCTCCGAAAATAGCATACCTCACAAAGGCGGATGCTGCTATTATGGTTGGGGTTCTACAGTTGCCTCAACCCCCTTTGGGGCAGCTGTATGTCTCTAACCAAGCGAAGGCCGTCTCAGCTCTGGATTCAATGGTGGTATATGTGCTCTACAGTGAGGGTTGCACGAAAATACTTGTAGTATGGTGCGTTGTATTAGAGTCAGTATCTTCAACTGGCACATTGGGTCAAAAATGAACTAGAAAAGTATATTCATCGCAAGCAGTGATACATTCGACAAGAGAAAAAAATTCGAACCTATTTCATAGAGTGACGTTATCAAACTTCGGGCTTGTAGGAAAATTTCTAGTGGCAATGGTAGAGTATGCGTCAAATTTCAGGCGCGCAAAATACCTAGTAAAGATTTATAGTTAGCTAGACATAGCTCTTGAGCGTTGATTGCCATAAAAATTATTAGTTTATCTATGGCTAAACCATGAACAAGAACAAGATGAGGAATGCAATGGCCCTTGCTTTAATTTGCGTAATAAAACTAAAAAATGCAAGTCCCAAGAGTCTTGCTGCAAAAAGACTACGGCAAAGTTAGAAGCAAAAATTCGAGCAGCAGAGCTGATGCGCTGAGTGTCTTGTGTTGTCTTCCTTTCCAAAAACTACTGGAAACAGACTAGGTGACATCAGCGCTCGGAGAGAGTTCCACTCCGATCATGATATGTATCAAAGCTGAAAACTGTTGTACGGATTTAGACTGATGTTGTTGCAATACGCTCTCAAAACGTAAAATTAGTTTCATTAAGTTGTTTTTATAATTCAAGACATACCAAACTCACCAGAAAAGGAGACTATCTATACTTCGACGGGTAGGACGGTGCTGACTGCATCAAATCCCCTAATCATGTTTCGTGCCGAATTGAGTTTCAGATTTGTACCGGTCATGTGGCATACTTGTAGTCCCCGACAAACCTCACTATAAGATGACGATAGTAATACGTTTCATAATCAGAAATGAAGAACTACTGTAACGATTCTAACGCGAGCTTCTGGTGGACTGATCGATTGGTGAATGCGACTGACGCACTTATAACCTAAATATTAGCTAAAGCGAGTGACATGTGTTTTTCCTTTCTTCCGTCAACTTTTGAATAATTCAGCAGCTTAAAAACGCAATCTACTGAAAACATATGTCAACTAATTCAAATAAAGCTAGCATGAGGAGAGATTGATTCATGCTATAGTCGAAAGCTGGTTAATGGTGTAGTAGAGAGCAGCAGTGCATTCATTTTTGAGAGAACTGGCTCATATTTCGAAACGCTACTATTTTATTTTTCGTCACGTCTAGATTTTATTTATTCAGATTATTCGAGTCAAGCTTCCTTATTATCTTCGAGAACGTTCAATATTTCGGCCATCAGCGAATAGTGATGGGAAACAACAATGTTTTAAAACTGGATTCTTTCAATCGATATAGAAAATCGAACTTTTGTCTGGGCGGATCTATAAATTATCCTGATCTCGTTGCATTCTTTACGACAGTGCGTCTGGGGGAATCATTTAAATTGGGTGGTTTCAGTCCCAATTTAAGGGAGAATGGACAGTTGACTACAAATCTTTTGGTTTAGCCTTACAAGCCAGCCAGGTAATTGCGCATTCCTTGAGACGCTGCGCCCTTCCCAACTACAGTCACTACTGAGCGTATAGTTTTCCACTACTTCGATTTGGTACAGTACTTGGCTGTTGTTTTCTGTTCGTCGATCGTTTGGCATTCGCTGGTTTCCCTCTGGCGGTTCGTACATGATCAACATAACGAACGAAAGTAGGTCGCACTGTCATCCACAGTACTATACCTAGCCCAAAAATATCTAGGATATTTTTGG
>JAAUYH010008154.1_pt1 | contig 11671 bp, 5 predicted proteins | sample 7278061 | NCBI WGS metagenome assembly JAAUYH01 (sample SAMN14350203, study PRJNA611818) | marine sediment metagenome | isolation source: surface marine sediment (0.6m) | place: French Polynesia: Moorea | collected 2018-08 | reverse complement strand
GCCGCGCCCGCGGCCAACGCCACCCAGCCCATTTCGACCAGATATGCGGCTGTCCGCGGGTGATCCGCAGGTAGGTGCCGTCGCTGAATGGCGAGGCCATCCTGGAGCACCTGCCTGGCGCCCTCCGGATCACCGTCGGACAACCGGATCCTGGCGAGGTCGTCCAACCACGCCGCCACGACGGGATTGTCCGGGCCGCGCAGATCGCGCAGACGTTCGATGGCTTCCTCCATGAGCTCGCGAGCCTGCGTCGTCTGGCCGCGGTAGCGCAACGCGACGGCCTCACGTGCCCGGCTGCTCCAGAACCAGGCGTGATCCCGGCCGAACCTGGCCGCCACCATCCGCTGCGACTCCCGCTGTGCCGAGATGGCTCGATCAAGCTCACCGAGCTCGGCGAGAGCGGCACCTTGCATGCTGAGCGCACTGCAGATGCCGTGATAGTCGGGGCCGAGATTCTCTCGGTAGGATTCCAACACGCCCTCCCACCGTTTCACAGCCGCCGCGAACTGGCCCAGATCGAACTCGACGCGTGCCATGTTGTGGAACGTCAATGGAACGTCAGGATGGTCCGGTGCGAGCGTCTCCGCATCGATCTTGGCCGTTCGGCGGATGAAGTCGAGGGCGTCATCGTAGCGACCCAGCGCCCCGGCAACCATGGACAGATTGTTGAGTATGACGGCCGTGGCCGGATGCACGTCATGTCCGAGGTTCAGGCGTATCGCCAGCGCCTCGCGGAAATACACGTCAGCTTCGCCATAGCGACCGGCGTTCATGAGCTGCAAGCCGAGGTTGTTAGCCGCCTGGCCGACCCGTTCATGCTCGTCGCCCAACAGCGATCGCCGCATGGTCAGCGATTGCTCCAGCAGGGTCACTGCCTCGGCCAGCCGGTCCTGGCTACCGACGATATACCCCAAGCGAGCGATACTGTCGGCCAGTGCTTCGCTGTCACCCAGGCGCCGCAGCACACTGATGGCCGGTCGCAGAACCTGCTCGGCCTCCTGCAAGTCGCCTTGCTTGCTAAGCGCATGCGCGAGTTCGTGCGTGGCCAAAGCCACCTTCTCGTGCCCGCTGCCGTAGGTTTGCAGACCGATCGTCCGCGCTCGGCGCGCAAGTTCCTCGGCCTCTTCGTAACGACCGAGCTGACGCTGGACGCTGGCCAGCACTCGCAGCATCTCCTCGCTCACCTCCGGCTGATCGGCGAGTTCCAGGTCAATGCGTTCGACGCCGTTGTCGAGCAGCTGCTGAGCGGTCACTGTCTCGCCGCGTGCGACACCGGGCGCCGCAGCACGAAAGATACTGACGAGGAAATCCTGGATCGTACGCGCCTTCGCAGTCTCCGCCTGCGCGCGGTCCCGTTCCACCGTTGCCACACGCGCCTGCCAGGTGGTACCGGCCAGCCCGGCGAGAAGACTCAAAGCGAGCACCGCCGACCCCGCCACCGCCAGGAGATTGCGACGCAAAAACTTGCCGGCCCGGTACGAGAACGTGGCCGGGCGCGCCGAAACCGGCAGTCCGGCCACGTGGCGCCGGATGTCGTCGAGCAGACTGGTTACGGATGCGTAACGCTGCTCGGGCTCCTCGCGCAAGGCCTGCAGCACGATCGTGTCGAGGTCGCCGGCGAGGCGCCGGCGCAGCCGCTCAAGGCTCGTACTTCGCGACCTGGCAATCGCATCAGGTGCGTCCACCCGGCCAACCGCCGCGGATGGTCGCGGGATCGACGCGTAGCCGCCATCCTGCGAATACGTGTCGTGTCTTGGCGGACGTTCGCCGGCCAGCAACTCGTACAGCACGATCCCGAGGGCGTAGACGTCTGCGGCCACTGTCACCGGCTCGCCTCGAAGCTGCTCCGGGGCAGCGTAGCCAGGCGTCATCGGCCGGACACCCAGGCGCGTCAGTTCTGTCTCTTCCCCCACCCCGCCTTCCGCAAGCACCTTGGCAATCCCGAAGTCCAGAAGCTTGAGCTCGCCCTCCCGTGTCACCAGCATGTTCGATGGCTTGAGGTCGCGGTGTACGACCAGTTGTCCGTGCGCATAGGCAACGGCAGTGCACACTTGCTCGAACAGTGCCAGCCGCTCATCGACAGTGAGCCGGTGCACGTCGCTGTAGCGCGTGATCGGCACACCGTCAACGTACTCGATCGCGAAGTATGGCTGACCGTCGTTGCTCAACCCGCCATCCAGGAGACGGGCGATTCCCGGATGCTCGAGGCGCGCCAGAATCTGCCGCTCGAGTAGGAAGCGATTGAGGATCGCCTCCGAGTCCATGCCGCGTTTGATCAGCTTCAGCGCGACACGTTGCTCGAAACCGCCCTGGCTGCGCTCGGCGAGATGGACCGTGCCCATGCCACCTCGGCCGACCTCGCGCACGAGCCGGTAGGGGCCGATGCGACGCTCGGGCAGATCCGACGCGATGGTTTCAAGCAGGCCGGTTGCCATTCCAGAGTCGAGTTGCGCAATCCTGTCGGCCGCGCGGTCGTGCGCGGCCAACAGCGACTCGACCTCGGCAGCAATCGTCCTGGATTCGGTTTTCGCGGCCTCGAGCAGCCGGCGCCGTCGGTCGGGGTCGGCATCGAGTATTTCGGAGAAAAGCTCGGCGACGCGACCGAAGTCGAGAGATGCGGATACACGCCGGCTCATTGCCGCAACCTTCGCCACTCTGCGCGAATGACGAAACGCCCTCGGCGGCACCGCGTTCTACCCGGCCACACGCGTTCGTCGCACTCCACAAGCATGACCGCTTCCGTTAGCCAAACCCGCCGTGCCTTACAAACTGTAGCCCACGAGCCGGCATCCTGCACGCGCTCGCGAGTCTCCGGGCTTCCTGCAGGAACACTCCGCAGCGGCCGCGCAGTGAGGAGACGCACGACGCTCCTTGCCCGCATGCGGATGCCGGCGATATGATCAAAGCTCCCTCGACGTCGGGCGGTTGAGCCCATGAGCCGAGATGCGGTAACGAAGCTGCTCGCAACGGCTACCGGATCGCCGGACGACAGCCTCGATGCACTGGACGACTTGATGCCGCTGGTCTACGACGAGCTGCGGCGCATCGCTCATGCCCAGCTGCCCCGGGGTGGTGGTCGAATGACCCTCGACACAACAGGCCTGGTGCACGAGGCCTATCTCAAGCTCGTCGACTCCACAAAGGTAACCCGTCGCGGCCGCGCCTACTTTTTCGGCGCTGCGGCGCGTGCGATGCGACAGGTGCTCGTAGACGCCGCGAGAAAACGGGGCAGCAAGAAACGCGGCGCGGATATTCCGGCGGTCACCCTCGACGAAGGCCGCATTGGTGTCGAGGACTTCGCCGCAGAGATTCTGGAACTGGACGCGGCGCTGCAGCGTCTCCAGAAGGAACACCCGCGTCCTGCACAGGTCCTCGAATGCCGTTTCTTCGGCGGGCTCGGCGTAGAAGAGACGGCGCAGGTGTTGGATCTAGGCGCCCGAACGGTCGAACGCGACTGGGCGCTCGCTCGCGCCTGGCTGGTACGCGAACTGGAAGACACCCGTTCGGCCGGATCGGACGCCTGATTCGCGCACGGCCACCTGCCAGTGCCTCCAGCTCGGTCGCGCGTCGCTTGCCGATGGAGCAAGCCGCACTCAGCACCGCAGCAACCTGGCCCTTCCGGGCCTATATCTCCCTGTGAATCCGGGCCGGACCGGCCACCGTCGGTCACCAGACAACTGGCTCAATGGCCGGCTCGACGCGCCGTTTTGGCGGCAGACCGGCCGACTTGCGCATGTATTGAGTGAGACCTGGCAAATCCTGAGGTTCCAGTGCTCTTTGACGAATACAGCACGACGGCGCTACTCGAAATGCGCCCAATCCGGAGGATATGGGAATGAAGTTCACCACCACATTACTCTTGGCGTTGCTTGCCCAAGCCGCGATTGCCGATACGACGGGCACCACTATCGCCGTTAACTGCAACGCCGGCGACACACTCTCGGAGGCTGTCGCCCGAGCCCGGCCCGGCACCCGAATACTCGTGCACGGCACGTGCCATGAAAGCGTTGAGATCGTCAACGATCGCATCACGATTACGGGCATCGTCGGTGCCGTTATCGACGGCGGTGGCGGATCCGCTGCCGGTCAGACTCCTCCGTTCGCCGAGAACGGGGTAGTCGAGATCAACGGCGCGCAAGGTGTAAGGCTCGAGAATCTGACGATTCGGAACGGCACGGCGGAGGGTATCCTGGCCAAGTCCGGCGCGGCCTTCTCGGCCGAGAATCTCACGGTATCCGATCACGCAGGCTTCGGGGTTCTGGTTATCGGTAACTCGTCCGCGGAGCTGACGGACACGACCGTTCTACGTGGCGGCATCATAGGGATTTATGTCCTCACGAGCTCGACCGCCCTCCTTCAGGGCCGTATCTCTGTCAGCGAGAGCTTGCAGAACGGCATCGCTCTGGACAGCGGTTCGAGCATGGAGGTCCGGGGCGGCGTCGTCGAGTCCACGCAGAACGGGCAGGACGGATTCAACGTGGCCGACTCCACGCTGCGCGTGCTCGGTGCACCGCAGTCCGAGGGCACGACTCTGATCGCCCGAAACAACGCGGGCAGCGGCTTTTTCCTTGCCAAAGGCACCCTCCTGTTGACAGGGGGCGGTCAATTCGCGGGCAACTTTCACGTCGAGCTCTCGAACAACGGTGCCTTCGGCTTCCTCGTGCCGCAAGACGGCAGCATCGTCAGTCCGTTTGCATCGGCGACCTTCGACGTCAACAACAACCCGGCCGGAGGCCTGCTGTTCCAGGGCGGCTCCAGCGCCCTCATCATCGGCGGCCTGAACGTGCACAAGAACGGTGTCGGCCTCATCGCCGATTCGGCCGACTCGTTGACTCTGGCGGGACACCCCGACAACCCGTCGAGCATCGACAACAACCTGGCGGTTGACATCGAGCTGACGTTCGGCACCCACAGCACCATCGACGGCGTATCTGTCGGCTCGATCAGCTGCGACGACACGGTCTTGAGTCGTGGCACGGTGGTGTGTCCTGTCATTGCATCGACCCGGGTTTCGGACCCGAGTGCAGTCCGGCGGCTGGGTATCGGCCCTTAGTCGACCCGCACTAGGACAACTGCATCGCTGGCTCAATGGCGCCCGGCCGGTAGCTGACGGCCGGGCGCCTGGGCTCGCTCCAGATCGAGAGCCCGGTGCCGGTCGTCGACGTATCCCCATCGAAAATCGACGCACACGGCGCCAAGTTGCCTGTTGCGGGTATATTGGGGTATTCCGCCACCGCCAGGGACGACGACAATCGCATGAAACCACGGCGCAGCTACCTCACGTTGGAGGACGGCACCCGTCTTCGGATTCGTCGCGCCCGGCCCGACGACAAGCAACGCATTCTCGACGGCTTCCAGCGCTTGTCGCCCCAGTCCCGCTACAACCGGTTTTTCACCGCCAAGAGCGAGCTGACGACCGCAGAGCTGAAAGCGTTTACCGAGTTCGACGGTGTCAACCACCTCGCGGTGGGTGCCGTGCGCGTCGATGCCGACGGCAACGAGGGCGAGGGCCTGGGGATAGCGCGCTTCGTACGCGACGAGGTCGATCCGACGGTGGCCGATGTGGCTGTGGCCGTTGTCGACGACCGCCAGGGCCAGGGCATCGGCCATGCGCTGGTGAAGCGGCTGGCGCGCGCGGCTGCCGAACTCGGCGTCGAGCGCTTCCGCGCCCGGGTGCTGGCAGACAACGATCGCGCGCTGGAGGCCTTGTCGTCGGCGGCACCGGGCGTTCAGATGGTGCGAGACGGCGACCTGGTGCGCGTCGAGATACCGCTGCCGCCTGCCGCACGGGGCTTGAGCCGTCTGATCCGCCGGGCGCTGAAGCTGGGCGCCAGCCGGCATATCGGCGTGAACATTTCGCGCTGGCTCGATGACACGGAGCCGCCGGGCCGCGTGCTCGGAAAGTCCGAGTAGGCGCCCGACAAAGACCGCCGGCAACCCGCCCGACCAGGCGGCAAGGCGAGCGCCGCAGTCCAGCTCCCGGCGTGCAATCGCGTGCTCACAGCATGCTCACACGATGCCCATGGCGCTCCCCGCGCCCCGCTACTACCGTTCGTGGGAGACCCCGCAAAAGATCGCTGGCCACACCACCTGGCGATCCGGGGAACAGGTGACCGGCAGGACTACGACGGGAGAAGGACCATGAGAAAGACTCTGACGAAAACAGTGTGCCGCCGACGCAGGCCACGGGCCGCAGGACGCGCCGCCCTGGCCGCTGCGTTGCTGTTCGGCGCCAGTGCGGCCAACGCGGCCTTGACCCTGGACGCCGTCATCCACGCGGATCCGGCCAGGCCGGGCGAAACGCTGCAGCTCGACCTCACGGTCACCAATACCGACCCGTTCGCGCGCTCCGGCGTGACCATCACGATGGAATACCCGGCGGAAATGGGGTCGGTCTCCGAGGCCAATTTCGACGGCGATTGCGCGAGCAGCGCCTGCGAAGCCGGCGAGACGATCACCTGGACGCTGGGGTCGATCCCGGCCGGCGGACACCGAACCGTCGCCGGTCCCTTCCCGGTAGCGGCCGGCATCGCGTCCGGCACCGTCATCACCTTTGAGCCGTCGGTCATCGACGACCTGACGACCACGGACAGCGACACGGTGAGCGTGGCCGTCAACGCTTCGACCCGTTTCGACCTCGCGATGAGCGAAGATGCCGACCCGGCCACGCCGGGCAGCGAACTCACCTACAAGATCACCTGGGGCTATCGCGCCGACGCAGCCGCCGTCACGCAATCGCAGATCGAATTCGACATCCCCGCGGGAACGAGCTTCGTCTCGGCCAGCGATGGCGGCACATCCGACGGCTCGACGGTGACGTGGCCCCTCAGCTTCCTGTTGCCGGGCGAAAGCGGCGTGCGCGAAGTGACCGTGGCGGTTGGCGGCGGCGTTGCAACGCCGTCGCTCATCGAGACCGAGGCCCGGCTTGTCAATATCGCGTTGCCGGCGGAGACAGCGGTAGCGACGACGTCCACCGTCGCGTCGGCGAGCCAGCCGCTGTCACTGGCGATCGAGACCAACTCGAACCCCGCCAGGGAAGGAGAGCACGCCAATGTCATCGCCGTCGTGACCAACAACGACCCGTTCACCCGCTTCAACGTGACACTTACCGCTCAGCATCCGCAGGACGTCATACAGCTCTTCGAGGCCGGTATCTTCGACGGTGACTGCGCCAGCTCGGCCTGTGAAAGCAACGAGCGGATCACCTGGACCCTCGGAGACCTGCCGGCGGGCGCGTCGGTAAGCGTCGCCTATCCGCCGCGGATCACCACAGCGGCCGTGGACGGCGTTCTTGTCAACCTGTTCTTCGTTGCCAGCGATTCGCTGGGCGAGCAGGTCAAGCAGGGCGATACGCTGCGCATCCAGGACGACGTGCTGTATGACCTGGGTCTCGGCGACGATGCGGACCCGGCCGCCCCTGGCGATCTGCTCACCTACCGGGTGCATTTCGGTTATCGATCGAGCGCACCCTCGGTCAGCGACTCAACCCTCGACTTCAACCTGCCGGCGGGCACCAGCTTCGTCTCGGCGTCCGATGGTGGCAGCCTCAGCGGCAACACCGTTAGCTGGCCGTTGGGCGTCCTGTCGCCCGGCGTTGGCGGCAGCCGCGACGTAACCGTCGCGCTGGATGGCTCGCTGCCGTCGGCACTGCAATCCTTCGCGGAGATTCGCAGCAACAGCATGCCCGTCGAGCGCGCTCGCGCCGAGGCGGTCACGTCGCTGGCGGCCAATGCGCCGCTGACCCTGAACTTCGAGACGAACACTCAGGCGTCCCGGGCCAGCGAACTGACCAGCGTGGCACTCATTGTCACCAACAACGACCCCTTCCCCCGTTTCGGCGCAACGCTGACCATGCAGATGCCCGAAGGCATCAACCAGCTCTTCGAAACGGCGTTCGACGGCGATTGCGGCAGCAGCGCCTGCGAAACCAACGAACGCATTACCTGGCTGCTGGGTGACATCCCGGCGGGTGCCTCGCGCAACGTCGTATTCCCGGGAATCGTCAACGCGTCGATCACCGACGGGGAGCTGATCAATTTCTACGCCCGGGTCGTGGACGATCAGGGCGTGGAAGCCCGCGCCAATGACGTCATGCGCCAGCAGGACGACACGCTGTACGATGTCTCGCTGACCGAGAATTCGGACCCGGCGTCCCCTGGCGACACGCTCCAGTACCAGGTGTCGTTCGGCTATCGCGCCGACGCGGCGGCGACCAACAACTCGCGGATGCGTCTTGCCCTGCCCGACGGCGTCACGCTGGTGTCGGCCTCCGATGGCGGTGCCGTGAACGCCGCCGGCGAGGTCGAGTGGGCGCTTGGCAACCTCAGTCCGGGCGACGGCGGCCAGCGCCAGGTCGAAGTAACGCTCGACGCCGGACTGGGCGATGCCACCGTGCTCCAGGCCGAGGCCATCGTCGAGTCTGTTGCCACCCCGCTGGAGTCGTCGCGGTCGCAGGCCGCCACTGTCGTCGCGGCAAACCGACCCCTGACGTTCAGCATCGAGGCCAACCCGAAACCGGGCCGGGCCAGTGAAACCACCAACCTTCAGATGACTGTCAGCAACCGGGATCCGTTCACGCGCTTTGGAGTGACGCTGCGCGGGAAGTTCCCGCAGAACGTCAACCAGCTGTACGAAAGCAACTTCGACGGCGACTGCCCGAGTTCGGCCTGCGAGGCGGGTGAATTCGTCACGTGGGCCATCGGCGACATACCCGGCGGCGGCAGCCGCGTGGTGAGGCTGCCCGTCACCTTGCAAAACGGCAACATCGACGGCCTGCTGGTCAACTTCTACATGGATCTGAAGGACGACACCGGCTTCGAGGCACGCGATCTCGATACCATTCGCATGAAGTCGGCCAACCCCTTCGAAGTGGCGTTGGGTGAGGACACCGATCCGGCGCTGCCCGGCGACACGGTGACCTATGAGATCACCTACGGCTATCGCGCGGATGCGGCGTCCGTGAGCAGCAATGCTCTCGAACTCACGCTGCCGGTCGGCATGACCCCGACGTCGGCCAGCAACAACGGTTCGATCGACGGCAACGTCATCACATGGCCGCTTGGCTTCATGAGCCCCGGCGATGGCGGCAAGCGCCAGGGCACAGCCACCGTGGATCCCGGCGTGGCGCCAGCGTCGATCCTGCGCGCCGACGCACACATGTTCGCCGTCTTCGATCCGATCGAGGGCGCCAGGGCAGAGGCGTTGACATCCATCGCGACCGCGAAACCGCTGTCGCTTTCGGTCACGTCGGCCCCGAACCCGGCGCAGCCGCTCGATACGCTGGCGCTGGCGGTCGCCATCACCAACAACGATCCCTTCCCGCGCTTCGGCGTCGAGGTCATCGTCCGTCACCCGCAGGGCGTCAACCAGCTCTTCGAGGGCGGTGACTTCCTGGGTCAGTGCCCGAGTTCCGCCTGCGAAGTCGGCGAACTGGTGATCTGGACGATACCGGAGCTGGCCGGTGGCGAATCGATGGTGCTCAACTACCCGCCGGTGGTCAACACCGCCCAGCTGGACGGCGAGCTGATCGACTTCTACTTCAATGCCGCTGACGACACCGGCGTGCAGGCAAGAGCGGTCGAGATCGTCCGCGTCGGCGAGTGCCTTGACGAAGACAGCGATTGCGACGGGGTGCTCGACGGCGCCGACAACTGTCCGCTGGCTGCCAACCCGACACAGACCGACACAGACGGTGACGACATCGGCAACGCCTGCGATGCCGACCTAAACAACGACTGCAGCGTCAACTTTGGCGACCTGGCACAGCTCAAGGCCGGCTTTACGCCCGTCAACGATCCGGAAGCGGACTTCAACGGCGACGGTCTCGTCACGTTCGGTGACCTTGCCATCCTGAAGGCCACGTTCTTCAACTCGGCAACGCCGGGACCAGGACCTGGCCTGCCGGGCAACCTGTGCGAATAGCGGGGATGACGGCTGTCGTGCACAGTCCGTGTCGACAGTCCTGACGAGTTGATGGCAAACCTAGGCCCCGCCTCTTCGGCGGGGCCATTTTTTTTTGCCGGCTGGTGCGGGTCAGGAATCCGCGTTAGGGACCACGGAGCGGCATCTTGCCACGATTTTTTTGCAATCGCGGCTGATCGCCGCTCCGAAAGCCCCCTACACCGACACGTCGCGCGGTCAGTCCACTGCCTCGGCGGCGGGGCGCATCGGCGCTGCGCGCACGGGCTCTCCGTCGGGTCCCTCGTAGAGCCGCCCGAAGCCGGTGATGGCCGCCATCAGCATCACGCCGGCCAGGAACCAGCCGTGCAGCACGTACGGCCAGACCTCAGTTGGCGCAACGACCTGGACGAAATCGTAACTGTCCTGAAGGTTGCGAATGGTCTGGTAGCCAATGAGGATGCCGCCGCCCCAGGGGAAGATGTAGCCGATCGCCGAGGTGACGGCATCCAGCATGTTCGCACGGCGATAGGGATGCAGCCCGAAACGCTTGCCGAGCTCCGACACGACCGGCGCGGCCGTAATCTCGGCGGCCGTGTTGATCGTGATAAACGAATTGAGCGAGAAGACCAGCGACCAGATGGCCGATTCCGCCCGTGCCACGGAGCGGCCCGCAAAGCGACGCAGCCCATCAACGATGGCGTCCAACGCGCCCCCGAGTCTCATGATGTGCCCGCCGGCGACGATGAGCAGTACGAGAATCGCCAGCCCGATATAGCCGGTTATCCCATCCACGAGCGCACCCCCTACCACGTCGCTCTCCGGATCGATGAACACGATGTCGGAAGGCACGGACAGGCCAAGACCGAGCTGCAGGCCGACCGCGAGGAAGATTCCCCAGGTGAGCGTGACGATGATGTGGTAGCCCGACAGCGCCAGCGCGATCACCAACGCGAAAGGCACGAGCAGCACCAGCCCCTGTGGCGACGCCGAATCGGCAAAGAGCTGATCGGCACGCGCCTGGTCGACGGAGGCGTCGCCACCGCCGAACACCGTGAAAAAGAACAGCGCCGGTATCGCCGCAATGAGCGCGTACTTGAAGCGCGTCCGCACAACGCCCGGGATATCGGTCTCCTGGGTGGTCGCAGACACGACGGTGGTATCGGACACTGGCGCCAGGTTGTCACCGAACGCGGCGCCGGAGAGTATCGCCGCAAAAAGCCACACCGGATCGGCTCCGAGGATCAGGCCGGTCGGAAACATCAGCGTGCAGAACGCGACCGTGGTGCCATACCCCGTGCCCACGGCGGACGCGAACACCGCCGCCAGCAGAAACGTCGCCCCGGTGAACATGCCGCCGGTTGCGTTCGAGGCGCCGCCCAACCACACCAGCCCGTCCACCAGTCCCCCGACGCGCACGACCTGCGCGAACATGCCCGCCCAGAACCAGGCCATGATCGTCACGGTGGCGATGGGGTTGGCCATGCCGTGGAAGATCTCCTGCGCATAGTCGGACCAGCGCGAACGGCACAGGAACATACCGAGCACAAGACCGGTGACCATCCCGAGAATGAGCCCGCTCTCGCTCGGCGCGCCGGCAACGGAGATGCCGATGGCCCACACGACGAAGTAGATGATGGGGACCGCCGCGCCCAGGGCACCACCCCGGAACTCGAGCCTGGTCTGGTTCATGTCTCGCACCCGCTAGTGTCTCGTCCCATTTGTCGCATCAGTCCAGCGCGCGCTGCGGCCGCCCGCTTCGCGCACCCCGAAG
>JAAUYH010147697.1_pt1 | contig 11672 bp, 10 predicted proteins | sample 7278061 | NCBI WGS metagenome assembly JAAUYH01 (sample SAMN14350203, study PRJNA611818) | marine sediment metagenome | isolation source: surface marine sediment (0.6m) | place: French Polynesia: Moorea | collected 2018-08 | reverse complement strand
CGGTGTCGCCTTCGACACGGCCAGCGGCGCGTCGCTGACCAACAGCACCATAGCCTGGAACGAAGCGCGCATCCCCGACGGCGGTGCGGGCGTGTCGTTCGCCGGCGGCGGCACGGGGCCGCAGCTGCTGGACAACGTCATCGCCGGCAACCGCGACGAGCGATTCCTGCTGGACAGCCTCGGCCCGTCGATTACTGCGGCGATGTCCGACTTCAACCTCCTCGAGGAAGCCCCCCGCGGGGCCGACGACATCGACGTCGCTGCGAGCGGGCCGGGTTTCGCCGCGGGCTATTTCCTGTCGCAGGACAGCTCGCCCGGTGTCGATTCAGGCAGCACGGACGCGGCGCTCTCGGGTCTGGCCGACCGCTTCACCGATCCGTCGCCGCTGGCGCCGGCCGTCGATTCCGGCCGTGTCGACCGTGGCTACCATGCCGCCCGTCCCTGGGTCGGCGCCGCCGATACGGTGCGCTCCCTGGCAGGCGATGTCATCGTGCTGGACCGGTTCCAGCGCAATCTCGAGGTGGTATTCCAGCCGCTGCGCAACGAACGCACCACGGGTTCGGGTCGACGCGTCATTGCCACCATCGACGACCCGAGCGTGGCCGTACTGACGACGCCTGCGCGCACCGATCCGCGCGGCGATGGCGAGTCGGTGCTGATGACCGATCTGGGCGGCGGTGACTACCTGCTGTCGATCAGCGGCGGCGAATCGCCCGGCAAGACGGCGTTGACGTTCTTTGTGGACGGCGTTCGCGTGGATCCGCCGGAAACCGTATACGTGCGGCACGGCCGCCAGCGACCGCCCATTCAACCGACAGGCGATTGAGCCTCCGCCCACTTGGGCCTCGCGTCATTGCGAGGAGCGCAGCGACGCGGCAATCTCGGTCAGTCATTCGCGAGGTCCGCAGGTAGCCTGCGTCACGATACCGTCACGAGATTGCCGCGCCCTGCGGGCTCGCAAAGACGGTAAGAGCAGCGCTCAGATGTGCAGGCGGCGAAACTCCGGTTCGGCGATGCTCTTGTCCCACATGGCGTCGAATTCGGCCAGGTAGCGCTGGGCCAGGCGCCGGGCGGCGGGATCCATGACCGCGTCGTAGCGCGACGCGTCGGCCCGATACAAAAGGCCGCTGCGGTCGGCGATGAGGAAATCGTCGCGGCGCTGCAAATCGTCTTCGTGGGCCCGTCGAATGTGGATGAAGCTGGACAGTGTGCGTGCCGCTTCCACGAAGCGGTGGCCGCGATTCACCACTGGCGCGGGGTCGCACACGATCACGCGCACCGTCGCGTAACGCCGCCCGAGCACGAATTGCTTGACCGTTTCGATGAACTCCATCTGGTCGTACAACACCGGCGCCAGGTCGCGGGTGTACAGGGCGAGGGAGCGCGACGCAGATCGGGTTAGCGCAACCGCCGCGGTCGATACTTCCTTCGGGCCGACCAGCACACGGCGACCCTGATCCGGTTGGTCTGTGGACATCGATTTCTTCCGGCCGATTCCCTGGGTTCGGCCCGGTTCCGGGGACACGTCAGAAGTATAGCTTTCCATCGGCCATCAGACGACCGAGCAGTTCCGCTGACCCGGACGCAGCCAGCCAGGGCGCCAGCTCAGTGCCCGAATGGCTGCGATGGGCGCACAACCGCGCGGCCAGGCCGGCCAGTGCGACAGGCAGCTCCCTGCACTGGCCGTCCACGAACAGCAGGTGGCCATCGGTGCCCGGCGAATGCGCCCAGCGCGTCATCGGGTGACGCCGGAGAACGGCGCCGTCGGCCAGCGCGGCGCCCGGGCCGGCGGATGTATCGATCGGGCGGGCGGAGTCGCCGGTCGACGCCTCGCCGTCCTGTCCGGGAGGTGCCGCCATCAGCCACGGTTTGACCTCGGTGACCAGGCAGCCCAGCCAGTGCCGCACGGTATCGGTGTCCGCCGCCAGCGCCGCCTCCAGTACGGCGCGTGCGCGCGCCACCGCGCGATCCGACAGCATGCCGCCGGCCGCCTCGTCGATGGTCAGGTCCGGGTCGCAGTAGCGCCGGCTGTCCGGTGCCGAGTCGGCCACAATGCCGCTGAAAGAAGCGACCATATCCGCCACCGACGGGGCCCGGAAGCCGATCGACCAGGTCAGCGTGGCGTCATCAGCGATGCCGTGGTGGGGCACACCGGGCGGCAGGTAGAGCATGTCCCCGGGCCCCAGCGACTCGACCAGCACCGGCTCGAAGGCATCGACCAGTGCCAGTTCGCCGCCGGACCGGTCGGCCCGTGCCGCGCCATGTTCACCGACGTGCCACGTGCGCCGGCCCTCGGCCTGCAGCAGGAACACGTCGTAGTTGTCCACGTGGGGCCCGACGGACCCGCCGGGGGCGGCAAAGCTGATCATCAGGTCGTCCAGGCGCCAGGCCGGGACGAAATCGAAGCGGTCGAGCACGACGGCGAGGTCGGGCAGGTGCTTGTCCACGTCCTGCACCAGCAGCGTCCAGTCGGCCTGGCCCATGGCGTCGAAGCGAGCGGCGTCGAAGGGTCCGTGGGACACGTCGTAGCGGTCGCCCCGGGTCATGACGATGCGCGCTTCGACGTCGTCCTGCCCGGCGAGCCACGCCAGTTCGTCGGCTTCCAGCGGATTGACCCAGCCCGGAAACGCGTCGCGCATCACCAGCGGGCGCTTTTGCCAGTAGCCGGCAAGAAAGCCCGCCGGGTCAAGCGTGCCGGGGAAGGACAGCCGGGGCGGCTCGAAGGTCGGCACGGTCGCTACGGGCGGAATTGCCCTGCGGCGTCGCCGGCGTTGCCGGTGTAAGTGGCGGGAGTCAGCGCCAGCAGTCGTTGACGCGCGTCGTCGGGAATGTCGAGGTTCGCGACGAAGTCCGCGATGGTCTCGCGATCGACGCGCTTGCCGCGAGTCAGCGCCTTGAGCTTCTCGTACGGTTCGGGAACCCCGTAGCGGCGCATAACGGTCTGGATCGCCTCGGCCAGCACCTCCCAGGCCGCGTCGAGATCCTCTGCCAGCCGTGCTCCATCCACGTCCAGCTTGTCCAGCCCGCGGGCCAGGGAGCGGAAGGCGATCAGGCTGTGGGCCATCGCGACACCGAGATTGCGCAGCACCGTCGAGTCGGTCAGGTCGCGCTGCCAGCGCGACACCGGCAGCTTCGCCGCGAAGAACCCGAGCAGCGCGTTGGCCAGGCCGAGATTGCCTTCGGCGTTCTCGAAATCGATCGGGTTGACCTTGTGCGGCATGGTGGACGAACCGATCTCGCCCGCCACCGGGCGCTGCCGGAAGTAACCGAGGGAAACGTAGCCCCAGATGTCCCGGCTCAGGTCGACGAGTATGGTGTTGATCCGCGCCAGCGCGTCGCAGTATTCGGCGATCCAGTCGTGGGGTTCGATCTGGGTCGTGTACCGGTTGCCGGCCAATCCGAGACTGTCGACGAAATTCGCGGCGAGCGTCGGCCAGTCGACCTCGGGATAGGCCGCGTAATGGGCGTTGTAGTTGCCGACCGCGCCGTTCATCTTGCCGAGCGCCGCGACTTCGGCGAAGCGCCTGCGCTGGCCGGCGAGGCGGTGCGCCACGTTGGCCAGCTCCTTGCCGAGCGTTGTGGGCGAGGCGGTCTGGCCATGGGTACGCGACAGCATCGCCACGTTCCCGTGCGTCGATGCCATCGCGGCGAGGCGTTCACACACGGCGTCGAAGGCCGGCAACAGAACCTCGCGACGACCCGCGTCGAGCATCAGCGCGTAGCTCAGGTTGTTGATGTCTTCCGACGTGCAGCCGAAGTGCGTGAATTCGGCGATGGCCGCCAGCTCGGCGTGCCCGGCGAGCGCGTCCTTGATGAAGTACTCCACCGCCTTGACGTCGTGGTTGGTGGTGGCCTCGATCGATTTGACCCTGGCGGCGTCGTCGGTAGTGAACTCATCGGCGATGGCGAGCAGCGTGGCGCGCGCATCCGCCGACAGGGTCGGCACCTCGGGAATGGCGGGGTTGTCGGCCAGGTGCGCCAGCCAGCGGACCTCGACGAGTACGCGGTAACGGATGAGGCCGAATTCGCTGAATATCGGACGCAGTGGGACGGTGGCGGAGGCATAGCGACCGTCGACGGGCGAGACGGCTTCGAGGCGGCTGTCGGTCATGGGTGTCCTGCGAAAAAAATGGAACGCGTCACCAGGATCGCGCATCATATCGCATAGCATCAGAACCGGTATTGCCCGGTGCGTCGCGACGGTCCGGGCAATCGGGCCATCCTGCGGCCCCGGCTCCGCCCACACGAATCCCATGCGTACAGTTATCGAAGCGCTGCTGAGCGACACGTCGCCGCCGGACGACCCGGACGACGTACGCATTCCCGGGTTGCCTGGCGACGTACCGCCGGCCCTCAGGAAGCTGAAGCCCGAATCGCTCACCCCGGCGGCCGTTCTGATCGGCCTCGAGGAGCGGGACGACGACCTGCACGTGCTGCTGACCCAGCGAACGGATCACCTGAAACATCATCCCGGCCAGATCAGTTTCCCCGGCGGGCGGATCGAGCCCGACGACAACGGTCCCGTCGGCGCCGCCCTGCGCGAAACCGAGGAGGAGATCGGGCTGGACCCGGCGCAGGTGACCGTGGTCGGCTTTTTACATAATTACCTGACCATCACCGGGTACTCGGTCACGCCGGTCGTGGGCTTCATCAACGGACCCGTGCGCTATCGCCTGGACGCGTTCGAAGTGGCCGATGCGTTCGAGGTGCCGCTCCGATTTCTCATGGACCCGGCCAATCACGTGCGCCGCGAACGCCATCTGGCCGGGGTGGCAGTGCCTTACTACGAAATCCACTACGGTGAGCGCAACATCTGGGGCGCGACGGCCGGCATGATCATCGGCTTCTATGAAATGCTCAAAGAGCATATTTAATAATAAGTTATGGCTTCTATCGAGAAACTGCTCGATGTCATGCGGCGCCTGCGTGACCCCGACACGGGGTGCCCGTGGGATGTCGAGCAGAGCTTTGAGACCATCGCGCCGTACACCGTGGAGGAGGCCTACGAGGTGGCCGACGCCATTGCCCGGGGCGCCATGGATGACCTGCGCGACGAACTGGGCGATCTGCTTTTCCAGGTGGTGTTCCACGCACAGATGGCCGAGGAGGGCGGCCAGTTCGCCTTCGGCGATGTGGTCGAGGGCCTGTGCGACAAGATGATCCGGCGCCATCCCCATGTGTTTGGCGAGGCCAGCATCGCCGACGCCGACGCCCAGACCAGGGCATGGGAAGAGCACAAGGCCGCCGAGCGGGCCGGGAAGTCCGTGTCCGGTGGCCTGCTGGGGGACATCCCGGCGGCATTCCCCGCCCTCAAGCGTGCCCAGAAGCTCGGCAAGCGCGCGGCCGGCGCCGGCTTCGACTGGCCCGATCATGGCGGCGCCCGCGACAAGATCGACGAAGAACTGGCCGAGGTGGACGAATGGCTCAAGTTGCCGCGCGAGGCCGTGGATACCCGGGAGGTGGCCGCGGAAATCGGCGACCTGCTGTTCGCCGTGGTCAACCTGGCGCGAAAGCTGGGCGTGGATGCCGAGGCGGCCCTGCAGGAGACCAATCGCAAGTTCGTCCGCCGCTTCGGTACCGTGGAGTCGGGCCTTGCCGGTGTCGGCCGTACGCTCGAGGAGGCGTCCCTCGACGAGATGGACGAACTGTGGAACCGGGCCAAGGACGCCGAACAGCCTCCGGAGTAGACCTGGCGGGCCGTTCAGCCCGTATTCAGTGTGCCTGCCCTAGTCTGACCCCGACATCGGGAAAACCGCCGTACCAGCGGCGGCTCAGACTTCAAGGAGCAGACCATGAACACCCTTGCCCGGAGCGCCCTCGCCGTCATCGCCACCGCGATCTTCGGTCAGACCGCGCTGGCGGACCACGACAGCTACGACTACGACGGCGCCTACGGCGGCCACGAAAGCGTGCAATACGCCGAGGTGCTCGACGTCGAGCCGATCTTCCGCACGGTTACCGTACGTACCCCCGAACGCGAGTGCTGGCAGGAGCAGGTGCACACGCAAACGGTGTACTACGACGACCGCCCGCGCCGTCACAAGAGCACTGCCGGCGCGACGATCGCCGGGGGACTCATCGGTGGCGTCATCGGGCGCCAGTTCGGCGACGGCAAGGGCCGTGACGCGATGACCGTCGTGGGGACGCTGGTCGGTTCGGCCATCGCCAACAGCAACGCGCAGCGTCGCAACTATCGCAGCCGCGGTTATGCGCGCTCGTACACCGAGCCGGGCGTCGAGTATGTGCGTCGCTGCGAAACGGTGAACCGCGTCCGTCACGAGGAACGGATCGATGGTTACAGTGTCACCTACCTGTACAATGGCGCCGAATACACCACCCGGACGGACCACGATCCGGGCCACCGGATTCCGCTGCGCGTGAGCATTGCGCCTGTCGGCGATTACTGAGCCACCAGAGGTTCTGGCCAATGATGTCGTTTCGCACACTGGTTGCCGCACTGGCTGCCTTTGCCATCCTCGCCGGCGCTGCGGCGCCGGTGGAGGCGGGCAAGTGGGACGACGAACTGGCCGACCGCGTATTCAGCGACTACAAGCGTCGCAAGGACGGCGACAAGCGGGAACAGTCCTTTTCGCTGGACCAGGCGGTGAACAAGGTTCGCCGCCAGTTCGGTGGCAAGGTGATTCGCGCGGAGACGCGCGAGCGCGACGGCAAGCCCGTGCACTACATCAAGCTGCTGTCGGGCGAAGGCAAGGTACGCACGGTGCGGGTGGACGGCCGCACCGGGCGCATCCAGTAGGGGAGGCACCACCATGCGCTTGCTCATAGTCGAGGACGACGACGCGCTGCGCGGGTCCTTGTCCGCCGGCCTGTCCGAAGCCGGCTTCGTCGTGGACGCGGCGGCGGACGGAGACGAGGGGCTGTACTACGGCCGCGAGTTTCCCGTCGACCTGGCCATTATCGATCTCGGCCTGCCCGGCGTGTCGGGCATGGACCTGATCCGTCGCCTGCGCGCCGAAGAGCGCAAGTTTCCGATTCTGATACTCACGGCCCGCGACCGCTGGCAGGACAAGGTGGCCGGGCTGGACGCCGGTGCCGACGACTACGTCGTCAAGCCGTTTCACATGGAAGAGATCCTGGCCCGCGTCAATGCCCTGATCCGCCGCACCGGCGGCTGGGCCGACTCGGTGTTGCGCAGCGGCCCCATCGCGCTCGACACGCGAACCCAGGAGGTCACCGTGGACGAGCGCCCGGTGGACCTGACATCCTACGAGTACAAGCTGCTCGAGCACCTGATGATCAACGGCGGCAAGGTCGTGTCGAAAACCGAGCTTACCGAATCGCTGTACGAGCAGGACTACGACCGGGACAGCAACGTCATCGAGGTATTCGTGGGTCGACTGCGCAAGAAGCTGGATCCGGACAACCGCCTCAAACCCATCGAAACGCTTCGGGGACGCGGCTACCGCCTCGCGCAAGACATCGCCTCCTGATGTCACCTCGACGCGCCCGCTGGCAGCCGGCTGATGTCGTCCCTTAGCGCCCGCCTGCTGCTGGCGGTCAGCCTGCTGCTGCTGGTGTTTTTCGGCGCGACGATCTTCGTGCTCGACACCGCCTTTCGAAATGCCGCCGAGCGCGCCGTGCAGGAGCGCCTCGACGTGCAGATCATTGTGCTGTTGTCGGCGGCAGAGCTGGACGACGACGACCGGCTCAGGCTGCCCGAGGCACTGCCGGAAGCGCGCTTCGTGACACCGGGCTCGGGCCTCTACGGCCAGGTCACCGACGAAGAGGGCCGCCTGGTCTGGCGCTCGCCGTCGTCCGTCGGCGTGTTTGTCCCGGTGCCCACCGACGTGGCCCCGGCGGAGCGCCGCTTCAACCGGCTCACCGCTTCCGACGGCACACCCGTCGTGGCCCTAAGCATGGGCGTCGCATGGCAGCGGTCGGACGACAGCAGCGTGCGCTTCACCTTCAGCGTGGCCGAGAGCCTCGAGGCGCTGCAGGATCAGATCGGCAAGTTTCGCCGCCAGCTCTTCGGCTGGTTCGGCGCCCTGATGGCGCTGCTTCTCGCCGGCCAGGGGCTGTTGCTGCGCTGGGTGCTGGGCCCCTTGCGCCGCCTCGAGCGCGAGGTGGACGACATCGAGGCCGGCAAGCGCAACCGTCTCGGCGGCGGCTATCCCACCGAGCTGAGGCGTCTCACGGAGAACGCCAACCGGCTCATCGGCGCGGAGATCAAGCGGCTGAGTCGTTACCGCGACACGCTGGGCAACCTGGCCCACAGCCTGAAGACGCCACTGGCCGTCATTCGAAATGCCCTGGATGAACGCCAGGACGACGCGCGCCGCGTCGCTACGGTCCAGGAACAGGTCGACCGAATGAACGACATCGTGGGTTACCAGCTACAGCGCGCCGCCGCCGCCGGCGGCCTGACGCTGGGGCATCGCCCGGTGTCCATCGCCGACGTCACGCGCAAGGTGACCGCGTCGATGGACAAAGTCTATGCGGACAAGGGCATCGCCTGCACCACCGACGTGGCCGGCGACGCGCTGTTCCACGGCGACGAGGGCGACCTGATCGAGGTGGCCGGCAACCTGATCGACAATGCCTACAAGTACGGCCGTGCCACCGTTCGGGTGCACACCCGCAAGACCGACCGCGACGACCGGCGCCGGGCCGGCGTGCTGTTCGTCATCGAGGACGACGGCCCGGGCATCAGCGACGCCGACGCGCGGGACGTGCTGGGCCGGGGCGTGCGCGTGGATGAACAGGTGGACGGCCACGGCATCGGCCTGGCGGTGGTGCGGGAGATCGTGGACCTGTACGAAGGCGAGGTGCGCATCGACCGCTCGCCCCTGGGCGGCGCACGCGTCACCGTTCGTTTACCCTGACCGATGACCCTGAATCGTAGCCCGGGAGCCCGCAAAATACCCCGGCGGAGAGGTCGCATAGCCCCCTGTGGGAGCGGCTCCCACAACAGGGAAGCCGCCTAGCGGCTCTTGCGCATCCGGTCCTTGAGAAATTCCTGGGCGGCGTCGCGCTCTTCGCGCGCAGCCTCCTGGCTCCGGCAATGCGTTTCCTCGAAGTGCGATCCGGTGGCGCGGTCGCGGCTGCATACCCGGTCGCCCGAGACACGGTAGTTCACGCTGAACATGATGCCGCCGCCGCTTTCGCCCGAGCTGGCAGTGCCGATGGCGTCGTCGTCGCCTGCCGTACCGGCCCTGGCGGCATTCGCCTCACCAGAGGAGGCGTCTTGCGCGTCTGAGGCCGCCGGTGCCTCGTCGGCCGCCGATGCCACCCGCAGGTCGGCTTGAGTCGAGGAGTTCGTGGCGGCGCATCCCGCCATGCTGCCCATCATCAGGGCCAGCGCGATGTGCAGCGGTTTCATCGGTCGTACCTCCGGCGCGTACCGGCGCCTGTGGTTATTGCACCTGTTGTGAGAGTATAGCGCGCCGCGGCCGCCGCCCGAATTGCGTAAGACCGCACACGACGAACAACCCCGTGGCCGAACCGATCACCGCCGAGGACATCGACCGCCTGCTGGCCAGGGCAAGCGCAACGGCCTGGTCCGAGCGGCCGGGCTTCGAGCGACGGCTGGCACGCGCGCGCAAGCGCCTGGCCGACGGTCGGCCCGTCAACCGGATGATCGCGGCCCTCACCGCCGAAATCGCCGAGGCCGTCGCTCGCGTCGACAGGCGACGCAATGCGGCTGTCAGTCTCTCGTTTCCCGACGCGCTGCCCGTGAGCCGCCACGTCGAGGCAATTACGGATGCGCTGAACGAGCACCAGGTGCTGGTCGTATGCGGCGAGACCGGGTCGGGCAAAACCACCCAGCTGCCCAAGATCTGCCTCGCCGCCGGTCGCGGTGTCTACGGCACCATCGGTCACACGCAGCCGCGGCGCGTTGCTGCACGGTCCATCGCCGCGCGCCTCGCGGAAGAAACTGCCACCGCCCCCGGCAGCACCATCGGCTACCAGGTGCGGTTCGACGACCGCACGGGACCGGACTGCCGGGTCAAGCTGATGACCGACGGCATCCTGCTCAACGAATTGACCCGGGACAGGCGTCTGACGAAGTACGACACGATCATCGTCGACGAGGCACATGAGCGCAGCCTGAACATCGATTTCCTGCTCGGTTATCTGAAAGGTCTGCTGCCCCGCCGGCCGGAGCTGAAGGTCATCGTCACCTCGGCCACGATCGATCCGCAGCGGTTCTCGCGGCACTTCGGCGGCGCGCCCGTCATCGAGGTCTCGGGCCGCACCTACCCGGTGGAGATCCGCTATCGCCCGATCGGCGAACGCCAGCAGACCGACGCGATCCTGGCGGCGGTGGACGAAATCGCCGACGCCGGTCAGCGCGGCGACACGCTGGTCTTTCTCGCGGGCGAGCGCGATATCCGCGAGACAGGCGAGGCGCTGCGCAAACACCATCCGCCGGGCACCGAGATCCTGCCCCTGTACGCGCGGCTGTCGGCGACGGAGCAGGACAAGGTGTTCAAACGGTCCGGCAAGCGCCGCATCATACTCGCAACCAACGTTGCCGAGACCTCGCTCACGGTGCCGGGCGTCACATCGGTCGTCGATCCCGGCAACGCCCGCATCAGCCGCTACAGCTATCGCAGCAAGATCCAGCGGCTGCCCATCGAAGCGGTCTCACAGGCCAGCGCGAATCAGCGCTCGGGCCGATGCGGTCGTACCAGCGACGGTCTGTGCATCCGACTGTACGACGAGGACGACTTCGAGCAGCGGCCCGAGTTTACCGACCCGGAGATCCTGCGCACCAACCTGGCCAGCGTCATCCTGTCGATGATCCACCTGGGGCTCGGCGACATCGATGCCTTCGACTTCGTCGAGCCGCCGGACCGGCGCGTGGTCAAGGACGGCTATCGGCTGCTGGCGGAACTCGAGGCGGTGGACGGTGACCGGCGCATCACCACGATCGGCCGCCAGCTCGCGCGGCTCCCCGTCGATCCCCGCGTCGGTCGGATGATCGTGGCGGCACCAAAGCACGGGTGCCTGGGCGAAGTCCTGGTGATCGCCGCGGCGCTCAGTATCCGCGATCCGCGCGAGCGGCCCCTGGACCGTCAGAGGGCCGCCGATGAGGCGCACGAGAAATTCGCCGACAAGCGATCGGACTTTGTCGGGCTGCTCAACCTCTGGGCGGCCTGGCAGGACCGTCGCAAGCATCTCTCGTCTCGCAAGCTCAGGCACTGGTGCACGGAGCACTTCCTGTCGCACCGGCGCATGCGCGAATGGCAGGACATCCACCAGCAGCTCAAGCGCATCGCCGCGAACTTGAGCTTGTCGCGCTCGGACACGCCGGCCAGGTACGACGCCCTCCACAAGGCGCTACTGGCCGGGCTCATCGGGCACATCGGCCTGCACGAAGAAAACGGCGAATACCGTGGCGCCCGCAACGCGCGCTTCCGCATCAACCCCGGCTCCTCGATGGCGTCGCGCCGGCCGCGCTGGATCATGGCCGCCGAGATCGTGCAGACCACGCGGCTGTACGCGCGCACCGTGGCGTCGGTGAAACCGGCCTGGATCGTGCAGGCCGCGGCGCACCTGGTTACGCGCTCACTGTACGACCCGCACTGGTCCGAGGGCCGCGGCGCGGCCATGGCCTTCGAGCGCGTGTCGCTGTACGGGCTGGAACTCAAGTCGCGACAACGCGTGGGCCTGGCGCCGCGCGACCCGGCGCTGGCGCGGGAGCTGTT
>JAAUYH010143374.1_pt1 | contig 11672 bp, 14 predicted proteins | sample 7278061 | NCBI WGS metagenome assembly JAAUYH01 (sample SAMN14350203, study PRJNA611818) | marine sediment metagenome | isolation source: surface marine sediment (0.6m) | place: French Polynesia: Moorea | collected 2018-08 | reverse complement strand
CTTTTGTCGTAAGATTTAATAAAATTCATGATGTCTTAAATAACTGTAAATTTTCTCCCCTCTACTAGATCTTGTCTTATTAGACTTCTTGTTTTTGTAATCAATTGTACGGCTGTATATTTTTGTCTGGGATTTCTCTCGGGGTAGTCATGGCAGAGTTAATTCCTTTTTTGTCTTTATTTCTTCAGAACTATAAATTCGGCTTAATTTCTGAATCTTTTATTATTAAAACTGATATTAAACCCTGCTTAATCACATAAAAATTTATCTTTTAATCAAGGTGATTCTTGTCAATTTTTTGGGCTTACTTATTCAGCAAACCCTAGTTAGAAACTTGTTAACTCAAAGACTATCATGTCAACTACTAATGACCATCCCTATATGCTTGTAGTGCAATTACCGAAAGAGTTGGACAGTGCAGATTATCGAGCTAGGATGACTATGCTTGTTGAGACCTACGGCGGTAAGCTACTTGCCAATGTCTCGGACTCTGAGGTGGAATGCTTAGAAGCGATTACCCCACCAATGTCTATACTGGTGGCAGAGTTCCCAGAGCGAAACCCGATCCAAAAAATCTGGGAGGACGAGACTCATCAATCCGTGTTGGCAGAGGTAAGAAACCACCCTGAGACACTCATTTTGGCTGTGGCTGGTCTACCCTATGCTGGTTTACCCGATATGCTAGAAATCCCTACAATTGCTTCGGTCACACCGCCAGGGGCTCGTGGTTCCAGGGCATATATGTTGATACAAGGCACAAGTATAGAAAAGGCGCGGATGAACCAGTATCGAGACATCATCCTGCCGATGCTCAAAGAACAGGGAGCCTACTACACGGTATTCAACATCGAGGGCCATATCGATACGCTACATGGCACATGGCAGCACGAAATCTTGGCTATCTCACGTTGGCCTAACTACTCCGCAGGACACGCTTTCTGGGATAGCGATCGTTATCAAAACATCGCTATCCCAATGCGCACTGGTGCGGGTCATTTTTTTGTTCACTTTTTCAATGGCTTAGCTGGGTAAGGAAGAGCAGAAAAGGATCGCAGTAGAGCGATCGCCGATCTGGTAGTTTGGGTAGCGCGAAGCAAAACCCAACATCATCAAATTCTGAGAGCAGTCACTTGTAGAGGTAGTCTGCGAACCGCCCCTACAGGTGAATAATTATCTATTCCCTGTTTCCTGCATATATTCTGTCAATAAAGAAGCGGGAGGACGATCGTATTGCCAAGCAAAAGCATGACGAAAAGACGATTCCTGACAAGCTTGTAGTTGCCTAAAATCAATCACATCTTGAGTCAATAAATTTTCGTATTCAAAAGGTAAACGAACGTTATGCAAACCAGCATTATCGGTACAGATAGAAATATCTACTCCTGCTGCAAAACAGCGTTCAAATACTACTTTGAGTTCAGATAGGTTTTCTAAAGTGCCTGTTTTTAAATAGGTAGTAGGACAAACTTCTAAACACTGTTTCCGTTGGGCTACTTCGGGTAACAATTCTGGATAATGCAGGGGAATTTGAATACCATGACCGATACGCATTAAATAAGGTAATAATTCTGGATAACAACCATCAGTAGTTTCATAAACATGACCAGTAGTTTTTAAGCCCAAAGCGAGAGCATATTTATATAAACTAACAAATTCGTCCAAACGCTTTTGGTAGTGAGCATCTCCTCCCGCTAAATCTACAGCACAGACATATTCTTTAGAGTTAGCAGCAAGCTCGACGATCGCTTTATTAACTTCATAGGGCAGTCGAGAGTGCATACACAAAATTTGGCTGGTAACAATAGGATACTCTTTTACCCGACTTGCCTGACCGACAATCTCGACAATCTTTGCCATTTGTTCGATCCGTTCGGTTTGACTCAAAGCTTCGTCGGTACGAAGATAAGGAGTATACCGCAGTTCCAAATAAGCCAAATTTTCAAAAATATACGCACCCCGAATGAGGCGATAGATAAAATACGGTAGAGTTTCTGCCGTTTGTACGCTTTCTACTAGAGTATGTAATTCTAAATATTCATCGAGAGTATTGCGCGATCGAGTATAAAACTCTTCAAATTCTGGATAATGAGGAAATCTGGCTGCCAAGTGGGTATCATGACGTTGACAATATCTCCAGAGAATCCTTGGTACAACTGCGCCACCAAGATGGCGATGTAAATCAGCGTGTAAAGCCACTTCTAACTCCTTAAAATAGATATTAATAAACTCAAGCTCGAGCCAAATCTCTGAAGATTCTTCAATTCATTAGCCAACAGCTAATAGCTTTCTTTAAGACTATTTCCTATTACTATAGACATAATTACTAGATAAAATCAGTCTATTTATATTAGTTGCGATAAATAATAATTCTTGACAACTACTACTTCATCCTCTTTGATTTAATCTTTGCCTACTCCCTATTCATGCCTACTAAAGATTTCTGCTACACCCCTTCAACTACTTTTGCCAATCGTTGCATAGCAGTAGTAATTTCTGATTCTGTTTCTGTAAGACTAATGCGGATACATTCTTGCTTATGTTGCCATTCTTCTCTTAAACCAGGGAAGAAACTACCCCCAGGTACAACTATTACCCCAACTTTTTTCAATTCTTGGTATAAATCCCAGTCAGTTATCGGTAAATCTTTTAGCCACAACCAAGCAAAAATTGCTCCTTCCCCTCGATGTAAAAACCAGGGTAAATCTTTGGGCATTAATTCGGCTAAAGTATTTTCTAAAATCTCTATTTTGCGTTGATAGTGGGGACGAATAACATTAGTAGCTATTTCTGCTAGTTTACCAGAAGAAATTGCCCTAGCTGCGATCGCTTGTCCATAACGGGGAGAATGAATACAAGCATTAGTCTGAAAAGATTGCAGCACTTCAATTAATTGAGGATCGCCAATAGCTATACCTATTCTTTCTCCTGGTAATCCTGCTTTCGACAAACTCATACAGTGAAGAATATTATCTCCAAATTGAGGTGTCATAGCCGTAAAATTTAAGGCAGGGAAAGGTGGTGCGTAAGCCGAATCGACTAAAACTGGTACATTGTTAACCCAAGCTAAAGCAGCAATCTTACTTACTTCTTCGTCTGTTAGAACATTGCCTGTGGGATTACAGGGACGAGAAAAAATAACGCAACCAGTACTATTATCTATTTGTAGTTGGCTAAAATCAGGACGGTATTTAAAACGGTGTCTCTGTTCATCTATATCTAAAGTTGGTTTATAAGAAACTACCGCTTCGGGAGTCAGACTAACTCCACCATAGCCAGTATAGTCAGGGCTGAGGGGAAGAACTATCTGCTTTAATTCTCCTTCTTGGGTATAACCCCCAAATGCATTAGCAGCGTAAAAATATAGTGCCTGGGAACCAGGAGTAATAAGGATATTGCGCTCGCTCAACTCTAGTCCATAACGCCGATTAAAATCGGTAGCAATAGCTTCAATTAGGGGTGTATATCCTTGAGATGAACCATAACGGCATACTACTTCTCCATACTCCTTGCTTGCCAACAAATCCATCGTACAATCTCGCCATAATTGTTCTACTTCTGGCAAAATTACAGGATTTCCCGCACTGAGATTGATAAAATCTTGTCCTGCACCAGTTCTCAAGGTTTCAATAATGTCTTTCATAATTGCTCTAACTCCCGTGAGTTGAGACATTTGCTTACCAAATTGAGAGAGTGCAGGATTCATAGTCAAAAAAATTATAAAAATAGCCAAGCATAGACTATTCTACTAAATTAATAAATTAAGATTAGCTGACTTTGACTAAAATAAGGTACTCCTCCTGTTTGACTTTATAAACATCTAAGGGTTCTTTGGCTGGAGGTTTAACTACTTCCCCATCAAATGTAAAGTGAGAATCATGACAGGGGCAAATTAGAAGTTTTTTGTTTGAAGCTATCTCCACATTGCATTTCTGATGCGGGCATTGAGGATTTAATGCTATTAATTCTTTAGTTTCTGGATGACGGAATACCATTACAGGCTTACCAGCAAGATCTTCATTGAGAAGAAAACCGTTTATGTCTAATTCAGAAGCTATTCCTATCATATGAAAATCATCTGTTGTTGCTGCTGTAGCATTTTGTTTTAATTGAGTACTAGCTTTTATGCCATTATTTTCAGAATTACTACAAGCAATAATAATTAAAGGGAGTGAACTAGCTAATGTTCCTACTCCTACCCAACCGAGAAAAGTACGACGATCCATATATAAATTATTAATTAATAAAACTAAATTATTATTAACTATTAACTTGCGCGAGCGCTGTTTATTAAATCACGTAATATGTTTAGCTGTGATGTCTAAATCAGGATTCAAACCATGCGATTTATGCAAACAAAAAGTTAATATTCGCTATCGAATTCAATACGATCGAAGTAGTAATTGGTTTTTAGTTTGCCCTGAATGTTGGCAACAAGTTAGTCACCGTTACACCGCCGTAAAACGACGGTGCCTGCGGTGACCGGCGTTCCCCGGTCAAAATAATCCCAATTATCGCTATGGTGGTACCTGGAAATCCCGTAAAAAATAGCCAAAATAAAACTGTCTAATAATAAAGGGTAGGCAATACCCACCCCGATTACTTATGTTAACAATTTTCCCCACTTTATTTATTTGGTTGAGGAGTCATCCGTAGATAGGGTTTAATTTCTTCAACACCTTTAGGAAATCTCTGTTTTGCTTCTTCTGTAGGAATAGAAGGTGCTACAACTACATCTTCTCCATCTTTCCAGTTGACGGGAGTAGCCACAGAATATTTATCGGTTAGTTGCAGAGAATCAATAACTCGCAGAATCTCTTCAAAGTTACGTCCGGTACTAGGAGGATAAGTAATAGTCAGACGTAATTTTTTGTTAGGGTCAATTACAAAAACTGTACGTACTGTTACTTTAGCATCTGCATTAGGATGAATCATATCGTAAAGGTCAGAAACCTTTTTATCTTCATCTGCCAAAATTGGATAATCTACAGTAGTACTTTGAGTTTCGTTAATATCACCAATCCAGCCTTGGTGAGATTCTACTCCATCAACGCTGAGGGCAATTACTTTAACATTGCGTTTATCAAATTCAGATTTTAGTTTAGAAACTTCCCCCAATTCTGTGGTACAAACTGGAGTATAGTCCGCAGGATGGGAAAAAAGAACAACCCAGCTATCTCCAGCCCAGTCATAAAAGGAGATATCTCCCATATTTGAAGCCTGAGTAAAATCAGGTACGGTATCGCCTAATCTAAGAGCCATAATTGAAATTTCCTGAAAAATTCTCGACAAGCAACTTTTTATCTTGCCACAAATCGTTTTACCTAAGTCTTTATTTTTGTTCTTTATTACAATTCTAGATATTTGTCAGCAATTGGGAGAAAAGTATTGCTGGTACTGAGATAAGATGAAATGATATAAAACAAAAATTAATCTTGTAGAGAAATAGTAAACTTCTCTATATATATCTATTCTGTATTGGGAGGAATCAAGTTAATGAAGAGATTAGTAAGCGCGATCGCCACGCTACTATTCACTATCGGTTTTTGGGGCTTTTCTGGAGTTACTCAGGCACAAGCAGTAGAGCTTAGTTTTAACTCTTGGCAATCATCCCCAATTTTAGCCCTATCAGCATCAGAACGTCGTAATGCTGCTGATGCTAAATTAAGAGAAGTAGGCAGAAAGATCGATCTCAATAATAGTGATGTTCGCGATTTTCGTGAATTGCGGGGATTTTATCCTAACTTAGCTAGCAAAATTATTAAAAACTCTCCCTATGAAAACGTAGAGGATGTTTTGTCTATTCCTGGTTTGAGCGAGCGCCAAAAAGAAAGATTACAAGCTAATTTAGATAACTTTGTGGTTACCGATGTTGCTGATGTGATGACTTCTGGTGATAATCGCTATAACCCTGGAGTTTACTAAAAACTACTAGCTATTTAATTAACTATTGCTTCTAACCACACTCTTGTCGGGTGTGGTTTTTCAATTCCTTTTCTGAAACAAGACACGATAGACAGGTAGATTATCTGAGAGTACGTACAATTCTCTTTCTGTTGGCACTGGTAAAGGATTGCTATCTAACCAAGTTGCTGAATGTTGTCGAACCAAGAAAGAATTAGCTGAAAAGCGATCGCGCATCTCGATGGCGACTTCTTCTATGTCAGATTGCAGAAACACTGTACCACCGTCAACTAAATAATTTACCAAAGTATTAACTAATTCTGGTTGAACTACCCTACGTTTTTTGTGTTTTGTCTTAAACCAAGGATCGGGAAATTGGATAGTTATGTAGTTTAAAGAATTTGTTGGTAAAGATTCTAGCAGTGTGCTGGCAGAAGTATTAATATTACCAAAAAGATAGTGAAGATTATTTAAGCCTAGTTCATCTTTTTTTTGATTGGCACTAATAACTAAGGGTTCGCGAATTTCTATACCCAGGAAGTTTTTTTCTGGTTGCAGTTGTGCCATTTGTAATAAGAATCCGCCTCTAGCACAGCCAATATCTAAATGTAGGGGATAATCTGGATTAGTGTAGACTTTATTCCAGTCTGGAAGCGCGAGCAACTGTTGAAATTTACGACTAAGAGGATTAACGTGCTGACGAATACGAAATTTGGGCAAATTAGATTTCTCCTACAATTTAGATAAATTGCTTAAGTTCATTGTAGTTTTTTAACTAATCTTCTTTATTCAGTAATAAGATGAGTTAAGGTATCGACTAAGCGATCGCGCTCTAAAGGAATAATATCTTTACCATGGAGTAGTTCTTGGAGCATTATGTAATAAATTAATGACCCCATAAATATTCTGACTGTTGCTTCTTCATCGGGTAAATTTAGTTCGGGATGAGACTTAAAATACTTAGTTAAAATTTCAATTGCTGGTTTGGCTAAATTATTAACATAAGCTTTAGCTAATTCAGGAAAGCGTCCCGACTCACCAATAATGATGCGGATAAAATTTTGAAAAGCGCGATCGCTTATGGCGTGATCTAAGATTTTGCCCGCTAACTCTCTCAAAACTATTTTAGGGTCTTTTTCCAAAGATTGAGGCTCTTGCAAACCTATCGCTGTCTGAAATTTCTCTTTAGCTAAAGCTTGAATTAGAGCATTAAACAATCCTTCTTTGTCCCCAAAGTAGCTATACACTGTAGCTTTAGAAACTCCTGCTGTTTTGGCAACGCGATCCATGCTAGTAGCAGCATATCCATGGGCAAGAAATTCCTGCATCGCTCCTTTAAAAATAGCTTCTGTTTTTTCTGTCGATTTTTGACGTTCCGAACTTGTGGTTTCTGTAATTCTCATTCTTTTTTAGTTAATTAGTATATTTTGAAGATGTTCTATCTGTAATTTATCCATGCCGATAGCTTGTAAATATTCATTTATCCCACCATAGTGTTCATCTAAATAGTTAAATGTATCTATAATTGCTTCTGGTGGAGATAGCAATATATGAGCAAAGCCTTCTTCGATCGCCTGTTCTTGGATTGTGGCATACAAAGGGGAAACATACTTTTCACTTAAAGCATAATCTTGGGCAATGGTGGCTACTGGTACATTGGCTATAGCTAACAACAGAGCAATAATTATTCCCGTTCGATCTTTTCCTGCTGCACAATGAATTACAAATGCCGTTTGCTGAGTCGCAATTACTGACAAAATTTCTTTGATTTGTGGCGATCGCTCTTCTAGCATAAAACAGTTATGTTTAAACAGTGTTTTCTTTGCCCATAACTGAGGAAAATTGTCTTCTTCGAGTAAAGGTAGATTAAAATAACCGATCTCTGGCGAGCTACTCAAAATATACGGCTTTTTGTTTACCTCAGATATAGTTCGCAGATCGATAATCGTTTTTACTCCATAATCTATAATCGCTTGCTGACTCTCTAGTGATAATTTATGCAGACTATCCCCACGCAATAGAGTACGCCAGCGCGTAAGCTTACCATCAGCAGTAGCATAACCACCCAACTCTCGTAGATTTAAACACCCTGTCAACGGTAGATGACGCTTCCCAGGTTCTCGAACATTTTCTGGTTGTTTCATGTTGCTAAACTAATCAGTTTAGTTTTATTATAGTATTAATCAATTTAAACTAAACGGTTTAGTAATAGACGAACTAGATAGCCATGAACTACATAACAGATAGCCAAGCTAAATCTTCAAAACCTCTCATAAAAAAATCTCCTGCATTGATAATTGGATTGACTTTATTCATGGCAGGAACGACGGTTTACGCTTTGCGTCAGTTTTCTCCATCTCAACCCGAACCAGTACCACAAACAGTTATCCCAGAAATTAAGACTGTAACCGCTTTAGGAAGATTAGAACCCAGTGGAGAGATAATACAAGTATCAGTATCTTCTGCTGCTGAAGGGAATCGGATCGAAGAGTTACTGGTAACAGAAGGAGAAGAAATTGCCAAAGGACAAATTATTGCTATTTTAGACAGTCGCGATCGCGCGGAAGCAGCTTTAAGACAAGCAGAAGCAAGAGTTACAGTAGCCCAAGCCAATTTAGCACGGGTAAAAGCAGGGGCAAAAACAGGAGAAATTGAGGCACAGAAAGCAGCGATCGCCCGTATCGAAGCCGAACGCAGTAACGATATTGAAGCACAAACTGCCATGGTATCGCGGATGGAAGCGGAATTGAGAAACGCCCAAGTAGAATATCAAAGGTATCAACAACTGTACGATCGGGGTGCAATTTCTACCTCCCAAAGAGATGCTAAAAAACTTACTCTAGAAACAGCCCAAGAACAACTAGCTGAAGCCAAAGCCAAGTTAAATCGTATTCGTACCGCCCAACAAAAGCAAATCGCCGAAGCCAAAGCTACTTTAAATAAAATCGCTGAAGTTCGCCCTGTAGATGTAGCAGTAGCAGCAGCAGAAGTAAAAGAGGCACAAGCAGCAGTAGCCACAGCCAAGGCAGATCTCGATCGCACTTATATTAAATCTCCCCAAGCAGGAACGGTTACTAAAATCCTCACTCGCCCTGGGGAAGTAGTGTCTGGTAATGAAGGGATAGCCAGAATCGGACAAATTAACCAGATGTATGCAGTAGCAGAAGTCTACGAAAGCGATATAAGTAAAGTTAAGTTAGGACAAAAAGCGGATATTACCAGTAGTGCCATATCGGGAAAATTAACAGGAACAGTAGAACATATCGGTTTAGAAATCCAAAGACAAGAAGTAGTCAACACCGATCCTACGGCTAACATCGATGCCAAGGTAGTAGAAGTGAAAGTCAAACTGGATGAGGAATCTACTAAAAGAGTAGCAGGGTTAACTAATTTACTCGTCAGCGTGAAAATTAACCTGTAGGGGCTTTTCGGGAACAGCACCTACAAATCGACAATTGAAAAAATTATGTTTAAAGCACTAAAAAACCGAACCCCTCTGGGATGGTTGCAATTAAAACACGATAAATTTCGCTTACTAACTGCAATATCTGGAATTGCCTTTGCAGATATTTTAATTTTTATGCAGTTGGGTTTTATGAATGCCCTGTATACAACCAATACTCAATACCCACGTAAAATTCAGGGAGATATTATTTTAACCAGTACCCAAGCAACTAATTTTAATAAATTATATACCTTTCCGCGCCGAAGACTTTATCAAGCAATGGATATACCAGGGGTAAAATCTGCCGAACCCGTCTATGTTGGTTCTCTTAACTGGCGTAACCCTCAGAATAGAGAGAAAACTTCGATGATGGTAATTGGCTTCGATCCAGATAAACCCGCTTTTGATTTACCTGAAGTAAATAGTCAATTATATAAAGTTAAGATTCCTGATACGTTGTTATTCGATCGAGCCTCTAGAGGAGAATATGACAAGGTTATTAGCCAAATCGAACAAGGAAAAACCATTACTACAGAAATCGAGCGCACTACCATAACTATTGGCGGTTTATTTCAATTAGGAGCTTCTTTTCAAGATGATGGGGCATTAATTACTAGTTCTCAAAACTATATGCGCTTATTTCCGAAAAAACGACCAGGAATGGTTAGTCTAGGTGTAATTAATCTTCAGGAAGAAAAAGATATAGAGGAAACAAGAACTTACTTAAATAATTATCTTCCTGACGATGTTCAAGCTTATACATATCAAGAATATATAGATGCAGAACTAAATTATATTCAAGGCAGGACTCCCATTGGCTTTGTCTTTAGTTTGGGTACGATGATGGGGTTTATTGTGGGTATCGTCATCGTTTATCAAGTTCTTTCTACCGATGTGAACGATCATATGGCAGAATACGCTACTTTTAAAGCAATGGGCTATCGTAACTCTTATTTGCTCGGTGTAGTGTTTGAAGAAGCCTTAATTTTATCCATTGTTGGCTTTATTCCCAGTGTGGCGATCGCAGCAGGATTGTATCGTTTAACCGCTATGGCAACAGCTTTACCCATATTTTTGCCTGTATCTAGAGCCGTTACTGTATTAATCATAACAGTTGTGATGTGCGGTATCTCAGGCGCGATCGCCACTCGTAAACTTCAATCAGCAGATCCAGCAGATATATTTTAATAATTTAATTGATTCCATTCTTCTTTAGTAATGCTTGATAAAACTAAGAGATTTTCTCACTTTTATCGGATTGCTTAAATACTTCTTGCCTAGATTCTAAACGAATGCGCCATTTTTCATCTATTTTTGCTGTTAAATCGCATAAAGCTTTGGATTTTTGTTCGGCATCACTAGCTAACTTTAAAAGTTCTAACATAGTTTTTTCATCTGGTAATTGTTTCATGGTAATTCTCTCAAGCGATTTACTATCTGTTTGACACTTATTTTAGCTTCTATGGCTCTTCCTAATTCCATTCCCAAATCTTCTCCTGCTTCTAAAATTTCGTTAGCATTTACATCTACTGATGAAAGACGATTTAAAGTAATTTCAATTCTTCTTCTTGAAATTTCTACATACAGTAAATTATTACTAAGAGAGGCAAAAAACTGAATCAGGACAACATTGTTAGGAAAACTTGAAATTATTGGCTGAATAATGTTTAGACCTTCTTTGACATCTTCTTCTATTTCCTGTAATTCTCGTGCTAAGCGATCGATAATAGCTTTAATTTCTGGAGAAAGAGACATTTAACTATAAACAAGGATAAATGATATGAATAGATTGACTTTAAGATTACCAGAAACATTACACCAACAATTAGTTAACTTAGCTCAAGGAGAAGGAATTTCTCTAAATCAATATATTGTTTACGCATTAACACGCCAAGTAATTTCTGCTTATACAGTGCAAACTATCTCAAAAGAAAATATAGAAAAACAGCAAGAGAATTTCAACCATCTTTTAGCGCAATTAGGAAAAGCTGATGCAGAAGAAATTGAAACGGTGTTATCTAAACGAGAAATTGTTGAACTAGAACCAGAATTAACTCCAGATACAATTAATTGTCTCAAAGAAAAAATCAAAAATCAAAAATAATATGCTGCACAAGCGATCGCCTTTCGTAAACTATAGTCAGCCGATCCTGCTGATATATTTTATTAAAATGGGTGATAAAATTGGAACTGCGATATGATTTCAATACCTGCCAAAACTAAATTAGCAATATTTGATATTGATGGAACACTAACTGATTCTGTTTTTGTTCATCAAAAGGCTTTTCATTCTGCTTTACGAAATGCTCAGTTGACACCTTATGAT
>JAAUYH010131672.1_pt1 | contig 11672 bp, 11 predicted proteins | sample 7278061 | NCBI WGS metagenome assembly JAAUYH01 (sample SAMN14350203, study PRJNA611818) | marine sediment metagenome | isolation source: surface marine sediment (0.6m) | place: French Polynesia: Moorea | collected 2018-08 | reverse complement strand
TTCATCCTGGCCGACTCAGACCTGGACGCGACATTCCTGGCTGAGTCCGCTGCGGCTGGTCTCACCAACCTCAAAGGACATCGTTCGGTGGGTGGCATGCGAGCATCCATCTACAACGCGGTCTCGGAAGAGGCGGTCGATGACCTGATTCAGTTCATGGGCGAGTTCGAGAGCCGACACGGCTAGTGCCACCACTTGTGAGTGACTTCTAATGTTCAAGATTCTTACCCTCAATAACATCGCCCTCGAAGGCCTGCGACGCTTCCACAGGGAGCGGTACGAGGTCGCTTCGGAGATTGCCCATCCCGACGCGATCGTATTGCGCTCCTACAAGATGCACGACATGGAGATCCCGGACACCGTGGCTGCGATTGGTCGAGCCGGCGCCGGCACGAACAACATCCCGGTGGAAGCGATGGCGGCGCGCGGCGTGCCGGTATTTAACGCGCCTGGCGCCAACGCGAATGCCGTGAAAGAACTGGCGATCGCCGGCCTGTTACTGGGTGCGAGAAACATCTGTGACGCGCGGGAGTACGTCAAGACGCTGACCGAGACGGGTGACTCGCTCAATAAAAAGGTCGAGGCGGCGAAGAAGCAGTTCGTCGGCTTCGAGTTGCCGAGTCGCACACTGGGCGTCGTGGGCCTGGGCGCAATCGGCGTCGAAGTAGCCAACGCAGCGCTGGAGCTCGGGATGAAAGTCATCGGCTTCGACCCGGCAATTACCGTCAGGCGGGCCTGGCAATTGTCAGCAGGCGTCGAACAGGCCGAGACGCTGGACCAGTTGTTCCAGCACGCTGACGCCGTCTCTGTCCACGTACCGCTGATGGAGGCGACCGCTAACCTCGTTAATCGCGATCGACTGGCGCTGATGAACGACAACGCGATGCTCGTCAACTTTGCACGGGGTGGCGTTGTCGACAACGAAGCGGCGATTGCCGCACTCGACAGCGGCAAGCTCCACTCCTATGTTTGTGACTTCCCGACGCCGGAACTGATCGCTCACCCGAAAGCTGTCGTGCTGCCCCATCTTGGCGCATCGACCGCGGAAGCTGAGCAGAACTGCGCGATCATGGTCGCCGAGAACGTCAAGGACTACCTCGAGAACGGCAACATCCGTCACTCGGTCAACTTCCCTGAGGCTCGAATGCCGAGAATGGACGCGTATCGAGTGACGATCGCCAATGCGAACGTGCCTAACATGGTCGGACAGATTTCGACCTGCCTCGCGGATGCGAACCTGAACATCGAAGATCTGTTGAACAAGTCCCTGGGCGACATCGCGTACACGATCGTCGACGTCAACGGCGCGATCGATGAAAAGACGGAAGATGCGCTGCGCAACATTGAAGGCGTCCTTACTTTGCGAAATCTCGGCAAGCCTGTAACCTGACGATCACAAAGTGTGACCCAGGCGAGTTGGCTCGATCCTCGAATGGCTGAGAATGGCTGAAAAGAAAGCAAACGCACCGGATCTTGCCGAGATTCGGACTCGCATCGACGATATCGACGCCAAGATTCAGGCGTTAATCAGCGAGCGAGCCCGTTTCGCGCAGGCAGTTGGCGAATCCAAAGGCAAGCTGGTCAGCGCCGTGGACTACTATCGTCCGGAGCGAGAAGCTGACGTTCTGCGCCGCGTACTCGAACGTAATGAAGGCCCGCTCCGCGACGAGGAGATGCTCCGGCTGTTCCGCGAGATCATGTCTGCTTGTCTTGCCCAGCAGGAGCCATTGAAAGTCGGATTCCTCGGCCCTGAGGGCACTTTCACCCAGACAGCGGTGTACAAGCACCTGGGTCACTCCGTACGCGCGTTACCGTTTCATACAATCGATGAAGTCTTTCATGAAGTAGAAAGCGGTGCGGCGGATTTTGGTGTCGTGCCTATCGAAAACTCAACCGAGGGCTCCGTCAACAACACCCTCGACATGTTTCTGACCTCACCACTGAAGATCGCCGGTGAGATAGAACTCCGAATCGAGCAGCACCTGCTCGGCAAGATGAAATCCCTGGCGGACATTCAGCGGGTCTGTGCACATGAACAGTCCCTGGCGCAGTGCCGCGGCTATATAAGGGAATACATGCCGCACGTCGAGCTCATCGGCATGAGCAGCAACGCGGCCGGTGCACGACGCGCTCGCGACGAAGACGGGACCGCCGCCATCGGCCCCGATGTTGCGGCTGACGTTTACGACCTGAATATCCTGGTCAGCAATATCGAAGACCGGGCGGACAACGCGACGCGCTTCCTGGTGATTGGCAGGAAGTTGCTGGCGGCCAGCGGCGATGACCGCACCACGATCATGGTGTCCACTGACGATACGGCGGGTGGCGCGGGTGTCCTTCATGACCTGTTGAGCCCGCTTGCTGAACATGGTGTCAGCATGACCCGAATCGAGTCCCGGCCGTCCGGGAGAAAGAACTGGGATTACGTGTTTTTCATCGATCTCGAAGGACATGCGGAGGAATCGCCCGTCAAAGAGGCGCTCGCCGAGCTGGAGAAACGCAGTTCGCTGTTCCGAATCCTGGGCGCTTATCCACGGGCGATCATCTAGTCCCCAGGCAGGTTATCTCTCATGCACTTTCTCGTTAATCCCGGCGCCGTCACGTCGGGCATTGTCACCGTACCGGGCGACAAGTCGGTTTCGCATCGTGCACTGATGCTTGGCAGCATCGCCGACGGGCAGACTCGGGTGAGCGGCTTTCTGGACGGCGAGGACTGTCTTGCGACACTTGCGGCGATGCGATCGATGGGTGTGGGCATCGAGCGAATCTCGGACACCGAGCTCTCCATTAACGGCGTGGGACGGACCGGGCTTTCGGCTCCCGACGTCGAGCTGGACCTGGGCAATTCAGGCACGGCGATGCGCCTGATGGCTGGTCTGCTCGCCGGGCAACCGTTCTCCAGTACGCTGACCGGAGACCACTCGCTGACCGGACGGCCAATGCGTCGAATTATCAAGCCGTTGTCGGCAATGGGTGCGCGAATAAACAGTCGCGACGGCATGCCGCCCCTCGTGATTGACGGCAACCCGTCGCTGACCGGTATTGATTACGCACTCCCCATTGCCAGCGCACAGGTTAAGTCGTCGATCCTGATCGCCGGCTTGTACGCCGACGGTGTTACGACGGTGACCGAGCCCGACGTTACGCGCGATCACACCGAGCGCATGCTCAGGTCGATGGGTGTCGACGTGAAAACAGACGGTAACCGGATTTCACTAGAAGGTGGGCAGGAGCTCGCCGCGGCGAATATCGATGTGCCCGCGGATCTGTCATCGGCGACGTTCGTGATACTCGCGGCATTGCTAGCCGACAATGCGGAGGTCGTACTCGAGAAAGTCGGTGTCAATCCGACCCGGACCGGTGTCCTGGATATCCTGTCCTCGATGGGTGCGGATATTGCGCTCGAGAACGAACGCAGTCTTGCCGAAGAGCCGGTAGCCGATATACGGGTGAAATCGTCCGAGTTGCAGGGAGAAAAAGTCGACCCGGCGCTGGTGTCGCTTGCCATTGACGAGTTTCCGGCACTGTTCGTCGCCGCTGCCGCTGCCCGTGGCACAACGATCTTCACGGGACTCGAAGAGCTCAGGGTCAAGGAGAGCGACCGTATCGCGAGCATGGCGGCGGGTCTGAAGGCGCTCGGTGCCGATGTCACCGAAACCGACGACGGTGCGATCGTTAAAGGTGGCGGATTCAAGTCGGGAACAGTAGAGAGTTTCGGCGATCATCGGGTCGCCATGTCCCTCGCCGTCGCCGGCACGGTGGCAGAGGGTGCGGTAACCGTTCTGGATACCCAGCCGGTTGAGACTTCTTTTCCCGGATTCGCGAGCATCCTGGGCAGCCTGGGCGCTGACATTGCGGCTGGTGAAGGGGCAGGAGCATGACTACGCCGGTGCTGACCATTGACGGACCGAGCGGGTCCGGAAAGGGAACCATCGCCCGTCAAGTGTCGATCGCGCTCGGTTGGCACCTGTTGGACAGCGGGGCGCTGTACCGTCTCGTGGGTCTTGCGTCTGCTAAGAAAGGCGTCAGCACCGAGATTCCGGGCGAGCTGGCGGAATTGGCGCGCCACATGAACGTGAGATTTGGCAGCGACGAGCAGGGCAATGAGCGGATCTGGCTCGACGGTGAGGAGGTCAGCGCCCAGATTCGGACCGAAAAGGCCGGCGAACGCGCCTCTATCGTCGCCTCGATCCCGGCCGTACGGGAGGCGCTCCTTCAGTTCCAGAGAGACTGCCGGAAAGCGCCGGGGCTCGTCGCTGACGGTCGGGATATGGGCACCCAGGTATTCGCCGATGCGGAGCTCAAAGTCTTCCTGACCGCGAGCGCAGAGGAACGTGCCAAAAGGCGTCATAAGCAGTTGAATGACAAGGGGATCGATGTTAGCCTTGCCGCCCTTTCGCGGGACATCGAGGACCGAGATCGTCGGGATTCCCAACGAACGGTCGCTCCTTTGACCCCCGCTGAAGACGCCCGGCTGATCGACTCATCGGACCTGTCTATTGACGACGTGACCGAACTCGTTCTCGGTTGGGCCCGGGAAATCTGGGAAATGTAATCCATCGGATCGGACACGAAGTCCGATCTTTTTTTGTACACCGCCTTTTGCAGGAAGCAGATGGGCGAATGGGTGAGGGCGACTGTCCTCTTGGTTTAATTCTAATGTCTGAAAGTTTTGCTGAGTTATTTGAAGAAAGTTTTGCCAGTCAACAAATAAAGCCGGGTTCTATTATTACCGGTACGGTTGTTGCCGTTAACGACGACGTCGTCATCGTTAGCGCAGGCCTCAAGTCAGAGGCCGTTATCCCCATCGATCAATTCAAGAATGACCTTCGTGATGGAGAAATCTCTATCGGCGACGAGGTTGAGGTTGCACTCGATGCCGTCGAAGACGGCTTCGGAGAGACCCGGCTGTCGCGCGAGAAGGCGATTCGTGCACGCACATGGACCGAGCTCGAGAAAGCGTTTGAGCAGGGCGAGATTGTCGAGGGCGTCATCAACGGACGCGTTAAAGGTGGCTTCACCGTCGAAATCGACAACGTACGCGCATTCCTGCCTGGATCGCTCGTTGACGTGCGTCCGGTCAGGGACCCCGGTTACCTCGAAGGCAAGAGCCTAGAGTTCAAGGTTATCAAGCTTGACCAGCGCCGAAACAACGTCGTTGTATCGCGTCGCGCTGTCGTTGAGCAGGAGTACTCAGCAGAGCGTGAGCAGCTGCTTGAAGAGCTGCAGGAAGGCAATACCGTCAAGGGTATCGTCAAGAACCTGACTGACTACGGCGCGTTCGTAGACCTCGGCGGGATCGACGGTCTTCTGCACATCACCGACATGGCCTGGAAGCGCGTCAAGCACCCGTCTGAGGTGGTTAACGTCGGCGACGAGATTGACGTCAAGATCCTCAAATTCAATCGCGAACGTCAACGCGTATCGCTCGGCATGAAGCAGCTGGGTGACGATCCGTGGAAGGCACTCAGCCGTCGCTACCCGACGTCGACACGCCTGTTCGGCAAGGTGACGAACATTGCCGATTACGGCTGCTTTGTCGAGATCGAGGACGGCGTCGAAGGCCTCGTGCACGTGTCCGAAATGGACTGGACCAACAAGAACGTCAACCCGTCGCGCATCGTACAGGTGGGCGAGGAAGTTGAAGTCATGGTCCTGGAGATCGACGAGGAACGTCGTCGTATCTCGCTCGGCATCAAACAGTGCAAGAGCAACCCATGGGCGGAATTCGCGGCCACCTTCAATCGTAACGACAAGGTTACCGGCCAGATTAAGTCAATTACCGACTTCGGTATCTTCATCGGTCTCGATGGCGGTATCGACGGGCTGGTCCATCTGTCCGATATCTCCTGGGACTTCCCGGGCGAAGAGGCCGTTCGCAACTACTCCAAGGGTCAGGAAATCGAAGCGGCCGTACTCGCAATCGACGCGGAACGCGAGCGTATTTCACTCGGCATCAAGCAGCTGGAGAAGGATCCGTTCTCGGCATGGCTCGCAGAGCATCCGAAGAACAGCATCGTTACCGGCACGGTTACTGAAGTGGACGCACGCGGCGCCACTGTTGACCTTGGTGACGGTGTAGTCGGTTCGTTGCGAGCTTCCGAACTGGCTATGGGCCGGGTGGAAGACGCCCGTACGGTGCTCAAGGTTGGCGAGGAAGTCGAAGCCAAGTTCACGAACGTCGATCGCAAAAACCGGACGGTTGCTTTGTCTATCAAGGCGAAGGAGCAGCACGAGGAAGCGCAGGCAATCAGCAACTACAAATCTGAGACAGGTACGGCTCCGGTCGGCACCACTCTCGGTGAGTTGTTGAAGGAAAAAATGTCCGGCGATAGCGACTAATCGCAAAAAACAGTAGCCCGGACCCTGTGGTCCGGGCTATATTTGTGAATATAATCTGATGGTTACGGCGGCCGGTACGGAAAATGACAAAATCAGAATTGATCGAAGCAATTTCTCGAAAGCAGAAACATCTTCCCGCGAAGGATGTGGAATTGGCCGTAAAACACCTGCTTGACCTGATGAGTGATTCGCTTGCCAAGGGTGAGAGGATCGAGATTCGCGGCTTCGGCAGTTTCTCTCTGCACTTCAGGCCGCCGCGCATCGGCAGGAATCCCAAGACCGGTGAGGCCGTCGCCCTGTCCGGCAAGTACGTGCCGCACTTCAAGCCCGGCAAGGACCTGCGGGATCGGGTCAACGAGAGCCGACAGTTCCCGATCAAGAATTAGTCGTTCTCGGGCTCGCACCGGTTACCAAATCCGCTCGCTCTGAAATACACTAGTCCCTGTTCAGGGATTGGGTCCGGGTATCTTCATGTTCAAACGCATAGGCATCGGCCTGGCTGTCATCGTTATCGTGGTTGCAATGTTCACATTCACCGCGCGCAACCGGGGATACGTCGAGATTGACCTGGCCTACGCCATGGTGAATCCGTCCATACCCGTCGCCTTTACCGTGACTTTCGTACTCGGCTGGTTATTCGGCGTTATCTGCATGGGTTTGTATGCGCTCAAACTGGTCAACGAGCGTCGCGGCCTCCGGCGGTCCCTCAGAGATACCGAGTCCGAAGTCAGTTCGCTGAGAAGCCTGCCGCTTAGCGATGCCGACTGAATCAGCGTTTATGCTCGCAGGCCTGTTCCTGCTGCTCGGTGCAGCGGGATGGGCAATGGGACGATTCGGCGAGCGCGATACGGAGGAGGCGCCGCCTCCATTGAATATCGACTATCTGAAGGGTCTCAACTTCCTCCTGAATGAGCAGACCGACCAGGCGCTCGAGCACTTCCTGAAAATGGTCCGGGTCGACGACAAGACCATCGAGACTCACTTTGCACTCGGCAGTCTGTTCCGGCGCAGAGGCGAAGTGGATCGAGCGATCAGGATTCACCAGAACATCATTGCACGCCCCGACCTGGCGGCCGAACAAAGAGACCAGGCGCTGTACTCGCTGGCAAAGGACTACCTGCACGCCGGACTTCTCGACAGGGCAGAGAAACTGTTCGCCCGCCTGGCGGATGGTTCCAGATACCAGGTGCAGGCGCTGGACAGCCTGTGCCGAATCTACGAGCAAGAGAAAGAGTGGCAGAAAGCGATCGATGCGGGCCAGCGCCTCGAGGTATTGGGCGGACGCTCACTTGGACTCCAGATCGCGCACTACTACAGTGAGCTGGCGGAGGCCGCAGCGGCAGAGGGCAATTTCACGGCGGCCCGTGGTTTCGTCAAAAAAGCGCAGACGGGACGTCCCAGAACTCTGCGTGGGGCGCTGACTCGTGCGCATATCGCACGGGATATGGAAGATAACAAGACCGCACTAAAGCTCTACAACCGCATTATCGATGAGAGCAATTACCTGATTGCCGAGACGCTTCCGGAGATCGTCGCTATCTATCGCAAAGAGAACGCTGTTGCCGACCTCGAAAAGGCATTGAGTTCCCTGATTGACAAGAACCCCGAGATGAGCAGCCTGGTCGCCTACACTGCGATAATCAACGATCTCGGCGGCATCGACGCCATTGATCGTTGCGTAGAGCAGTACATCCGCGAAGAGCCGACTCTCGCGGAATTCGTGGATGTGCAGTCGACGCTTTCCGGCGAGGGGGAAACGGAGACGCTGGGACGCATTCGCAGCGCACTCAGCAAGATCGCCCGCTCAACGCCTCGCTACCAGTGTCAGGAGTGTGGGTTTTCCAGTCAACGCCTGTTGTGGCAATGCCCCAGTTGCAGGAGCTGGGAGACGCAACGCCCGGCGTCACGCGTCCAGTTCGACACGGTGCTGCAGCACAGCATTATCGCTCGATAAACACCGTCGGCCGTGTCACAGCGGCACAGAATCTCTTCACTCCTCGCAATTTCTTCGGCGGCTAATCGCGTTGCGATCGCCTAGGTTTGCTTGTACCGCTCGAAACCGGGCGTGCCGACAAACCAAACGCAGGAGAATTGTAATGAGAATAATCTATCGTTGCCTTGGTGCTGCAGCTTGTGTCTTTCCGATCATCGCGCTTGCAGGACCCGTCAATATCAATACGGCAGACGCCAAGACCATTGCCAAGGAGTTGAGCGGCGTAGGGTTGGAGAAAGCCCAGGCAATCGTGGAGTACCGCGACAAACACGGCCCGTTCAAGCGGGCAGAGGACGTGACCCTCGTCAAGGGGATCGGAAAACGTACGTTCCAGGTCAACAGGAAAGATATACGGGTCGCGGAGCCGAAGAAGTAAAGACGAAGTAACTGATCGCGGCGGCCGATACGCGGCTGCTGCGATGCCGCGCCCTGACGAGACTCTGTTTTTTGGCTATGATGCCCCCCCTGTCAAAGGATGGAGAGTCAACTTGTCTTCCAAAGTCAGAGCAGCCGTTTTTCCCGTGGCCGGCCGCGGCACACGTTTTCTACCGGCAACGAAGGCGAGCCCCAAAGAGATGCTGCCGATTGTCGACAAGCCTCTCATTCAATATGCGGTTGAGGAGGCGGTTGCAGCAGGAGCGACAAAGCTGGTCTTTATTACCGGCGCCTCGAAGCGCGCAATTGTCGATCACTTCGACAGGGACCCCGAGTTGGAGAGGGCGCTTCAGAGTCCGGGTAAGGAGGCGTTGCTCCAGTCTATACACGATATTGTCCCCAAAGGTGTTTCCTGTCTCTTTATCCGGCAGGGCGAACCTCTGGGTCTTGGACATGCAGTACTCTGCGCTAAACCGGCCGTCGGAGACGAGCCGTTTTTCGTGCATCTGGCTGATGACCTCATCGCCGGTGACCCGCCGTGTCTGAAACAGATGGCTGATGAACATGACCGTCACGGAGGCAGCGTTATCGCGACGGAGCACGTTCCCAGGAGTGACACGAGCAGCTACGGCATCGTTGCGATCGATGAGAATGACGACAACCGTATACGCCAGATCGTCGAAAAGCCGGCGCCGGAAGACGCGCCATCGGATCTTGCGGTCGTCGGACGCTATCTGCTGACGCCCAAAGTCTTCGACAAGCTGGAGACAATCGAGCGCGGTGCGGGAGGGGAGATCCAGCTGACCGACGCCATTGCAGAATTACTCCCGGAAGAAGCTGTCTATTCCTATTCGTTTAGCGGCACCCGATACGATTGCGGCAGCAAACTCGGGTACCTGCAGGCCTGTGTTGACTTTGGGCTGAATCACCCGGAAACGGGCGACGCCTTCCGAGAGCACCTGAAGTCGATGAACCTTTAGCTAGCAGGATCGACGGAATCGCGCGGTCGGGTCGCCGATTTTTTGCGCTTCTGTATCTGGCTCCGTCTTCCTGTCTATGCGAGATTCGGCCGTCAGATTGACTGGCTATCGGAGCCCCGGACTCGAACCCAATCCGCCCGCCAGAAATTGGGCGTTGCGTTACAGGTTGGTGCGGATTGATCTTTAGTGCCGAGACGGCAAATGAGTCTTGGACCTCCCTGGGGAGTTCGTCTCGGGGCCCCAAACGACGAAGACCCCTCAAAGAGGGGCCTTCAGTTGTTTGGCTCCCCGACCCGGACTCGAACCAGGGACCAATTGATTAACAGTCAATCGCTCTACCAACTGAGCTATCGGGGAATAACTCATCCAGAGTACTCAGTACTCTGCGAGGAGCGAGATTCTAACCGCGGAAGCGTGTAAGTCAAGCGGGTACAGCCCGTTTTATGCGTTCCAGCGCTTGCGTAAGCTCTTCCATCGACGAAGCGAACGAGAGGCGCAGATAGCCCGGCGCACCGAATGGTGTGCCGGGTACGGTCGCCACGCCGGCTTTCTCTATCAGAAGCTCTGCAAACTCAAGATCCGACCGGAGTCCCAGCAGCTCGATTGCGCCAGAAACCCGGGGCAACAGGTAGAACGTCCCGTCGCCTTCGCGGCACTCGAAACCCGGGATGTTCCGCAATAACGCCACGACCGCGTCGTGACGCTCCCTGTACTCAGCAACCATCTCGGTCACGGCCGTCTGATCGCCATTTAACGCTTCTACGGCGGCCGCCTGCGACACACTGCAGGGGTTTGATGTGCTCTGGCTCTGGACCGTCTTCATCGCGCTGATTAACCCGGACGGACCGCCCGCGTAGCCGATTCTCCACCCGGTCATTGCGTAGGCCTTGGAGACCCCGTTCACTGTCACTGTTCGGTCGGCGAGCGCCGGGCAGGCTGCGGCGAAGCTGATAAACGGCGAGGGCGCCCAGTGGATGTGCTCGTAGATCTCGTCCGAGATCACCGCCACCGATGGGTAGTCTTCCAGAACCTCACCGAGCGCCCGTTGCTCCTGCTCTGTGTAGGCGATTCCGCAAGGGTTGCTGGGACTGTTGAGGATCAGGAGCCGGGTTTTTCCAGTGAGGTGACTTGCCAGTTGCTCCGGCGTTATCTTGAACCCTTCTTCGAGACCGGTTTCCATGATGACCGGGGTCCCGTCAGCAAGTCGCACGATGTCAGGATAGGACACCCAGTACGGTGCAGGAATCACCGCTTCGTCGCCCGGACCCAACAGCGCCAATGCGGCATTGAAAATGCACTGCTTGGCGCCACTACTAACAACGATATCTGACGTGTCGAACTGCAGGCTGTTTTCGCGATGAAATTTGTGCTGAATCGCCGATTTCAGTTCAGGCGTGCCGTCGATTGCCGTGTAACGGGTTTTCCCGTCTTCAATAGCCGCGATAGCCGCCTGCCGAATCGCGACGGGCGTGTCGAAGTCAGGCTCTCCGGCCCCCAGGCTGATGATGTCCTGGCCGGCAGCCTTCAACGCCTTTGCACGTGCAAGTACCGCCCCCGTCGCCGAGGGCTTCACCCGGGTCATACGATCCGAAACTGATACACTCACTCGTTTGCCTCCGAGATAGTTGCCGCCGATGGTACGTGAAACACAGAACGACAGCGATACGGAACCGCTACTCACGCTGGTGTCCGATTACAAGCCCGCCGGCGATCAGGAATCGGCGATCGCGGGACTGATCGAGGGCCTCAATGACGGCCTTGCGCGGCAGGTCCTGCTCGGAGTCACGGGTTCAGGCAAGACGTTCACGATGGCCAACGTGCTCGCGTCAGTGCAGCGGCCCGCGATCATCATGGCGCCGAACAAAACACTTGCCGCGCAGCTCTACGGTGAGATGCGGGATTTCTTCCCGAACAACGCCGTCGAATACTTCGTTTCCTACTACGACTACTATCAGCCAGAGGCCTATGTGCCGGCGTCTGAC
>JAAUYH010012568.1_pt1 | contig 11673 bp, 5 predicted proteins | sample 7278061 | NCBI WGS metagenome assembly JAAUYH01 (sample SAMN14350203, study PRJNA611818) | marine sediment metagenome | isolation source: surface marine sediment (0.6m) | place: French Polynesia: Moorea | collected 2018-08 | reverse complement strand
TTCTCTAATTAATTCTGTTAAATCCGCTTCGATTTCTACTAATCGTTGCGCTGTAGACTTTCCTTTCTCAGTTAAAATTGTCCCATAATCAATTAAATTAGGATTGCCATAGTCTGGTGTTTGTAAAAAAGCCCATCCAATTGTTGCTAGTCCTGGATCTATACCTAGCCAGATTGGAAATTCACTCATGCTTTCTGAGCGGAAGAATGGAAACCGCGATGTAAGAACTTGCTACAGAAATTCGATACGGCCGGTTTTAACCGCCGTAAAAAATCTTGTTTAAAATCGATAAACGTAACCATCTTTGGGCTGTAAAGAAAATCAATATTTCTGATTATTTTTTTTTAATATTTAGTATTTTCCTATAATTTAAATCATTTGTAAATTATGCTAATATTCATTGTTAATTATATTTACATTAAAACTAATTTTTTCTAATTGATGAGAGATGAAAATTTCTCGAGCTACTTTGATAAATCTTTTAAAGAGGAGCAAGAGAAGTAGGAATAAAAAGTTTGCTAAATACTCAATCAGCAATCAATAGCTTAATATGGAATATTACGATTCAGCTTCTGTAAAGCTACGCCACCAATTAAACCTAATTTACTCTGAATTAACAACAGAACAACAAAGAATTATCCAGCTATTTTCTGTTGTTTACGAACCGATTAACAGAAGCCGATTTTTAAATTGTCTTAATCAAACAGGTATAAAGCAAGAAAATGGTAAAACTTTTAATAGCAAAATTTTAAAAATCGAGATTGAAAATTTACTAAAAAATAATTTAATAATTGAAGAGAAACAACTGCTCAGATGTCATCCCTTAATGGCTGAAATTGCGACCCGTGATGCAATAAAAGCTGGGGTATGGGAGCAAATGGTTGAAACCATCGAAAAAAACGTACCTATTTCTAGTTATTATAATTCGAGAGAATTTAGAGATCGACTTCAACTTTGGCGAGAAGTACGTATTGGTATTTATCGCCAAGACTTGAAATTCATCGAGCAACAATTGGAATCCTACAAAGAATATACATACAATCGGCGACAAATTTCTTTAGGTGAAATTCTCTTTGAAGTCTTAAATAATCCCTTCGATCCGAATTTCTTTCGGCAGCTTCCCAAAAAGTTGTATGAATTAGGATTAAGAGTCATACTGTCTAATTCAGCAATGTATCTCTTTGATGGAGAAGCACAATTCAATTTACTCTCTCAAAAATTTACCCATTCTCAAGAATCTTGCTCGGATGATTTGAAGTTACTCTTAATCGAACAATATATTCTTAGGGATGATATTGAAGCAGCTAAATATTGTCTCGAAAAGATTGGGGAAAAACAACAGAAATCAAGTCAACATTTGCGAGGTTGGTTAGCTTTTTTAGAAGGAAATCACCAAGAAGCAATCGAGAATTATGCGGTTGCTTTGAAAACTTTTAGAAAAGCTACAGGGAAACGGAAAGTTTTTTTTGATAGTATTGCTGGAATATTTTTTATCTTAGCATTATTGAAAAATGGTTCTCCTGAAAAACTCAAACAAGCTGAAGATTATGCGAGCATCATAGCTGGTAATACTGAGCATCAATTTGGCGATATATATACTTGGCTGAAGAAACTGGTGCAAATTCAGCGGGGTGATTTGTCGCAAAAAGATTGGATAAAAAATGCCTACATTACACCCAATCAAGAACATCACAGCATCGAAACTTTTTTTTGTGCTTTGTGCCTTTATTGGATAGATCCCAGACAAGCAAAAAAAACTTTACCATCACTTTTAAAACCTTTAGCTGAACAAGCAGAAGCTATTGGTTACTACTGGTTGGCTGGTGAAGCAGCAGAACTGTTGTTTCGACTGAAAATGAGGAATGACTCGAAATTACTTGAAGCAGTTTACTCAAAAAGCGAAACATTCTCTTTAATAGACTTAGTTAAGCCCCAACAAGCTTGGGAAATATCTTTAAAAGCTTTGGCTAATTTGCAATCAAATGGAGGCTCTCAAAGCGTAATATCAGTACAAAAACGCTTAGTTTGGCTAATTAGTTATTATTCAAATAGTTTTAATCTCGAACCGCGCGAACAAAAAATTACCGCTCAAGGAGTGTGGAGTAAAGGTCGTCCGATCGCCTTAAAACGTCTGAGTAAAAATCCAGGACAATTTGATTATTTGACAGCTCAAGATTTGAAAATTTGCGCTCAAATTGAAACTCAATACTATGGTTATTATGAAAATTTAGAATATAGCTTTAACCAACAAGCAATATTACTTCTAGTGGGACATCCCTTAGTCTTTTGGGCGGATTCACCTCAAACCCGTGTCGAAATAGTTAAAGGAGAACCGGAATTAATTGTTAAAAAAGCGAGTAAAGACCGATTAACTTTAGAGTTTTTCCCAAAAATCCCCAAAAATAAGAATTCATTTGTGATTGTTAAAGAAACCCCCACTAAACTCAAAGTAATTGAAATTACCCCAGAACACGAGAGAATTGCGACTATCTTGGGGAAAAATAACCGTTTAAATGTTCCTGCTGCAGCATCGGAGCAGGTTTTAGCAGCTATTAATGGGATTGCGCGTATAGTTACAGTCCATTCAGACATTGGTGTTGGAAACGTAGAAAGTGCTGTCGAAGTACCACCAAATTCTCAACCTCATTTACACTTATTACCTGCAGGAGAGGGATTAAAAGCAGCATTATTATGTCGTCCTTTTGGAGAAGCAGGTTCTTATTATCGACCTGGCAAAGGAGGCACAACCTTAATTACCGAAATTGAGGGTCAACGGATTCAAACCCATCGCGAGATGGACAAAGAAGAACAATTAGCTAATGCAATTATCAAAGCTTGCCCGACTCTAACTCGTTACTGTGAGGAAGATGGAGAATGGTTGATAACAGAAATAGAAGATTGTTTGGAGTTATTACTTGAACTGCAAAATTTAGGCGAGGAAATAATAATTGAATGGCCTGAAGGGGAAAAACTTCAAGTAACTCACCAAGCTGATACAAGTAATTTCAAAATGCAGATCGGACGGCAGCAAGATTGGTTTGCAGCAACTGGTGAGTTAAAAATAGATGAAAATCTAGTATTGGATATGGAAAACCTCCTGATGCTGTTGGAACAAACCCCCTCTCGCTTTATTCCTCTCGGCAATGGGGAATTTCTTGCTCTTACCAAAGCCTTTCGGCAACGTCTTGACGAATTACGAATTTTGTCCGAAAAACAAGGCAAAGGTCTGCGATTTCATTCACTTGCTGCTTTGTCTTTACAAGAGACCCTTGAATCTGTCGGGATGCTGGAAGCAGATAAACATTGGCAGGAGCAAGTTCGCCAGCTTAAAGAGATCAAAGATTGGCAACCCGTGCTACCTTCTACCCTCCAAGCCTCACTTCGCGATTATCAACTGGATGGATTTGCTTGGTTGGCACGTCTAGCTCGTTGGGGGGTGGGGGCCTGTTTAGCAGATCAGATGGGACTGGGTAAAACCATACAGGCGATCGCAGCAATTTTAACCCGTGCCTCAGTTGGGCCCGCCCTAATTGTTGCTCCAACCTCAGTGTGCATAAATTGGATTAGTGAAACACAAAAGTTTGCTCCCACTCTCAATCCCTTGCAGTTTAGTAGTGCTAATCGCCAGAAACTTTTAGACGAACTACAACCTTTCGATATGCTTGTTTGCAGTTATGGATTGCTCCAACAGGAAGAAGTAGCTCAAATGCTAGCGCAGATTGAATGGCAAATGATCGTTCTTGATGAAGCTCAGGCGATCAAAAATATTAATACCAAACGCTCTCGGGCAGCGATGAAATTACAGGCTCAATTCAAATTAATCACTACAGGTACTCCGATTGAAAATCATTTAGGAGAATTATGGAATCTATTTCGCTTTATCAATCCGGGATTGCTGGGGTCTTTGGAACAGTTTAACCAACGCTTTGCCATTCCGATTGAAAAGAATCAAGATAAACAGGTACGCAAACAACTTAAAAAACTGATTCAACCTTTTCTGCTGCGCCGCACTAAAACCCAAGTTCTTGAAGAATTACCAACTCGTACAGAAATTACGCTTCATGTCGAACTTTCTGAGCCTGAAATAGCTTTTTATGAAGCTCTACGCCGCGAGGCCCTCGCTAAATTATCCGACAGCGATGCTCCTGCTGGGACTAAACATCTCCAGGTTTTAGCCGAAATTATGAAACTACGGCGCGCTTGTTGTCATTCACGTTTGGTCATGCCAGATAGCCAGCTTCCTTCTGCCAAACTCTCACTGTTTGCTGAAGTATTGGACGAATTAATCGAAAATGGTCACAAGGCTTTAGTTTTCAGTCAGTTTGTCGATCATTTACATATTCTGCGTAATTATCTAGATCGACAAGAGATTGCTTATCAATATCTTGATGGTAGTACCCCAGCTAAACAACGAAAATCAAGAATAGATAACTTTCAAGGTGGTTCTGGAGATGTATTTTTGATCTCTCTTAAGGCTGGAGGTACTGGACTTAATTTGACGGCTGCCGATTATGTTATCCATATGGATCCTTGGTGGAATCCTGCCGTCGAAGATCAAGCCAGCGATCGGGCCCATCGTATTGGTCAACAACGTCCCGTAACTATTTATCGCCTGGTAACTAAGGACACTATTGAAGAAAAGATTGTTGCCCTTCATCGCCATAAACGAGATTTGGCTGATAGTCTCCTCGAAGGCAGTGAAATTAGTGCCAAGATGTCTACTGATGAATTATTACAGTTGATAACCAATAGTTGAAGCCAATAATAATATTTACAAGCTCGGAGAAAACAGCTTGAAAATAGCCAGTCAAATCCAGTTATTGCTGCTAAAAACTTTTTATAAATGTTGAATTTTTTGAAATTAAGACTGAATTGAAAAAAATTCTTTTAATTGGGGAAAAATCGCGCTTTCGGGCTGAGGTCAGGAAATACAGAACAAATGTATTTTAAAAGATGGGTTTCTGTCATGAAAAATCTTGAGATCTCGTTAAAACTCTAAAGTATGCTAAAAATAGCTAGAACTAACCCGATATTTGGTTAATGTCTGCTAAAGATAAGTTTCACGATGCTGTTAAACACGCTTTAGAGAAGGAAGGATGGAAAATCACCCACGATCCTCTAAGAATTAAGTTTGGTGAAGAAGATAAAATTCAAATCGATCTGGGTGCTGAAAAAGTTTTAGGAGCAGAAAAAGAAGGTCAAAAAATTGCGGTAGAAATTAAAAGTTTTTTAAGCGATTCGGCGGTTTTTGATTTTCATTTAGCACTAGGACAGTTTTTAAATTATCGTTTAGTTTTAGAAGCAACCGAGCCAGAGAGAATACTTTTTCTAGCAATACCAATTTATGCTTACCAATCGTTTTTTTATCGCGATTTACCCCAAGCTGCCATTAAAAAATACCAAATCAATTTAATTATTTACGATCCGATTAATGAGGTAAACGTACAATGGATAAAGTAACTGCTTATCGTCAATATATTCAAGATTTTTTAACCGAACAGACTAAAGGCAAAGTTATCGGCGGAGATATCGAAACCGAAATTATTTTCGATCTAGAACGAGATCGGTTTTTATTAATCGATCTGGGCTGGAAGGAACATCAACGTATTTATAATTGTGTGATTCATTTAGAAATTAGAGATAATAAAATTTGGATTCAGCGCAATCAAACTGATCGACCTATTGCTGATGTCTTAATCTCTATGGGTGTGGCATCTGAAGATATTATTTTAGGTTTACAGCCTCCGTATATTCGTGAATATACAGGTTTGGGTGTGGCTTAATTTAGCAAAGAGCTAAAAGAAAAACGGAGAAGATTATTGCCTAGCTTGAAAAGAGTAACGGAGAAGATTGATGCAGTTAGTAGAAAGACACATTAGTACAAACCATAGTACGGCAGTTGAGGATGGTAACTGCTGGCCATTTGCTTGTAATTATCCGGTTTGGCTTCACGTTCGGGTCGGGGGTTACAGGATAAACTAAAAAGCTTTTATCAGGACTTCGATCTTTATTAGAAAAATCTATTTTAACTCGCGACTTATTTGCACGATATTTTTACTATAGATACGTAAAAATATCTTTATTGAGCCTCAATAAAACAAGTTTTAACAAACTTGTATTGTGAGTAGATTTGGAAGTAGTTTTATATCTCTTGTTAATCCCAGATCAAACTACTCATTTAACGATGAATACCTGGAACATACCCAGTTTTTTTGGGGGAGAGCGGGAATTTTTTAGGCGACGAGGCAGGGGACAGTCAAACCCAGTCATCTAATCCCCATTTTTTCCCGAAATGACCGTGAATTTTACCGGAATTACCTGGAATTTTTTTAAGCATCAATTTACTCCTATCTAAAGACTCACAAGAGTTTTCGCGGTTCGACAATGGAATTCTCTCATGATAAGAGTGATCGCTCTTGATAATTAGCCAAAAACCCCAGATTTTCCCTAAATTGAGGGCTAATTTTTTTTAAGAGCGGCAGGATTTTCGGGCTGACTAGCCTCTTTACGATTGTACCCGAGCTTTTCGAGTATAAAACCCCAGTTAGAGAAGGAAAAAACCTTTATTACAAGCTTTTTTTCGTAAGAACTTAAAGAATTAGTTGAATTTTTATCTAGATAGGAGAAGCTTCACCCAAAGTAACCAGATTTTTTTGGGGATCGAGATGAGTAAAATAAATTTTCTTCAGGCATAAACCCACTATTATTTCATTAAAAATAGGGGTTCCTGTTCTGAACGAACACTCGTCATTTAGGACGCGGTTTTATAGCTCCCTCAAACTTCCCTCATTTGGATAAAGATGCCCCTCATGTACCGTCAAGCGCGTCATGAGCGGATTCGTATTCACTATCAAAAATACCCATTGATGCGGTCAACAAGCCTAAAATTCCCATTCGTACATCAGGAGCAGCCAACATCAACATATCGCAAAACAATTCCCAACCATTTTTTCGGATATCTTCGAGCGAATCTCGAATAACTTCGATCGGATCTAGCTCCAAAAACTCCCGTAAAAATTGATTATCGATCCGATCGGGATTAATCATCCCGTTGTCTTGAATAGAATTGTAAAGAGCAAGGAATATTTTTTTAAAGGTAGACCAGGTTAAAGTTTGCCCGTCAAAGAGCTTGCTAATCCAGCTTTGAGAGGAATTCAATCCATTGGCTAGAGCTTTCTGGGTAAGTTTTTTTCCAGCGCGAAGCGTTTGATGCGCGATCTGGAACATTTTCCACTTATCGGCTTGTCGTCGAGTGGCAGCTTCAGGGCATAATTCCTCAACGTTTCGATTTTCAACTTCACAACCGAACCTAGCTAGAAAATCGAGATTTAAGTTAGTGCCGATCGCGTAATAGGTAAATTGGATCTCTGGGTGTCGGTGCGCTCTAAATCTTCCGGTTAGTTGGGTAAATTCTGCCTCGATTAAACTTTGATAGTATTTTTCAAATCCGTCGTGCGTATTAAATAAAGTAAAATACTCATCTTTAATTGCGCCGACATGGGGCTGGGGAGATCCAAAAGTGGCGATCGTTTGTTTACCGGCAAATTTATTAGTACCGCGAGAGTCATTCCACCAATAACCATCAAGCCACTTGACCGCTACTGCATATCGTTTCAATCCTAAAATTGCTGCGTTGGGGTCTAATTTTCTAAGATATTGGGCAAATTTTTCGCAACGGGCTAGTGCCGATTCGCTCCACCGGCCAGATCCTAAACCTTGCGACTCAATATTAATTACTTTGAGATTTGTTAGTGGGGGTGCTTCTTCTTCGATCTCTATAATTTCTTTGGGATCGCAATCTAAAATTCTGGCTAATTTATTTTTGTTGCCAGTCGCGTCTAAGAGGACGACAAACGCCATTGAATTTAAGATTTGAGTTGCTCGCTCGTCGGTTCGGGTTATCACTAGCCGTTTGGCATTTTTGTTAAACCTTAAAGTACCGCGTTCTCCTTTAAGAATTCTCAATAGCGGCAATAACCAATTAGCGTGTAAGTTTTCAAGGTTCTCTAGGGTTTGTCTCCAAGCTTCAGCCCTGGCGTATTGATTAGCATGATAACCTGCGCGTTTTAACTTTTTGGGTAATTGTTTGAGATCGACTTGGTTATCTGCGGAGATAATTACATCGCTAACTTTAATTGAGTGATTAGCTAGAGAATCGATTATATCTTCTAAATTGAATGGGGATCGCTGTAATAATTCGAGTAATTCTTGATGCTCTAAACCGAAGCAATTGCCCATTTTTTCGGGGCAATTGCCTCTTAATAATTCGCGAATAATGTTAAGTTTAGGTTGCAGAATATTAAATAACTCAGGAGATTTACTTGCCAAATCCATCATGACTTTATCGAAATCTTTGAGAGTTACTTCTAAAGTTTTAATCCCCCTAATGGTGTTACTAGCTTCTTCGACAAAACAGATATCTTCAGAGTAGTCGTAAGTTTTATTATTTTCTGAAGTATCTTGTAAATTAGGATTGGGTAAAGAGTGGATATCTGCTCTAATTTCTCGTTGAGCTAATGTTTGCCTTCTCTCGAATCTATAACCATAACCGTCGCCACGACTGCCAGCACAAAGAGAAACTTCTTTTCCTTCAGGGGTAGTAGTTCTTATTTGGTTAAACTTACACTGACCGCAGATGGGATTAGGTGCTAAAGAGCCGTCATCATTTTCAAAATTATCGTGCCATTTCTCTTTAGTTGTTCTAAATAAATCGGCTAAATGACAGTTGCTAGGTATTACGGCTTGCTCTTTTTGTTGTTTATTTTTAGCGACACAAAGTAAACCGTAAAAACTATAATAAAGTCCGTCATGTCTTGGATTTAGGTCGGTTTTATTTTCTTTGACTGTTTCAGTAGATACGTTACGATGATTTGGATCTAAATACCAAATTTTACTATTTTGCTTTGGTTCTGGTCTTAATCTCCCAGCATCGTAAGATTTACCTAATCCCATTAAGGAACGATCTAAAACTCTGCGCCAGCCTAACCGTTTTAGTTCGGTTAATAATTGTAAGCGATCTCCTTTTTTAAATTTAATTCTCGGCGGTTTTAGATCTCGATAAAGTGAGAGAGTAGGTAAGGGATTACCTGCTAGATATTCTATCGTTTCCGGTATCTTTACCTCAACATTTTCAAAATTTTTGGTTTGAAACCCTTTAAAGCATTTTGAAAGTCCAAACAACTTGGCTTTTAACCAGGTTATAAATTCTTCATTTGCGCACCGCGAAGCGGACGGATTCGAGATCGCCTCTTCTATTAATTCTTGTTCTTTTTCCCATTCGAGATAAGCTTGATATTCTGCCTCGTTGGGTTCGTCTTGAGCGAAATTATTAAATTTTTCTAGAGTTTTGGGAAATTCAAAGCCGCCAAGTTTGGCAAAATACACGAGAGTGGCGATCGTTATTCCGCTACCTCGGAAGCTGCGCCATTTAATTTCGCACTCCCCAGGTTGATATTTACCCCCCTGACTGCTCCATACGTCCCATTCAGAGAGCAGATCGTCCCCAATCGACTCTAAAGCCATTCCGACCTTTAACCAGTCGTCATAAGGCAAATTAGGGTCGATGTACTCGAGAAGCTTGGAAGCTAATTCACGTTCGTTAGTAAGTTCAAAATCGTTTAATTTCGAGACGTAGCGATTACTTATAGGTGGCGAATTACGTTCAACCGGTCTAATTCGGTATTGGTAAATGCCGATTGCTTCTAAGCTTTCAACTTCTGCGGGATCTGCCCAATCTAAACGCTGGTATGGATTGCCGTTGGGGTGGATTGTCGGAGCTAAAACGGTAAATCTACCGCTAGATAAGGCTTCTCCTACGTGCGGGCCGTTTTCGGAGGTGGCAAAGTTGGTAAATCTTGGTTTTTCTTGCGGCTTAACTGCGATTCGATAACCGCCAGATCCCGTCCGTTCAACCCACGTCGGTTGACCTACGCTATCTAAGATTTTTTCAACTTCGCGATCGCAAGCGAATTGCGAATCGTAATTCTTGCGATCTATATCGAGCCAATCTATTCCAGCATGACCGCCAAGCGTACCTACGCCGGTGTTGGGATTGGCAAACCATTTTCTTAATTGCTCGTCAGTTGGTAGTTTATCTTGAAAATCCTTGTGTTTGACCGTAAAGACTTTTTGCTCGTCTCTAGATAAGTAGCTCGGATTTTTGCCGGTAAAACGAGGTATGGGATGTAAATTTTTGTCAAGCGGACAAAATTTAAACCCTTCTTTAGTTTTGGCGACTAGATGACACCAATCTTGGCGTGAGTCTTGTTTTGGAGCGACTGGAAGCGGTGGCAGCCCTAGCTTTAGCAGTATCGCGATCGTCTCGTTAATTTTCGCGTTGGCGGAGTAATCGAAATTTACCATTACCCTACCTCCTTGTTGTGGCGCATTTCGGAGGTTTTAGGCTTTTCTATCCATTTGATAAATTCATTACATTCCAAGCTTTGTCGATTCAATTTAGAGTCGATCGAATCGATTGTTTTTCGTTTTCTAAGTGAGCTTAGTCCTTTGTTTACCCATTCTTTGATTTTTTCTTGGGTAAATTTTCTTTTTATTTGCGAATCTTGATGACCGAAAAATAAATTATCATGAAGTTCGCAGCAGCATTCCTTGAAAAAGTCTTTTTGTGCCAAGATAAATATATTACTGGCTTTTCGCCAGCTTTTTCTAAGTTTAATTGCTGCTATTTTATAGCAGCTTATTCAATACTATAAGCTTTAAGCAATAATAGTATCAAATTGCGTAAGTTGTTACAAATCGAGAAAAATTTTGGATATATCTCAGGCTTTCGATAAAACTCTGAAAGATTTTAATTTGACTGCTAGAGAAGTAGCCGAAAAAGCTGGAATTAGGGAAGGGGTGATTAGTAAATTCAGGAATTCTCGGCAAACAGTTCAAACTGATACTCTTGATAAGCTTTTAAATGCATTAAATAATGAAGCTAAAATTTACTTTTGTAGTTTACTGGTAGAAAAAAAAATCGATCTCGATCTAATTATCGCAGAGATGGATAACGTTACACTTTCCAAACTCTTGTTGATTGCTTCAGAGAGAATTAACCCTAAAGAAAACCCTAAAGAAGAGAATTCATCCGACAATAAGATAACTGAGTCTGACGATAAAAAAGATAAGAACGAAGTGTTTGCAACTGAATTCAAATAATGATTTGTATTTACAGCCAGGATGGGCAGGAGAAAGCCCACCTCCTTTTAGGGGTGGGATGAATCCTACACGGCACATTTATGTGCCGTCATGTTTTGCCTTGAGCTTCGATATAACGAATAATCGTTTCGCTCGAAGGCAGAACTCACGTTAGTCAATAATCGGGCTAAAAATTATTTGAAATCATCGTAGTAGTCGCCATGTCGCAAACAATAATACATAGCGATTCGGATTCGCTTGTTTATTTCCGTGTAGGTGTTACGTCGCCAGATATACTACTATCAAGGTTGATAGCTCTATAATTCCAATTGAGATTGTTTTTGCTGTTGCAAGGGCCGTGGTATTTCTTGTTCTATTTCAAGAGATCTCTGGTTGTCTAGATATTTTTCAACACTTGTCGCGGCTTTTTTAGCTAATTGGCGATTGGCAACATCTTGAGAGAAAAGAACAACTTGTTCTTCTTTGACAATTAAGACGGGTAAATTTTTGGTGGTATTGATAAAGATTAATCGA
>JAAUYH010086356.1_pt1 | contig 11675 bp, 8 predicted proteins | sample 7278061 | NCBI WGS metagenome assembly JAAUYH01 (sample SAMN14350203, study PRJNA611818) | marine sediment metagenome | isolation source: surface marine sediment (0.6m) | place: French Polynesia: Moorea | collected 2018-08 | reverse complement strand
CGCTGCTCGGCGCGAACGGCGCCGGCAAGACCACGACGCTAAGGGCCATCTCCGGGCTTCTCGATGTCCACGAAGGTGACATCACCAAGGGCTCGATCGCCTGGAACGGTGACGTGATCACCGACAAGAAGCCCTCCCAGATCGTCGAGGCCGGCATCACCCAGGTGATGGAGGGCCGGCGGGTCTTCGCCGAGCTGACCGTAGACGAGAACCTGCGCACCGGTGCCTTCACCAACGGTGACAAGGCCTCGGTGAAAGCGGCGTACGACAAGACGATGGACATGTTCCCCGTCCTAAAGGACCGGCGCAGCTCGACCGCCGGGTACCTGTCGGGCGGCGAGCAGCAGATGCTCGCCATCGGCCGGGCGTTGATGGCCGACCCCAAGCTGCTCATCCTCGACGAGCCCTCTCTGGGCTTGGCTCCGCTTCTCGTCGAACAGATCCGCGACATCATCGTCGAGATCAACCAGAGCGGCGTCAGCGTGCTGCTCATCGAGCAGAACGCGGCCATGGCGCTGTCGATAGCGAACTACGGCTACATCATGGAGACCGGCAAGATCGTGATGGACGGCGATGCCGAGAAGCTCCGCAAGGACGAGGACGTGCAGGAGTTCTACCTCGGTCTGCACGCCGGCGACGAGGGCCACAAGAAGAGCTTCAAGGACGTGAAGCACTACAAGCGCAGAAAGCGGTGGTTGTCATGACCGCCCGAACCTGGACCAACTGCGGTCGCACAGAAGAGAGCAGAAAGCGGTGGTTGTCGTGACCGAGGACACGGGCCACCTGCTCGACGTTCGGGATGTCACGCTCCGGTTCGGCGGCGTGACCGCCATCAACGACGTATCGTTCCACGTCAACGACGGCGAGCTGTTCTCGATCATCGGCCCCAACGGAGCGGGCAAGACCTCGATCTTCAACACGATCTCGCAGGTGTACAGGCCTCAGGAGGGCGACATCCGATGGAAGGGTGATTCCATCATGGGTCAGCGGCCCGATCGGGTCGCCGGGATGGGCATCGCCCGCACCTTCCAAAACATCGAGCTGTTCGCCAACATGACCGTGGTCGACAACCTCTTGACCGGTCGCCACGTGCGGATGAACGAGGGTTCGCTCGCCGGCATGATGTGGTTCGGAAGAGCCAAACGCGAGGAGATGGAGAACCGCCGCAAGGTCGAGGACATCATCGACTTCCTCGAGATCGAGCAGTATCGCAAGAGCCCGGTGGCGCTGCTGCCCTACGGCATCCAGAAGCGGGTCGAGCTCGGCCGGGCCCTGGCCATGGACCCCGAGCTGCTCTTGCTCGACGAGCCTGTGGCCGGAATGAACCTCGAGGAAACCGAGGACATGGCCCGCTTCATCCTCGACATCCGCCGCGAGCTGGGCATCGCCATGATCATGGTCGAACACGACATGGGCCTCGTGATGGACATCGCCGATCGCATCATGGTGCTTGATTTCGGGCAGAAGATCGCCGAAGGACTCCCCGATGAGATCCAGAACAACCCCGACGTGATCGCCGCCTACCTGGGAGGGGAGCTCAGCTCCTGACGCCCATGAAAATGCAGCCACGCGCAGCTGCGCTGATCCTCGGGATCGCAATCGTGCTCGTCGCGTGCTCGAGTTCGGCCGAAGATGATGCCGCCTCCACCTCGTCGACCTCATCGACGACGGCGACCACCACGACCGTTCCCCTCGAGACGACCACTTCCACCACGACGGAACCCCCACCACCGCCTCTCGAGGTCGACTACGGCGCAGATGACTTCGAGATCCGCGTCGGCGCCTCGGCCGACCTGACCGGGCCCCGGGCTCAGGTCTCGGCGGCGATGATCGACGGCCAGATCGCCTTCTTCGACTCTCTGAACGATCGGGGTGGTATCGCCGAACGGCGGATCGAGCTGATAGTGCGCGACCACGCCTCTGATCTCACGACGCACGTCGACAACTTCGCCGAGCTCGCCGAACGCAGCGAGCTCGGGGTCGTGATCCTGTCGGCCACCGGCGACGAGGAGCAGACCGACGCGATCCGCGCCGACATGGTGGAAGCCGATCTGGTCGGGCTGACCTCGTCGTCGGCGGCCGCCTGGTCGGAGTCGGGAACCGGAAACGTCCTGCCCCTTGGAGCCAGCACGTGCGTCGAGGCCATCAACGCCGTCGAGTACCTCGCCGACCGGGTCGTCGAACAGGCGGAGGCAGCGGACGAGGAGACCGGCGAGGAACCGACTCCGCCCACGCTGGCGATCGTGTCACGACCCGGTGCCTACGGGCGGGAGGGGGCCCTCGGCGCTCGACTGGCGGCGGAGGCCCTCGGCCTCACCGTCGTGGCCGATCTCGATCAACGAATAGGCCCCTCCGCTCCGGACGAGCTCGCCGAGGAGCTGATCGACGCCGATCCGGACATCGTGTGGATCACGGCGTCTCCGCCCGAGCTCGCTCAGCTCATTGTGGGGGCGACGGCCGGCGGTCTCGACGCTCGGTGGGCCGGTAGTGGCCCCACCTACAACAGTGCGCTCCTGAACACTGTGGCCGCCCCGGTGTTGGCCGACCGGTACCTGCACAGCTCGTGGCATCAGACCTGGGGAACGGCGACCGACGAGATGGCCGCAGTCGAGGAGGAGCTGGCGACCGCGCTGCCCGAAGGCACCTACGACGAGGCCGATGCCTACACCGCCGGCTGGCTCCAGGCTTCTGTCGTCGCCGACATCCTGATCGGTGCAGCCGAGCGGGGCGACATGACCCGCGCCGGTGTGGCAGCCGTGGCCAGTGGGCTGGGCTCGGACATGTCGGGAATTGCGCCCGAACAGGCCTGGAGCGGCTCCGGAGATGCCTTCGTCCGGGAGACCTACTTGTATGGCGTGTCTCCCGACGACGCGACACTCGAACGCACGCTCCGCGAGCAGGGCCGCAACGGCCTCGAGCTCCTGGACGGTCCCTTCACCGGCGCCGGAGCAGCGATACAGACGCCATCCAGCTGCCGGCCCCCGCTGACGATCGAGTCATTAGGGTGAGGCGATGACCACCCCGATCGCCCGGGCCCGTCACGCCCTGCTCGAGGATCGACGCCTCCTCACCACCGGGGAGCTGGCCGAGCTGGCCGGCCTCTCCGATGCCCACCTGGCCGAGCTCGGGGAGCTGGCCCACGACGTGCGGTTGGCCTGGGCCGGGGACCGGGTCGAGATCGAGGGAATCCTGTCGGTCAAGACCGGCGGGTGCCCCGAGGACTGCCATTTCTGTTCGCAGTCGTCGGCGTTCGACACCGAGGTCAAGGCCACCCCCTTCCTCGACACCGACGAGGTTCTGGCGGCCGCACGCGAGACCAAGGAGACGGGGGCGACCGAGTTCTGCATTGTGCTGGCCATCCGGGGGCCCGACGAGAAGACGATGGGTCGCATTCTCGAGCTGGTTCCCGTCATCGAATCGGAAACGGGGATGAACGTGGCGGTCAGCGCGGGCATCCTCGAAGGTGATCAGGCCGAGCGGCTCGCCGCTGGCGGCGTGCATCGCTACAACCACAATCTCGAGACGGCTCGTTCGTTCTTCCCTAGCGTCGCCACCACCCACAGCTGGGACGAGAGGTGGGCCACGTGCGAGGACGTCAAACGCGTCGGCATGGAGTTGTGTTGCGGGGTGCTCCTCGGAATGGGCGAGACCGATGCCCAGCGCATCGAGCTGATCGGTCAACTCCAGGCGCTGCGCCCCGAGGAGGTGCCGCTCAACTTCCTCAACCCCCGGCCGGGTACGCCGCTCCAGATCCGCAAGCCGGTCGGTGCCGCCGAGGCGCTCAAGTGGATCGCCCTGTTCCGGCTGGGGCTTCCCCCGGTCATCCTGCGCTACGCCGGCGGCCGGGAGATCACACTCGGTGACCTGCAGCAGGTGGGCCTGACCTCCGGCATCAACGCCCTGATCGTCGGCAACTACCTCACGACGCTCGGCCGCACCGCCGGTGAGGATCTCGAAATGCTCGACGACCTCGCCATGCCCGTCGGAGCTCTACAAGCCGCCTGGTGAGCAAGGCATCCTTCTGCGTGGGTTGCGGCGAATCCACCGCTGTGTGCGCCGGGTGCCTGCCCGAGCTCGATCCGCCGCGCCACTGCCCTTGCTGTGGCCGCTGGTTGGGCACTCGGGTCACTCCCGGGGGGTGGACGGCTCGCTGCCCCGAGCACGGAGAGCTTGCCCCGGGCTAGTCGCCGTTGGGTAGGGCGTACGTGACGGCGGCGTGGGTGGTGGGCCTGTCGCCCTGGCCGTCGACGTACATGAGCACGTCGCCGTAGACCAGGCGCTTGCCCCGCTTCAAACGGCGGCCCTCCGCGATCACATCTCCACCCTTCGCCGGTCGCATGAATGTGATGTTGACGTCCCAGGTGACCGCCATCGGCATGATGCCCTCGGTGGCGAAGACGAGGAGCCAGCCGCACAGGTCGGCGATGCCGAAGAGGGTGGGGCCGGAAACGTATCCGCCCGGCCGCAGGATGTCGGGGTTGTGGGGCCAGCGCACGCGGACGGTCGACTCGGTTAGCTCCTCGACCCGAATGCGGCTGTTGTGGGCGAAGCCGCCGAGGGAGTCGAGGTACTCGTTGGCCTCGTCGAGGCCGATGGCCGGTCCGGTCATCGGGTTCGCACCGTGCGAGTGCGGCCGCGGAAGTGGGCTATCACGGCTCCGGCGCCGGTGGTCACGACGGCGTCGATCAGCTGGGTGCGGCCCCAGCGGTCGCTCGTCTCGGCGGTGACCGACAGACGGTCGCCGACGCGGGCCGGGCCGGTGTAGTCGACCTCGGCGTGGGCGGCGTAGGCGATACCGCTTGGTTCGTGGTTCGAGGCGTAGTCCATGGCGGCGTCCGCCAGCAGGAAGATGATGCCGCCATGGCAGACGCCGTGCCGGTTGACCATGTCACCTGTCACGGTCATCGTTGCGGTGGCTCGACCCGGTTCCGACTCGGTGATCTCGATGCCGAGAAGGGCGACAGCGGGGTCGGATTCGGACACGGCGAGATCGTAGTGTGCGGTCATGTACATCGACGGAAACTGGCGAGACGCCCGGTCGGGCCGAACCTTCGAGGTCACGAATCCGGCGACGGGGGAGAGCCTGGGGGAAGTCCCTGATGGCGATGCCGCCGACGTTGATGATGCCATCGGTGCGGCCGCGGCGGCGGCCGATGAGTGGGCGGAGACTTCGCCCTTCGCCCGCGCCGACCTTCTGATGGAGGCGTGGCGCATCATGCGGGACCGCAGCGAGGAGCTCGCCGAGCTCATGACGACCGAGCAGGGCAAGCCGTTGCGAGCGGCCCGGTTCGAGGTCTCCTACGCCGCCGACTTCATCCGCTGGTTCGCCGAGGAGGGCCGTCGCCTGGGCGGCGAATGGTTCCCGTCGGCGCGGCCCGATCAGCGTTTCCTCGCCCTCCATGCCCCGGTCGGAGTGGTGGCCGCTATCACCCCCTGGAACTACCCGATCTCGATGTTGACCAGGAAGATGGCACCGGCGCTGGCCGCGGGATGCCCTCTCGTCCTCAAACCGGCCGAGGCGACCCCTCTCAACGCCCGCGCCGTGTTCGAGGTCTTCCACGACGCCGGCTTCCCGCCCGGCATCGTCAACCTGGTCACGGCCTCGGATCCAGCGCCGATCGGCGAGGTGTTCACGAACGATCCCCGGGTGGCCAAGCTCACATTCACCGGGTCGACCGCGGTCGGTCGCAAGCTGGCGGCGGCGGCCGGCGGGTCTCTGAAGCGGATCTCGGTCGAGCTGGGCGGGCACGCACCGTTCATCGTCTTCCCCGACGCCGATCCGGTGCGGGCGGCCAAGGGGGCGGCGGCCCTCAAGTTCCTGAACGCCGGTCAGGCCTGCATCAGCCCCAATCGCCTGTACGTTCACCGCGACCAAGCCGAGCCGTTCCTCGAGACGATGACCGAGCGGGTCGGCCGGGTCGTGTGCGGCAACGGCCTCGACGAGGGCGTCGGGTGTGGCCCTCTGGTCAACGATGTGGCTGTCGCCAAGGTCGAGGCCCAGGTCGATGATGCCGCAGACAAGGGGGCGGACGTACTGGTCGGCGGCCATCGCCTGGTCGAGGGTGATCATGCCGCCGGCCACTTCTTCGCTCCGACGCTGCTCGGTGGGGTGACGCCGGAGATGATCATCTACCGCGAGGAGACGTTCGGCCCCGTGGCCCCGGTGATCACCTACGAGGATGTCGAGGAGGTGATCGACCTCGCCAACGACACGAACTACGGGCTCGCCGCCTACGTGTACACGAACGACCTGGCGACCGCGATCCGGTCCGTGGAGCGGCTGCGGTTCGGCATCATCGGCGTCAACGACGTCAACCCGACCTCGGCCTCCGTGCCGTTCGGCGGCATGGCCGATTCGGGCATCGGTCGTGAAGGCGGGCGGGAGGGATTGCTCGAGTATCTCGAGACGAAGACCACCGGTATCGCCCTGTAGCATCGGCCCATGCCGGGGGTGACGTGGGACGAACGGAGGACCGGCTACTGGTTGGCCTCCAACGGGCGGTGGTACGCGCCCGAACAGTACCCGGGGGGTTGGGACACGACTGCCCTGCCCCCCGCACCCGAGCACCGGACCCGGCGCAGCGCCGCCTCCATGATCACCGAACGGACCAAACGGCTGCGTGATTCTGTCAACGACGCCCTCGAGGAGGCCGCCGATCGCGCTGATGCTGCGCCTCCTCCTCCACCAGGGACAGGCGGCGGTCGGGAGCGATCCGCGCCCCCGCCTCCGCCGTCGTGGACGAGCTCACCACCCTCGTCGCCCGTTTGGTCCTCGGGTGCCGCTTCGGCCACGGTGACGGCCACCACGGCCTACAACAGCCGGCTGGCTAAGGGTGCGCCGCCACCACCAGCGCTGGAGTCGGCTGCGCCCGGCGCTGATGAGCTTCCCGACCCGCCTGGTCGTATCACCTCGGACGACGACCCGGCCACATGACGGCGGTCGACCCCCGCCTGGCCGACAAGATGTCGGCGACCGACGGCATGATCACGCTGTCGGGTGTGCAGGCACTCATGCGGGTGCCGATCGACCAGCAGCGCGCCGACGATTCTCGAGGGCTTCGCACCGCCACCGTCATCTCCGGCTATCGGGGTTCGCCGCTCGGTGGGGTGGAGGGTGTCATCGCCCAATACCGCGACGAGCTCGATGCTGCCGACGTGCGTTTCATCAGCGGCGTCAACGAGGATCTGGCCGCCACGATCGTGTGGGGCGGCCAGATGGCCGTGCTCGAACCCGATTTCACCTACGACGGGGTCAAGGGGATCTGGTACGGCAAGGGGCCCGGGGTTGATCGCAGCGGCGATGCCTTCCGCCACGCCAACTCCGCCGGCGTCGGTCGATACGGCGGCGTGCTGGCGCTCGCCGGCGACGACCCCGAGTGCAAGTCCTCGACAATTCCGTCGGCCACCGAGGCGACCCTCGCCGACTCGGGGATGCCGGTCATCTACCCGGGTGACGTCGCCGATGTGCTGCGCCTCGGACGCTTCGGCTTCGAGCTGTCTCGAGCGTCGGGGCTGTGGGTCGGCGTCAAGGTGCACACCGATGTCGCTGATGGCTTCGCCACCGTGCCCGCCGACAGTGGCGATATCGAACTCTTCGACTTCGTACACGAGGTCGACGGTGAACCCTTCACCCCGACGGTGGACAACCGGCTGCTCGCCCCCTACTCACTGATGCTCGAGGAGGAGATGTTCGGCCACCGGCTCGAGGCAGCCCGCGGCTTCTTGCGCGCCAACGGCCTCGACCGGTCCTACGGATCGGCGGACCCGTGGCTGGGCATCGTTGCCGCGGGCAAGTCGACAGGCGATGTGCGTGACGCTCTGGCCAAGCTCGGCGTCACCGAAGCCGACCTGGCCGAACTGGGCATCCGCGTGTACGTCCCGGCCCTGATCTCGCCGCTCGAACCCCAGGGCGTGCGGGCCTTCGCTCAGGGCCTCGACACGATCCTCGTCGTCGAGGAGAAGCGCTCGTTCCTCGAATGGCAGGTGCGCGACATCCTCTATGGGGGCCCGGACACGCCGGCTGTTCTCGGCAAGCACGATGACGACCGGCGCACCCTCGTTCCCCACGGGAACGCCCTGAGCGCCGACGTGCTCGTCGAGCCGTTGCGGCGGGTCCTGACTCTTCAGATCGATCCCGACCGATTGGCCCGAGTGCGCGAGCGCATCCCCGTAACCGGGGTCGAGGGCGGCCTACCGACCCGGACGCCGTACTACTGCTCGGGCTGTCCGCACAACCGGAGCACGGTCGTGCCCGACGGGTCGATCGCCCTCGGCGGCATCGGCTGCCACTCGATGGCTCTCTACATGGACCGCGACACCGAAGGCCTCACTCACATGGGGGCCGAGGGAGCGCAGTGGGTGGGCACTGCGCCGTTCGTCGGGAACCAGCACCGCTTCCAGAACCTCGGCGACGGCACGTTCTTTCACTCGGGCTCGCTGGCCATTCGCCAGGCCGTGGCGGCCGGCACGAACATCACCTACAAGATCCTCTACAACGGCGTTGTCGCCATGACCGGGGGGCAGGAGGCGGCCGGCGAGATGCCGGTTCCCGAGCTGACCCGCTGGCTCGAGGCCGAAGGGGTCGTACGAACCGTCGTGCTCAGCGACGAACCCGACAAGTACCCGCGAGCGGCCCAGTGGGCCGGCTCGAGTCGGGTCGAGGATCGAAACGAGCTCGACGCCGTTCAGCGGGAGCTGCGCGACATCCCCGGCGTCACCGCCCTCATCTACGACCAGACGTGCGCCGCCGACCTGCGCCGCAATCGCAAGCGGGGCCGGGTCGAGACGCCCACGACCCGTGTCATGATCGACGAGGCGATCTGTGAAGGCTGCGGCCACTGCGGTGAGGTGTCGAACTGCATGAGCGTGCACCCCGTCGACACGCCGTTCGGCCGCAAGACCCAGATCCACCAGGAGTCCTGCAACTACGACATGACCTGCCTGCTGGGCAACTGCCCGGCCTTCGTGACCGTCGAGATCGACCCCGAGGACCAGCCCACCAGAGCCGGGAGTACGGCCGGATCCGACTACGCCGACGGGGCCCCGCCGCCCGACCCGACGATCCCCAACACCGCAACGGTCGTGATCGTCGGTATCGGCGGCACGGGCGTCGTCACCGTTTCCCAGGTCCTGTCGACGGCGGCCATGCTCGACGACCGGATCGCCACCAGCCTCGACCAGACCGGTCTGGCCCAGAAGGGTGGCCAGGTGATCAGCAACCTGCGGATCTCCTCGGGCAGCCACGAGGGCGCCGCGAAGGTCGGCGAGGCCGAGGCCGACGCCCTGCTCGTGTTCGACGTGGTCGGCGGCACCTCGCCCAAGGTTCTGGAGAGGGCCGAGGCCGGCCGTACGACCGCCATCGTCTCGACGAGTCGGGTGCCGACCGGCGACATGATCACGAAGGTCGCCCGGGCCGGCTTCCCCGAGACCGATCGTTTCCGCACCGCCATCGACCGTGTCACCGATCCCGACGCCAACGTGTGGGTCGACGCTGAGGCGATCGCCCGCCATGTGTTCGCCTCCCAGCCGGCCGCCAATCTGCTAGTGGCCGGCATCGCCTACCAACGGGGTCTGCTGCCGGTGACCGGGCAGTCGATCGAGCAGGCGATCGAGCTCAACGGCGTCGCCGTCGCCACCAATGTGGCCGCCTTCCGCCTGGGCCGGCGTCTGGCGCTCGATGCCGATCTCCTCAGGGAGCTGAACGAAGGGTCACGCTCGCTGCCGCCGGCGCCGCCCGAGCCGACGGCGACCGTCGCCTCGCTGGCCGAGCGCGTGCCCGACCGCGACGACGCTCTCACCGACGTGCTGCTGTGGAGGATTCCCGAGCTCATCGAGTGGGGTGACCACGACTACGCCCGGCAATACGTCGACGCCGTAGCCGATGTCCGCAGGGCCGAGCTCGCCGCCGTCGGCGGCCGAACCGATCTCAGCCGGAGTGCAGCTCGTCACCTCTTCCATCTGATGGCCTACAAGGACGAGTACGAAGTCGCCCGCCTGGCCCTCAAGTCCGACATCGCCGACCAGGCCCGGCGCCGTTTCGGTCCCAACGCCAAGGTCAGCTATCAGCTGCGGCCGCCGTCGCTCAAGCGGGTCGTCGCTGACCGCAAGGTCGCCATCCCCGAGACCGCGGCCCGAAAGATGTTCTCCGGCCTGCTGCGCACCAGTCGTCTGCGGGGAACCAAGGCCGATCCGTTCGGTCGCACCGAGGAGCGCCGCATCGAACGCGAGCTCATCGACGAGTACGGCGAGCTGCTCGACCTGCTGGCCGCGGGCGTGCGAGCCGACAATTACGACGAGGCGGTGAGCATCGCCGAGCTGGCCGATCAAATTCGCGGCTTCGACGACATCAAGCTCGCCAATGTCGCCCGTTTCCGGGAGCAGGCGGCCGAGGCCCTCGCCGCCTGGCCGACCTAGCCTCCTGCTAGTCGACGACGCTCGGGTCGCCGATGCGGCTCAGTATCAGGTTCTGGAACACCAGCCGGCCGGCTTCTTCGGTGCCCACCCGCGCCGCCGTGAGAGCCGCTGCCTCGTCGGATACGACACGCCCGTCCGGTGACTTCACCTGCACCTCAGCCGCACGTTCGGCCAGGTAGAAGAACCCGACTGCTGCGGCCACCGACTCGCCTGTGGTCAGCAAGCCGTGGTTGGCGAGGATGACGAGCTTGTTCGGGCCGAGAGCCTCGGCGATCCGGCCCCCACCGGCGGTGTCGCGGACATCGAGGTCGTCGCCCTCGTACACCGAGTTGCTGCCCGCGAAAGCGCACGCCTCCTGGCTCATCATTCGCAGCGGCTCGCAGCGGGCGGCCAGGGGAGTGCCGTAGCCGGTGTGGGTGTGACACGCCGACACCAGGTCGGGGCGGGCGGCGTGGATCGGGTGGTGAATGTTGTACGCCGCGATGTTGTAGTGGAGCGACCCGTGCCCGTCGACCGCTTCGCCGTCGGGGCCGACCAGCACGAGGTCGTTGACGGTGGCTTCGCCGAAGGCGATGCCGGTGCGGAGAAGCCAGAAGTGGTCGGTGCGCTCGGGGTCGCGGGCGGTTATGTGGCCGGCGCCGTCGTCGCCCCAGCCGTAGCTGGCCAGGATGCGGTAGCCGAGGGCGGTCTGGCGCTTGCGCTGGGCCCGCATCTCCGCGGCCGATTCGGTGATCGGGGCGTCGGTCTCGAGGCCCCGCGCGTGTGATGCCAGCATGGGAGCAGTGTAGAACGGTGCCGTAACCAGGCAAGAGGAGCTGACCGTGAGCGTTTCCGTGACCGACACCGAGGGCATGCAGGGTCTCGTATCCGAGGAGTTCTCGGATTGGACCGAGCCAATGGAGATCACCCAGGAGATGGTGAACCAATTCGCCGACGTCACCGACGACCATCAATGGATCCACGTCGACATCGAGCGGGCCAACGCCGGTCCCTTCGGCGGCCCGATCGTGCACGGCTTTTACACGCTCAGCCTCGTGCCCCATTTCGGGGCGCTGCTGGCCCCCGACGTGAGCGGCGTGATGGGCGTGCTCAACTACGGCGGCGACCGCCTGCGGTTCCTCGCCCCGGTGCCCGTCGGGTCGCAGCTGCACGCCCGCAGCCGCATCGTCGAGGTAACCCCCAAGTCATCCGGGGTCCTCCTCAAGACCGAGATGGACATCCGGGTCGTCGACAGCGAGACCCCGGCCGTGCTGTACGAGTCG
>JAAUYH010124118.1_pt1 | contig 11680 bp, 9 predicted proteins | sample 7278061 | NCBI WGS metagenome assembly JAAUYH01 (sample SAMN14350203, study PRJNA611818) | marine sediment metagenome | isolation source: surface marine sediment (0.6m) | place: French Polynesia: Moorea | collected 2018-08 | reverse complement strand
TAGAAGTTGGCGGGTTTACCGAAGTCACGGGTCTGCAGGCCGAAATCGAGGTGCAAGATTATCGTGAGGGAGGCTTGAATGGCTACATTCATAAGCTGCCAGGGCCCGTGCGCTATCCCTCAAACCTGGTTCTCAAAAGGGGATTGGCCGATCGGGAGATCTTGTGGGAGTGGTGTATGGGGACATTACAAGGCTTGATTGAGCGGTACAACATCACCATCAAACTGCTGGATCGCAATCGCGAGGAAAAGCGCCGATGGGAATTTGCCCAGGCTTATCCGGTGCGGTGGACGGGGCCTGATCTACGGGCAGGTACGGCGGAAGTTGCGATAGAAACCTTGGAGCTGGCTCATCAAGGATTGGTGAGAACCTGGTCTTCACAACTGCTTGGGATTTTATAAGGAAGTTATGATACAGACTGAAACCCTGCGTTCTCAGCCAGTAGTATCCCCCCCGGATGCCTGGCGGAATAGCCTTAATCCCAGTTTGATTCAGCGGCTGATGAGACCGGTGAATCAGCCGGGATTGGTGCGGACTTACCCGACGCAGGCCATTTTGACTCGTACTCAGCGCCTGAGCGATCGCCTGCCACTGCTCACAACCCTGAGCCAGCGATACGGTGGGGGTGAGGTATTACAACCGCAAACCGCTCCGATTGTCTATGCTCAGCTGGCTCAGTCGGATGGGGGATCGCCGGATGCTACCGCTGACGTTTCCGGCCCTTCCAGGCCGTCTGAAGTGGCTGCGGCTGATCTACCGGTTGTGCAACCAAAGCCGGTAGTCAGCACCAGCCTTGCCACTGGCGATTCTGCCTCCCAGACAGGTGCATTGGAAAGGGGAAGGTCAATGCCCCTTTCCAATGCACCTGTAGAAATTGATGCTGGTAACCCTGCTAATCCCGCAGGCGAGTTACCCATCGTCCAAGCCAAAGCCTTGACCGGCATAGATGCCTCGGCTTTTGGTTCCCGTCATCTTGCCTCTGAGTCCTCCCTGTTGCCATCTAGCCCCCTCAAGCCTCTCCCCTCTGTAGGGACAGCCGCTCAAACTGGTGAAGCAATAACCTCTGTCGGTCCACCAATTGTGCAGCGATCTTCTACCCCCCAGGCTAGAGATACCGGGCCAACCGCTATCACGGTTCCATCTGCTGAGGCCGGGGACAAGTCGTCGGTTGCTTCAACCGCACTTTCAGGGGTTGAGTCTTCTCGGTTAGAGGCTGCTGGTCTGCTAGGATCCCCTTCTGCTGGAGAGGAACGGTCTAATTTGACGTCCTTACAGCGATCGCCCCTATCTGCCGACCCACCCGCTACGATTGGCTCTACTCCCAATCAGTCCCCGATAGGATCAACAGATTTCCACCCTATGGAGACATCTGCTGAGACATCTGATCCTACGGTTCTCTCGGCTACAGCTCTGCCGGTTGTGCAACCGCAGGCCATGATTTCGGGTCAAGGCTCCCCCAGGATCTCCCTAACCCCTTTGCAACAGCCGGGTCTTCAACGATCACTCCGGACCCAATCTGAGGACCTCTCGCTTAGGTCTGTTGGGGAACCCTCTCAGTCTGCGCGCCTCCAGAAGACTGACAGTGAATCATCCCAAGCATTGCCGAGTTTGGAAACCCCATCTCCATCACCAACCGCTGAATCCATACCTTCTGGGGCGCTCTCCCCCAGCTTAATCGTTCAGCCCAAGCCACTCCTAGCACCCCATGCACAAAGGTCATCCGCTGCTGAAGCTGAAAAAGCTAGTCTGCCTGTCCTACCCAGGTCACCATCACTGAGTTCACCATCACTGAGTTCACCATCATTGTCAGACTCCGCCTTCACCGTTCAGTCCCAGCCTGTCAGTCATCATCTTGGGTCGGCTATTGTGCGGCGATCGCCTCAGTCAACAGCCAGAGTCGTCAGTTCCTCTCCGTCCGAAAATTTAGGGGATACCCTTCGGCCTATCTCAGACCCTTTACCCGCATTTGCTGAGCCGCATCAACTCCAGCGATCTATGACCCTAACCTCTGATGCCGTTGCTGCTGATGCGATCCCATCCGTGTCTTCAGTTGATCCTTCTCAGATCGCTTCTGAAGGTGCTCCGTCAGCCCCCTCAACATTCTCACCGCCTGCCGGGACCAAGTCTGGAGCTGGGGTCGACGAATTGCCAGTGGTTCACCCACAACAAAATGCCTCTAATCCGGCTAGGACCGTCGAGTTGCAGCTCAGTCAAGCCAGACAGGTGATTGGCGGTTCAATCCTGCAGGCCCAGCCGAACCCTGCCCAGTCTAATGTTGCTGAAGCGGCTTATGTGAGCGGGCTTTCTACGCCGCAGACAATTTCCTCGCCGATAAAACCATTAGGGCCCGATGATTTACTGTCGGTGGACAGGCTAATGCCAATCCAGCCCACTTGGAATCAACGGCCCCTCAGTCATGGCATGAGTGACTCCCCGGTTTTGACGGTTCAAGCGAAGCCCATCGAGCCGTCAAGATTATTAGGAAGCGAACCGCTCAGTTCTAAGGGGACGGCCCTATCCAATCCCTCACTGTGGGTACAGCGGCAACCCTATGCCCAACCAGGAAGGACAGCTCTGAACCATGAGATCGCATCCCATCCAACCGCTATCGATCAGAGTAGTTTAAGTATGGTTGGGCCACTCCCCATCACTACAGCCCAGGCCAATGATGGTGATGTTGCTATCCAACGCCGACTGGCTGCTCAACTCCAACCTGAATACCCAGGGGCAGAGGCAAATCTCCCTGCTGGTTCTAAAGCTGAGCTGATGGCCCAGGTCGATGTGGACGAATTAACCGACAAGATATGGCATAAATTCACGCGCCAGCTTGCGATTGAGCATGAGCGCCGAGGAGGGGTGCAATGGGGTTAGCGAAACTGATTATTGAGGTCGAGACGGCGCAAGACAAGTTTGATCAGTCTTTAGAAGTCCTCTTTAACCCGAACAAAATCACCATCCAAAGACCTGTGAAATGGGGAACGGAGGCCGGGGCCGGACGAGACGTTCCTAGCTCACAGTTCGGTTATGGTGAGCCAGCCAGCCTCAGTCTGGAACTTTTCTACGATACCTACGAAGTGAAAAAAGATGTTCAAATCTATACAAAAGAGATTTTTGCCCTAACCACCATTCGTGGTAATTTGCACCGCCCGCCAATCTGCAAATTGGGATGGGGAAGCTTTAGATTTCACGACTTCCAATGGGTGCTTCAAAGCCTGAACCAAAGTTTTACACTCTTTTTTGAGGACGGCACGCCCGCTAGAGCTACCCTAGCCTGCAATTTTAAGCAGTGGCGCTCTGATGAAACTGAGAAGAAGTTATTTAAGAAAGAGTCGGCAGACGTCCGAAAGACTCGTGTCGTCCATGGGGGTGACACCCTCAGTAGCATTGCCGGTGCAGAATACAATAATCCCTCCCTGTGGCGTCCGATTGCTGAAGCTAACCACATTGACAATCCCTATCGCCTAACGCCTGGTCAGGTGTTGGCCATTCCTACCTTAACGACTCGTCAGCGCCAGAGGAGGTAAGGGAACATGGCAAATGAGAATGGTCACAACTTAGTTCCCGAGTTTCGAGTCTTTGTCAACGGTAACGAGCTACCTCCTGAAGCCGCTATTGATTTGACAGCTGTTGCCGTTTATGAAGACGTCGATGCCCCCACTATGTTTACCCTGACCTTGGTGAACTGGGATATGGCCCAGCTCAAAGTGACCTGGGCCGATGATGACCTGTTTGCGGTGGGTAGCGAAGTCGAAGTGCAGATGGGATATGTTGATGCTCTGGAAACCTTAATCATTGGAGAAATTACTGGGCTGGAACCGGAATTTAGCCCCCATTCTCCCCCGACCCTCACCGTTCGAGGCTATGACCGCCGTCACCGCTTGATGCGCCATCACCAAACTAAAACCTTTACCCAAATCAAGGATAGTGACATCGCTAGTCAGCTCGCTAGCGACTACGGACTCCAGGCCGAAGTTGAAGATACCAGCGTCACCCTGGATTATGTGTTGCAGCGCAATCAGACGGCTTTGGCTTTTCTAAAGGAGCTGGCGCAGCGCAATGGCTATGAGGTGACGGTGGACAATAAAACCTTGTTCTTCCGGCCCCATCAATATACCGAAACGGCGGTGCTCACCCTGAAATGGGAGTTGGATTTAATTGAGTTTTATCCCCGTTTATCTAGCCTATCGCAGGTTAGTCAGGTCACGGTGCGGGGATGGAATCCTACGGAGCAAGCGGAGATTGTGGGACAGGCTAAGTCTGGGGATGAGGGCTCTGCTATGGGAGGATCTACCGTGGGTCCCAGTGTTGTAGAAGAGGCATTTGGCCAGACCAGTCTCATCAGCGTCGATCGCCCTGTGTTTAGTCAAGCAGAGGCGGATCAGGCAGCTTTGGGACAATTTCGAACGATGGCGTTGGCCTACATCAGTGGTGAGGGAGCCTGTGTGGGGCGCACGGATTTACGGGCTGGAGCCGTGATTGAAATTGATGGCGTCGGAGATCGCTTTAGCGGTCTCTACTATGTGCCCTCAACGACTCACAAATTTGAGCCTAAACAAGGGATTTATCGCACCCGGTTTTCGGTCAGGAGGAACGCTACATGATGGACACGAGTTTACTGTCTGCCCTACTAGGCTCCCCCCCCGTAGAACAGCGCTTTTATGGGGTCACTATTGCAGTTGTAACCAACAACCAAGATCCCGATGGGTTAGGTCGGGTTAAGGTCCGGTTTCCCTGGCTCTCGGATAAGGAGGAAAGCCACTGGGCCAGAGTGTTAACCCCCATGGCCGGAGATCAAATGGGGCTGTATTTTTTGCCAGAGGTGGAAGACGAGGTTCTGGTGGCTTTTGAACACGGTCAGGCGGATCATCCCTATGTGCTGGGGGCGCTATGGAATGGAAAAGCTAACCCCCCAGATTCTAATGATGAAGGCGAAAACAATAAGCGAATCCTGAAATCGCGCAGTGGTCATCTGATTCGGCTGGATGACAAAGAGGGTGAAGCAAAAATTGAAATCATTGACGCCTCCGAAAAAAACAGTATTGTTATCGACACTGCCGAAAATACCATCACCCTGAAAGCGGATGCCGACATCACCATCGAGTCGAGCAACGGCAAGCTAATTCTGTCGGGTAATGGCATTGAAATCACGTCCCAGGCTGATATACAGATTGAGGCGAGCCAGAACCTGGATGTGAAGGGTGGCCCTCAGCTCAATATCAAGGGTGATGTGGTGAATATTAACTAACTGATTTAATGTGCATAAGGAGGTGAACTATATGGGACAACCTGCAGCCAAAGAAGGCGATCAAATTGTTGGAGTGGATATCCATATTGTATTGGTGCCCAGCCCTAGTGGGACTGTACCAACGCCTCTGCCCCACCCATTTTCAGGCGTTATCAATGATGGCCTCAGTAGCGATGTCAACATTATGGGGATGCCGGCGGCTACGGTAGATAGCACCGCAGAGAACTCACCCGCTCATATCGCGACTCCACCAGGAACCTCTTTCCAAAGCCCGCCAGCTAATAAGGCCACGATCAAGCTGGGTAGTCAGACGGTCAACATCAACGGCAAGGCTGCTGCCCGCAATGGGGATACAGCGGAAACCTGTAATGATCCGGCTGATCTTCCTGCCGGAACCGTGGTGGCAGTCGGCACGGTCTTGATTGGCGGATAAGGAGGTGAGGATTCCCATGTCCAGTGAATTTCTTGGGGTGGGATGGAAACTTCCCCTGCAACTGGATGAACAAGGTCATGTGATGATGACCGCCTATGAAGACAGCATTTGGGAAGCCATCTGGATGATTCTCGGAACGGCCCGGGGGGAACGGATGATGCGCCCCGACTTTGGCTGCGGCATTCATGACGTGGTGTTTGCCGTCAATGATGCTAGTACGGCCGGACGAGTGGCCAGTGAAGTGCGTGACGCCCTAATTCAGTGGGAACCCCGCATTGATCTGGATGAGGTGACCGCATTTCCCCATCCGACTGAGGCTAACCAACTCCTGATTGAAATTAACTATCGGGTTCGCGCCACCAATAACCGATTCAATGTGGTGTATCCCTTCTACCTGGAGTGACCTATTATGTCAGTTCCTGTCCCCAAAATAGACGATCGCTCCTACGACGACATCGTTGCCGAAACTGAAGCACTGGTCCAAGCATATACTGGCTGGCAACCAGCGAAAGCAGATGGCCAATTGGACGCTGGAGGAGCATTAATTCGCATTTTTGGCCGCATGGTGGAGCTGGCGATCGCGCGTCTCAACCAAGTTCCCGAAAAAAACTTTTTGGCCTTTTTGGATCTGATTGGGACTCAGATTCAACCACCGCAGCCAGCCCGAGCGCCACTGACCTTTTTGCTAGCAGCCGGTAGTCCGGGGGATGCCTTTGTTCCGGCTCGGACCCGGGTGGCGGCAACGCTGGCCGAAGGGGAATCCGAGGAAATTCTGTTTGAAACCGATCGCGATCTGGTAGTGACAAAAGCCCAGCTGAAAGCGGTATTTGTGTGTGAGCCGGGTAGAGATCGCTATGGTGACTATACAAAACTGGTGACAGGAGAACAGACCGGCAGTTTTCCGGTGTTTGAGGGCGATCGCCTGATTGAGCACAGTCTATATTTGTCCCACGACGAATTCTTGGCCTTACCCGCTACCAAAACCATTACCTTTACTTTCACATCACCCGATGCGCAACAGTTAGCTGACTTACCTCTGGAATGGAGCTACTGGAACGACAGCAAGAAGTGGCAATCCGTGACGCCAAGAACGGTATCCATGTCTAACAGGGAGTGGCAAGTTGCTGTGGACAATTGTCCAATCCCAATGCCTAGAAAGATAAATGAGCCTGAAGCCAGAAGATGGCTGCGAGTTCAGCTCACTCGCCCGATTATGGAAATTGCAAGCTTGCCATCCATTGATCAAATTTCTGTCAGAACTCACTTTGAGCAAACTGACCTCACCCCCAAGTTTGGGTTTACCAACTCAGTTCCCCTGGATCTAGGTAAGGATTTTTATCCCTTTGGTGAGAGGCCACGCTTGAACGACGCCCTTTACCTAGCCCTGCAAAATCCAGCTGCCTTTGTTGAGATGGTCGATATCACCGTCACGGTTACTGTTGTATTGAGCGATCCGCCGCCCGGTTCTGTAAATCCCTCTAACAATCTGATTGTGGCTTGGGAAGCATTGACTGCAAATGGTTGGAGAGAATTAGAGCAATCTACTGAAGATGACTTCAGTTCCCCTATTAACTTCACAGCCAGCAATTCATTTGATTTGGCAATTAATTTAGCAACACATGGAAACATAGCGCCTCAAACTGTTAATGGAGAGGAAGGCTACTGGATTCGAGCACGCATCGTCAGAGGCAACTATGGCGCTGAAATAGCTACAGGTCAGGTCACCACTTTCACAACGCTCACCGCCCCTGCGAGTCAAAATACAGTGTTGACAGTAAGAAGTGTCAGAGGCTTTATGCCTGGTGATTTAATCTTGATTGGGCAAGGAAGTAGTCAACAGGAAAGCGCCACAATAGTCAGTGTGAATGTCCAGGCGCAAACACTTACCCTTGCAGAACTCCTCACAAATAATTATGACACCAATACGAGCGTAGTTCTAGACCAAGATACTGATCAAGGGACTACTTCTACAAGGCTCACCGCCCCTGCGAGTCAAAATACAGTGCTGACAGTAGTGAGTGTTAAAGGCTTTATGCCTGGTGATTCAATCTGGATTGGGCTAGGAAGTCATCAACAGGAAAGCGCCACGGTAGCCAGTGTAGATGTCCAAGCACAAACGCTGACGCTTGTAGAACTCCTCACAAATAATCATGGCATTGATATAGGAGTTTATTTACGTTCAGATGATCTCTTGGGACCGCCGTCGTTGAAGTCCTTAAAGTTGAGTTATTCATACAACACCCAGCAAGATCTAGTTCCTCTAACCGCTTGCCAAAGTTATAATGACTTTTTCTACAAAAATCACACCCTGGCAGCGGCCCAAAATAATGGATCCCGATTTCAACCGTTTACCTCTACCCAAACCCCTGAACCAACCTTATATCTGGGGTTTGATCAGCCTTTTGCTAATCGACCAACAACGCTCTATGCTCAGGTCGCTCCTCCAAGCTATGGCGAAACAACTGTGCAGCAACGCACTACGGCTCGCCTTAACTGGGAATATTACGGGACTCAAGGCTGGACTCGTTTAGACGTTCAGGACGAAACCCGCACGTTTTCAGAACGGGGGCTCCTGGCCTTTATGGGGCCAAATGACTTCAACGCATCCAAGCAGTTTGATCAATCCTTGCATTGGCTTCGTGTAATTTGGGCTGAGGGGGGCTTTCAAGTCCTACCCCATCTCCATTGCCTGCGCACCAATACCACCTGGGCCAGTCAAGCTATTACGCTGCAACAAGAGATTTTGGGATCCAGTAATGGCAACCCCGAGCAATTCTTTCAGACAACCAAAGCGCCCGTTTTAGAGGGGCAGCAGCTGGAGGTGCAAGAACGCGAAACGACGGTGACGGCCACAACAGAAACGAGTCGTCAAACACCGTTTATCTGGATAGCGTGGCAGCCGAAGCCCGATTTCTATGGATCGGGGCCGCAAGATCGTCACTATGTGTTGGATGCCCTAAACGGGGAGGTACGATTTGGCGATGCCATTAACGGCAAGATTCCACCCCAAGGACGCAACAATATTCGTATGACCTACCGCACGGGCGGTGGGCAACGAGGCGATCGTGACGCCAAAACCCTCAACCAGCTCAAGTCAGCCATTCCCTATATCGAAGGGGTCATCAACCATGAAGCAGCTGCCGGTGGAGCAGATGCAGAGACCCTAGAACGGGTCAAAGAAGAAGGCCCTAAGGTACTTCGCCATCGAGAGCGGGCAGTGACTGCTCAGGATGTTGAAGATCTGGCCTATCAAGCCTCATTTGATGTGGCGCGGGCTAAAGCGATATCTCCAAGATATGACCCGATCAAACATCAATGGATAGATCCTCATACTACCGAGGATGCAGGTCGGTTTGGCCTCATCCTGGTTCCCAAGAGTGATGCCCCTCAGCCTATCCCAAGTCTAGAGTTACTTAACCAAGTCGAGAATTATATTCTACTTCGCTGTACCCCCACTCTCAATTTTTGGAGCACTGGCCCCGATTGGGTCAAAGTCAGCATCGAGGCGGACATTGCTCCCGTGTCTTGGCAGGCCGCACGATCCCTTGACGCCAAAATAATCGAGACATTGCAACGCTTTCTCCATCCGCTGACTGGTGGTTTAGATGAACAGGGCTGGGCCTTTGGGCGTGAGCCTTACGAATCGGATCTGTACGCTCTACTCGAATCCATTTCAGGCGTCGGCCATGTCCAATCTTTAACGGTTAAGAAAGACCCTCAAGGTGAAGCGCGGCGCGATCGCTTCCTCGTTTTTTCAGGGAGCCACACTATCAATCTGGTTGCACCGGAAGCAAAGGAGGTTTGAGATGCCAGTCCCGATTCCCAACCTGGACGATCGCACCTACGAAGACTTGGTGGAAGAGGCCAAAACCCTGATTCCTACCTTGTATCCTGCCTGGACTGACCACAACCCCACTGATCCAGGCATTGCCCTGATTGAACTTTTTGCCTGGTTCACCGAAATGCTGCTTTACCGCATTAATAGGGTGCCACCACAAAATATTGAAACGTTTCTCAAGCTGCTCAACGGCCCAGACTGGTCTCTAGAAGGGGACGCGGAACTCCTGCAGCAATTTGACCAGAATGGTGATCGCAAACTGAATACCAGTGAACGAATTAAAGCCCTACAGACAGCCAAACAGAAAACCATCGTGGCGCTGCGCAAACGTTATCGGGCTGTGAGCTGTGAGGACTTTGTGGCCCTTGCTGTTGAGGAATGGAAAACGACCCCCATAAACCAGATCCTGCCCTTGATTTACGATATTGCAGGTGAAAATGCAAAAGTGGTGACGGCTAATACCAACCAGATTTTAACCCACCCTGACATTAACATTACCCCTTCGAATAAAGCGATCCAATCCATCACAACTGACGAAGCGCAGCGTTTAAGGCAATACATTATAAACAGTGTAGGTACAGATAAGGAACTCAAAGTTCATCCAACGCTCAAACCACTGCTAAGTGAGGATATATCCCCTTCTGAACTAGTTGAAATTCTGGGTTCTAAGGGAGTGATCGAGCGAGCAAAATGTTTGGCCAATCAAGATCTAACTCTGCCGAATGCTCAATCCAAATCAAATTCAGCGCCTGGCCATATCAGTTTAGTTGTAGTGCCCACTCGTTGGAAATATGAACTGGTTTTGACACTCGCTAAAAGCATTGCAGATCTTCCTGAGAAAGGGAAGGGATTGATCAGTCTCGGCAAAATTCGTGATTCATACCATGTCCGTGTTTTTGATTTGACTGGGTACAAGATTATTGACAAGGGAAATGGTGAGTTTTTGCCCGACGAAGCACTTGTTCAGCAGTTGGATGATGCACTTAGTGAATCTGTAGTTGATAGCCAAACAGAATATGATCTTATTCAAAAGATCATTCCATACTTAGAGCAGGTCCCCATGGAACTTAAACAACCGGAAGATCTACTTGTTATTCTGCTTTCGGTCTTATGGCGCTGGTTAGATGAACGGCGCTTACTGACCACACGCCATCACGTTTTTGGACCTAGCTATGTACCAATCACTGTCGAGGCTAAATTGGGTCTCAAGATAGGAGCACGCCCCTCCTCAGATCCAAAAGGTGGGAGTGGAGTTTTGCAACGAGCTAAGCAAAAAGTGCTGAATTTTTTCTTACCTTTACCGGTCCCAAATTCTCCATTTCAGGGTTGGTCATTTGGTCGGTCAGTATACCTTTCCGAAATCTATGCGCTGCTGGATCAAGTCCAGGGTGTTGATTACGTAGAGGACGTCAAATTAAGTCGTAAGGGGGATTCTACTAATAATGGAGACATTACTGATGCAAACGGAGACATTATTGAAATTAAGCTGCAAGCTCACGAGTTAGTGGCGATCGCCGAAGACGACATCGATTTTACCCATACCTTTCCAACCGCATAGTTGAATTTATGGAGCACAGCTAATGGCGCCTCCAATTCCCCCAACAAAAAATCCTGAGACAGTGAGTCACTATCTCAATCACCTGCCAGCTATTTTTCAGCAGGGAGAAACCTCGAATGAGGTGGTCTCTAGCTTTATCAACCAATTCCTAACGGCTTTTGAGAAGATATTAACCGGTTTGGGGGATGTGGATGAACCTGGCTTAGAAGAAAAGTTAGAGGGTATCATCAATCCTAATCCAGAGACTGGTGAATTTCCCTGGCGGCTAGTTGGCATCCATCGCTACTTCGATCCTGCGCCAGATATTTCTGATGACAATCAACGTACTCCTAAAGAGTTTTTAGAGTGGTTGGCCAGTTGGGTCGCCCTGAGTTTACGAGAAGACTGGGAAGAATCGCAAAAACGTCGGTTTATTAGTCAAGTAGTGCCTCTATATCGAAAACGCGGTACAAAAGCAGGCCTTGAAGATATGCTCCGCGCCTATACTGGCGGAATCGAAGTAAAAGTTTATGAGTTCCAACAGCCTTTTCAAGTCGGTGTTACATATAATATAAATATCTAAACGTTGGTAGGCAATGGACTCCCCCATTATTTCATTGTTCGACT
>JAAUYH010121079.1_pt1 | contig 11681 bp, 10 predicted proteins | sample 7278061 | NCBI WGS metagenome assembly JAAUYH01 (sample SAMN14350203, study PRJNA611818) | marine sediment metagenome | isolation source: surface marine sediment (0.6m) | place: French Polynesia: Moorea | collected 2018-08 | reverse complement strand
CTGCAGGCAATAATTCACAAACAATTTTGAAAGTTCCATTCCCGTTAAAATCTACCTCACACGAAATTTACAGCTTTTTCGTGACCTAACTTCCTCTGAATTTTGTCATTCATGTAAAGGGTGTACGGGCGAGGACAGATACGTGCCATCAGGAAATAAAATATGAATAGTATCGAATCCGAGAAACAGTCACTATTCTTTGACTCAAATCACTTTGATTCGTTTCCGGCAATGATACCTCTGTTACAAGTATATCTTTGGATGTGGATTCAACGGAATAACCCAATGTGAACGATTATATATCAAATAATTTGAAAAAGATGTATGTCTCACACATGATGGATCAGTTGAACACTTTAAACTACATTCTAGAACTAGCACAATTTTGGGACACAATTCAATGGCTAATCAGAAATAACTTCATGGAGAGAGAAGCAACTTTCGCGCCCTCATTCTCGTTTGATAGCTGAGTAAAACCCCCACGAGTCATATGTCACATCTGGTCAGAAAAAAGCTTGTAATACAGGAAGTCCCCGCTTTAAGTCCTCTCCGTGTAATGTCCGGTCCGGCATTAGGGCCGTGTTGCAACTTTTTGAGTCATATGGCGCACTCAATTTAAAAGCATTGAATAGGACAGTCAATTTAAATTAAATCAACAATAAAATCCTGACTAGAATGATTTGGAAATCAATGCCTGCTATCACCAACCGAGACAAGATTTTTAATAATCCGTTCGACACTACCTTATCCTCATTCTTAGATTATTGTATCGTGCACAATATTTTTTTCGCTCTATTCCACAAAGTATCTCGGCTTACACGTGTTGTCTACATGATTTGGTTGAGGTCCTGTCTCGGATTAAGTTCATGTGTCAAGAGCGGACTTAAAGCGAGGACCACCTTTAACAATGCCACAGTCATGTCCATTACCCGAATTGACTTGCCTTCTCAACCAAACAAGTTGTTTCTGATTGGTTAATTTTTTTAAAACCATGCAGACCCGTTTAGAATAAAGAGCACTGAACCTTCGAAATATGAAACTCTCCTTTTTTTAATTTTTTGGCCTCTACGGTACCGCAGTATACTGTGGTCATTTCCTTTGAAACCCCAATGGGATACCCTTGCATTTTACTTTTTATTTCAATATTAATACTCAAATGACCTTCCTGTGTAGATCTTAGGAGTGAGACCCTCACACATCTGAGTATGGCCATACTGTTAACGAACAAACCCTATACTAATCGAGTGGTTATCAGAGAACCAGTGCATGCAACAGGTTCAATAGTAGAGAGAGCTGAACCTGATTTTTGAATAATTATCGAGAAGCCATTACTGTACCTGTCCAGTCCCACCACTCGAAAGGAATGTCAGCCACCTAAAACATACTGTTACTAGCGGCATATTTGAAGCTCAATCTCTTCCATCGAATTGACTCGGTCCTGCACCCATCGACTTTTACTGGCGTTAACGATGCGGACTTCGTGCTATTGGAGACAGCGTGACTCGATGACCATGCGATAGCTCCATACTCAAGTTCACAGTAAACTCGCATACTGTCCCATCCGCGCAGCGACCAACAAGAAGGGCGCCTACCGCTGTTCTACAGCAAATCATGAACATTGTACTTCCCCTGCTCATACTGCATCTGAATCATACTTGTTTTATGAAAAATGGTTGGCAGTTTGGCGTGACGAAATGTCTGCAGCCGACCCGCCTATGTGTACTGGCCCACAACCCAGCCTGTTTTTGTATATGAAACCTTTTCACTTCCCTACAAGCCCCGTCAATGTTCAAGTTCGAAGGTCAAACTACGTGATCCATCAAATACCACCTTAGGTGACTTTCTCTATCTGGTCACGCCAGTCTGCATGCGGAGCACTGATAAAGCCTCGCAATGCTCGCCTAACATTACCGCCACCCACGCTCAGAGTAACCAGAACGAGAAGTCTGACACGAAATCAGAAAATGGGTAGAGCCGAAACAAGCGCGGCACCTGCTGAAAATATCCCGAGTGTCTCAATCGAGGTGCAAGAAAAAGGAGACGGTATCGCTCGTTTTCTGGGACCCGAATGTTACTTTGAACAGGGACGGACGGCTACTCGAATTCAGGACATACCACCGCTTGACGGCTTGTACTCGACAGGAAGACATCCGTGTACGCCGCTTGCAATGAGCGCACACTGTGAGCGCGATAATTCAAATGTTGAACTCACAGTCAATTCCTGTGATAGTGCCATTACAGGTGATCGGCATGAAGCCCTATCACCGACACCGATGGCTTATCGTCTTCCTGGTCTGCCAATGATTGAGGGTGAACCACTCAAATCGCCTCTATTTGCAGAGAACTCGCTACCACCTCTAGGGAATCACGAAACCCCACCTTCGTATTTGCCATCAAGCCATCGCATCTGTTTACCGAGACCTGACGTGTCGAGCAGAAACAATTTACTCTCCGCCTCACCCACTAGCATTATGACTGGCGGAGCATTAAATTCTACATCATTGACACCAGCATCTGCACATAGCGCAATTTCGAATCGGCGAAGTAACGGCAGTGTTAGAAGAGGAAGAACATTCGACGGCCTGGTGGACGACATACTGCAGCACCCATCATTCCCACTGATATTCAAGGGTGCTTATCAGTCTTCCACAGGGATACCGCCAAAGATTACCGACGCGAGAACAGCAGACGCAATACAGCTGGCATCAGAAAAGTCAGAAGCGATAGAAGAAGCCGCCCGGAGTATTGGAGTCCACGAGACCTTGGAAAGAGTGAATACAATTGACTTTTTCTTCTGCGTACTTAACGCGGCATTCAAGTCACTCCAGGCGGAACTCCAGCCACCGTTATCATCATCACTACATTCAACAATGAACTCATGTGCACAAGCACCGGCCAATGGCGGGACACTGGGTAGCTTCGGGTCAGCCAATGCACCGCCCACCCCGGACTCTTTGCCTGATGACTCTATGAAGTCCAAGTTGAGCGAGTATGCGCGAAATCGGCTCGAAGAATGGTTCGTGGAGCACTTCAGTAACCCGTACCCAACGAAAGAAGAGAAGATGATGCTGGCGCAGGAATGCGAGTTGACAATTGGTCAGGTAAGTCCCGCGTACTGAGTGGCGTTGATGACAGCATACTAACCGATTGTTTTGCGCAGGTGAACAACTTCTTCGGGAATAGGCGGATGCGCTATAAGCGCAAAGTCCTGCAGCAAAAAAGGTTGGAGCAAGCGCAGAAACGTAGTCCTACATCACAGACATCTTTCGACCCGAACGTGCTTGCTCCGAGGTCGAAGTGGCGCAACATTGTGCTGTCCAAGAAACGCGAGCGTAACGAGGCGTATTTGGGGGTGACGCCAGCTCAGAGATCAAAAAAACGAGAACTCGATGGCGACCGGAGAGTAGGGAGTAATAAGCGGCCATTTGTGCAAACTTAGTGACATGTGGCGTCGAAATTGATAAGTTCGGCGCTCCCTTGACAATAAAATATGCAGTACGTCTAATGAACATCTCAGATGTCACCACCGACATCCGTTCTTTCAACACAGACTCTAAGAAATGATCTAGTTTTGTTAAACCAGACCAACGTTAATACAGATCTATCCGAGTCAGATGGCAAACCTGTGTTTGCGCTCCTAGTTGCTGGTGTTGGTGGACATATTTCCACGCCTGTCTCGGGTCATGACCACGGAAATCTGCATGCAGCAGAGGAAGAAAACGATGCAGATACCAACCGGAGCTAGAACAGGGAATAGTAGGATGAGAAAAAAGCCATGAATCATGATTGATTCGTTCGCTGTCAACTGAGCATGGGACCAACTCGATGTTCTCCAACATTTGAGAAAGAAAGGAAACAAAATCGGAATCACGCATTAACACAATTCAGCCCTACTTCATGAGGAACACCAAGTGGGTACGTTACAGAAGCAGATGAAGCTATTCTTTCGTTATCCGTCTCGAGTTGTGACATATGGGCGTCGGACGCCGCACGTTGATTGACGTGCACTAATGCGAATTTTTTGGGCATGTGAACAATAACTGCCTCAATTCGCAATCCAGAACATCGCCCCACTTCAATAGAAACGATGATAATTTCGCGATGACCAACATTTTTCGATTGCCCTGCCAAACTTCATCATTCAATACCTCACGCCAATATCCCAGTAAATTTTTAACTCACGTTCTTTGTGTACAATTCTGTATCCATGTTCCCTCATAGCTTGATACAAGTTAACCAACATTTGGCATGCACCGACGCAATCACAACATAGAATCAATCCTCAAAATTGGTCCTCAGCGTCAATCGCACTTTCCAACAGAATCTGAAAAGTGGTGATGGTTCAATTCAAAGTCTTTTCCTTTGCACAGGCAAATCGCGGGGGGGGGAACCTAATTCCGTTGTCTATCAATATTGCGACCGAGTCGCGCAAACCGGATGGGCCCTGTCTTCATCAAATTCTTCACAAGGACAGTAACGTACAGAGTTACTAAACCAAGTGAGGAGAAAACTCATAGAAAACGTTTTCGAAGAATGCCAAACAAAACCCCCATAACCGCACCATGTCGCGGCCATCTACACCCAGAGCATAGGCTGGAGCGTATACAAAGATAGTGGCTGAATAGTGATATGTCTAAGCCGAGTGTTGTTCAAGTGAGCGGTCACCCATCAATCAAGGTCCTAATTCTTCCAACAGTTGAGCGGTGGAATTCCATACCGCATTGAGTCCAAAAGTGGAAATCGGTTGGTTTTCAACCGACTCGAACGCCAACAGTAGTGAGACCATCGGCGACTTGTCCACGAATTATGCAACGGCAAGGAATGGACAAGTTTGTGCGCTTCCCGATTAGCCCTGCAAAGTAAGGCGTAAGGAGATGAGACGTCTCGCGACTTTCGGCCTTTCGCACTCAACGACGATTGACAATCAATCCCCAGGCGATGAAATTTCGACGAGCCTACACTGCGAAACGGTCAGGTATGAATCCCTTCGAATGGGGTACGGCGGAGATAAAAATAGCGACGTCTACAGAGAACTTCCGCATTTCCGTAGCAAACTTCAGGGTAACATTGTTGGGCGGTGATAGGGTACAATCAACAGCATTTGAACGATTCTGTGAAACTACTGTAGTGATTACAATAGGAAGTCCACTCTCCTTACCATGGATTACTGATTTGTAAAAAAGAAAAATGCATCATCCGAACAAGAAGGGAGAATCGAGACATTCTTCTCCCAGAATTTGAGTCGCATGAAGGTGGGGAATCTCGAAAGTTCATCGGTCGATTGCTTCGTTGCGACACATTTGCAAGCGGCGCACAAACGCAAAAATAGTAATTCGATGGTCATGTCGATGCTGAGGCGTGCCACTCGTAGTCGAGACTTTGGAGCAACCCTTATCGTCGACCAGCACCAGACTCCGTGTAGCGCAAGTCCTCATAGCGAGTTGAGATGATTTCTCGCGGCATCAATTCATTTGGAAAGGAAAATCGGGTGGCCAAAAAGGCAAATGTTGCAGTCACAGCGAACCCGCCAAACTTCCGAAGGATCTTTAGATTGGTCGCATAGTTGAGTTGAATGATTTGAAAGACTAACGCGAGCGGCTTGAATGTTGGAGGAGGGGCGTGGCTGAGGTCGAAGAAAGCAAGGAGCGAGAACGAATGAGACGTCTACGGGTTGCACGGAACAGTAACAAAACCATTACGTAAATCTAAAAAATGGAAATTGCCAGATATTAACGACAGTGACAACTGCTCAAATACGACAACTAATCGTCAGCTTTATGGAGCAGCGATGCGAGAAATTCATGACACATTTGAGCGGATGCCTTGATTATGAGGTGGACAACGGAACATATGCGCGACGCCGTACACTGTTAGAATTAGAACAAACGCGGCCACGGCGACTACAGCAAGCAGTTCGACTTGTAACAAACAACGGAAGTGACTAGAAAGTTTCCGAGTCTGTGCCGCTTTGTCAGTTCGTGAAAGTCTGACATAAGTCAGGATCGCATCACACAGCTGTGAAAGCTTTGGTCTGCACACCTCCTCGAACATGTTCCAGATGCAGTGGCACGAGAATCTCACGTAGTGTGACGAGTAATCGTCGTGATGAACAGATGGCGAGTCGCGTCTCGACTTACCCTACTGTACAGTATCCGACGATCAACATTTCCCATTCTAATCGTACCCACATACGGTTATTTTGAAAAAACCGTATGATGCGTGGCCCGCCCCATCGTGCGCGCCAGCCCCTGCCGCCGCTCTCGCACGCGCATTGTGACACAGACTGGGGGCGTGGCGGCAACAAACTTCGCGCGCAACAACACGCCGGGATGAAGTGGTACTGTACAGTACAGCGCGAGATAGAGAAGGCATTGCAAAAGGACAGTTTAGTAAGCTCATTCAACAGTTCGTCTGTGAGCGGTGGGTGCTGATTTGATGTCAAGGCCTGACACGGTGCATCTGTGCCCAATTCAGTCATGTGGATTCGAAAACGTTATCATATTGTTTCAAATTTCATATTACTTTTATGTACCGTCCCTTCGTGACAAGGTGTTCTTTGTCATCCTGGGGAGTCAAGCCGCAGCCGCGCGCCCGCCTGCCCCATCGCTTCACCGCTTGGGTTGCTACGTGCCCGCCCGACCGCCTTCACGGTGCTAGGCGACTCGGCTCTACTTAACCTATTGCTTTTGCTATATCTCTTTTCGGCCACCCTAACGTCTTTCATACTCCTGCACTTACCTTGCTCCTTTGGCTTCATCCTGCGGCTCTGTTCTTCACATCATGGAGAGAGACAAACACATGAACGACGGCACTGTTAGTGACAACATTCCGCCCCGACACAAGGCTGTACGTGATGAGTGTGCCAAGTCGCGGGCACTGGGTAAGGACCCGCCGTTGCCGCCAAGAGGATCGTCCGGATTTCCCGCCTTTGGGAGCCGTCCTCGTGCGGCTGACCAGCCGGAACCTATTTCCCAATCGGGTCAAGGTCGCCCACCGTTGCACGCGGCAGCAGTGGCGCAACCGACTCAAGCAACTCAGAATGGAGTCACCGCCTCGCATTCTGCAGGCTACGGCAATAGCAATCAAGTTCCAACTCCACCTTCGAACGATGCCCCCCGCACACCCGCCACGGGCACTCTAGGTGCTACGGACGCAAACGATCGTGCACGTGTTGTCGTTAGTGGCCCCAACTACTCTAGGCCACACGCCATAGTAGAAAATCATGCGGAATCGGAGAGGGCAAGCCGTGCACGTGTGATAGTCACAACACCCAGTTATGCGCGCTCGAATCCGGGCGGAAGTGCATATCGTAGTCAGTCAACCGCTAACGGGACGCAAGTCTATTGTCAAACAACGCCCCAATCGCATACACGGCCACCACCACCACCGTCACGGCTACCTGCCGTTTCGACACTAGTTCGCAACACACAGTTACCAGTGCCTAACGGATCGAGGTACGGCTCGCCAGTGTCTCCGCAACTCCCCCCGCACACGTCGCCGCTTCGCCATTGTTACGTGTCGCCGCACTCTAGCACCCGACGCGAGCTGAGTTCCACTCCACCCTCACGGGCACCTGCAATTCGCACAGTCGGCATCCCGCCGGTGACTGCAACGAGAAGCCTACCTAGCATCCAGAAGGCTCTTATTCCGCCCAGTAATGAGCGGCCACGCAGTGAGCAAACTTTCAGCGGGCTGGTGCAGCATGTGTTGCATCATCCTCTGCTCCCTCTGGTGTTCAAAGGCACGTATGAGACAGCGACAAACACAGCGCCATCCATCGCCGACCGTCGCACCGAAGAAGCCATTCGGCGCGCTCTGGCGGAGACAGACCGTATCGAAGCCTTGTCGCGTCGTGACGGGCTTATGGCTGTAATGGGCGACGTGCAAGGCATGGACCTGTTTTTCACCGTGCTGGTAGCGGCGTTTCGCGCGCTGCAGGGACCGTTACAGCCGCCCATCCCGTCACCGCTGCACAGCATGATCAGTGTGTGTGCAAAGCTGCCGGAGACGAACGTAGGCTCGCCCATCGAGTCAACGTCGGAGCCTTCGCCACCATTGAAAGGCAAGAACCCCAACGCAGGGCGTCCTAAAATCAGCGAGGAAGCTAGACAGATTTTGGACGACTGGTTCCAGAAAAACTTCGAAAATCCTTACCCCACCGATGCTCAGAAAAGAGAACTCGCACGTAAGTGCGGACTTCAATTGAATCAGGTATGTTGTACGTCTCGTTTTAGTGTACAGTCACTAACGCACTCTTCCCGCAGATCAATAATTACTTCGGTAACCGGCGCATGCGCATGAAGAGAAAGGTGCTCGAGAAGAATCGCCACGCCCAGCACGAGGCACCCAGCACGGCTCCACCCAGGCCTTACGAGGCGTCCGTGCTCGCTCCTAGGACCAAGTGGCGCGCCATCGTGCTGCCCAAGAGCGCCGCCCAGGCGGCAACGCAGTCGGAGCCCACGAACACGCACGACGCCCTCGTGTCTGGGCTCTTCCATGGCACGAAGGAGAACGAAGAGTACGACGGCTCAAAGCGACGACGCTTGGAATGGTGATCGTCGTGGTTATATTTATTTTATAGAGTTGCCTACCCTACTTTGTGTTCGTCGTCGCGTTGCGCACTCTGTGTGTTGTAAATTCTTGGGTGTGCTCGTTTATTACTGTACCGGTAGTCGTCGCGGCGGCGCAGGTCAGACATCAATCATCCATCATCCCTGTCTGTCAATACTCGTGGCCGCTGACGTAGCGGGGGTTGAGTGTGTAACGTGTGCGTTTCGCGTGGTAGCCGTTGCCATGCATCTGGATAATTGTTTCGGTGTCGTACACCCTCACTACATTTGCCTGATTCCTACGCACGCCTGGAGTGTAGACGCGTTTCACAGAATTCAACGCTACTCGTGAACTTTGTTGTTGGCAAACAGAAATACAAGCACTTCTCATAGTTCATTTCGTTTCTCGGTTCCAGCGACGAATCGTCAAAATGCTACAAGCCATTATTGTTTGCGCTGTTGGCTTGCAGCTACCCAGCAACAAGAAACCGAAGCAGACCCACATAATCAGGGAATAAGTCTCAACACTTAATGCTTCAACGCAATGCGCTTCGCAACTTGGTCGCATTTTCAGGGTAGTCCAAAACCGTCATAATTAATATAAAAAAACGCGACGCAACGGAGCACCAGCGCCAGTTGATGTCCGCCCAGGAGGATACCGAAATGATGTAACAAACAAACAGTTATCGCGCGAGACCCGTTTGTTTCGCAGGAATTTGCAATCAGCCCCTGCGATTCAACCGTGATTCTCACTGCCGTTCGACATTGTCCATAGTAAACTATCGATGCATCCAACTTGTACGATGCGGCTTCCTTCTTGTTTCACAGCTCCTTTCGGTGCACACACTTTTTGGATATTCGAAAGACTGACTGAGTCGCATAATTATCAACGGGTCATGAGCATCCGTTTCAGTTTCTTCACATTCACGCACTGCCGCTTGCTACTCAGGTGAATATGATGCTCCCATTCAACCCATTTCAACATCATGCACATCTCCCTCTGCTTTTGTTCAATATTTTCAACATTGCACCTCGAGTCAGTGCTGTTTGAAAGTGAATAGTGGAATGGGAGAGAACGTACCATTAAATTGAAACTGACCTTGCCGGCGCTCGCGATTGAATCGGAACATGACGCAGTTGAAAGATCCACAAATTGACGGTAGCTTCACAAATCATTTTGCCACAATTCGAAAATCAACGTTTCTTGTTCTTACGTTCAACGATCATGCGAGTGAATCTCGCTTAATGTGTTCTGCAATATCGATTTCAGGTTTCATGTTTCACTGTCCCATGTAACGAGTTGAAGGAGGAGTGATGCACTGAATAGAAATGAATCCCGTTCAAGATGAAATACAGTGGCAGCCATCTGCCTCACCTCATCGTACACCTCAAGTGCAAACACGCATCGGAATTGTGTCAAGGGACGAGCGTTACGGGGTTGTTTACCAAGGAATAGGTCAGCTCATGTCAAAAACCTAACTGTAAATTACCTTGTCCCAAAAATAAATGTCCGTCTTACAGTGGAACCTACAGTATCCTGAAAATTTTGCTCTTTTCTCCTACTTTACAGACAATTTTACTCAACTGCCGTACAGGTGCCGGTAACGCTCCTTCGAAGGCTGCTAAATTGCTAGTCGCATTGAAAATACCGGCAGTGCAGTTTCTGCATCACCGTAAACATCTACTGTTCCCTTACCGAAGAATCGGTGGGCTGTTTTATCAAATGCAGAATCTTGAAGTCATTCCTACAACCAGGCCGCAGTATTTCACATTGAAGACTGTAACATAAAAAAGGGTCAGGCAAAGTCCTGGATTTGGTCACAGTTAAAGCAAGTATGCCTCGCATTAATGAGGCCATCAATACAATTACCACAATTGTCTTGTTGTAAAGTTTCCATAGCAAATTCGGGATCATCAACATTGGAATTCGGAGAGCTGACACTTTGGTTTTTCATCTCAATGTGCCTTGCGCAGAAATTTCTTTAACTGCACCTCGCATGACTTAGCCTTCCATTTTATTCCAAAGCAGAAACATCCTAATCTGTATCATGCCGTCCAGAGTAAGCCGATAGGGTCTGCCTGGACGTAGTTGCTGTAAAACCCAATGTGAGGAATTTGAAAGAGGACGATGGTGATTTGCCGGTGGCTAATAATTTAAAACGATTTGGCGATACGACGTGGATGACTCTCATTTGCTGAGTTCGTCATCGCCGAACCGGTATGAATGGGCCGAACTCGTTTCCGTGAACGAATCGACAATTAGTGGGATTTTCTTTGTTTCGCGTCCAAAACATAAAATGTGTCATCATTTTTGGGACGGAGATGCCACTGGAGCGGGAGTACAGCTTTACCTTTCCAGCGCTCAGTGACGTACGTGACCAGCATCGGGCCTTTACCACATCGCGACGGACAGCCAGCTCCGCGGCTGACATACACGACTTAGACCTGTTCTTCATGGTTCTGTTGGCTGCATTCCGAGCGCTGCAACAACCGAGGCAGTCGCCCATCCCGTCCACCGATCCTGAGAAGAAAGAATTCACGCGAAAGTGTCGGCTCCAATTGAATCAAGTACGTTGTGCGTCGGATTTGAGCACACGGCTACTAACTTCCTCCGCAGATTCAAACCCATTTCGGGAATAGGCGCATGCGGATGAAGAGGAAGGTGCAGAAGAAGAACAGCACCACTGAGAGCGAGGCGCCCAGTACAGCTGCGTCCAGCCCTTACGAGGTGTCCGTGCTTGTGCCCAGAACGAAGTGGCGGGCCGTCGTATTGCCCAGGGGCTCCACCCAGATGGCCACACAGTCGGAGCTCACTTACTCTCACGACGCCATCTTGTCGGGGATGTTCCGCGGTGCTGACGAAAAACGATGAGTAGAACGGCTCGATGCGATACCGCTTAGAATGGCGATCGATGTAGATAAATTTATTTTGTAGAGTTGCCGTCGTCGCGCTGCGCATTCTGTCATGTCAATTCTGAGGTGTGCTCGTTTAGTACAGGTAGTTGTTGTCGCAGCGGTATAGGTCAGACATCAATCATGCACCATCCCTGTCTGTCAATACTCGTGGCAGCTGACGTAGTGTGGGACAAGCATGTAACGTGTGTGTTTCGCGTTATTGCCGTTGGCGTAGAT
>JAAUYH010070719.1_pt1 | contig 11681 bp, 11 predicted proteins | sample 7278061 | NCBI WGS metagenome assembly JAAUYH01 (sample SAMN14350203, study PRJNA611818) | marine sediment metagenome | isolation source: surface marine sediment (0.6m) | place: French Polynesia: Moorea | collected 2018-08 | reverse complement strand
TTATTGGTGTTTAGTTGCCCACAGTCGCCAGGAGCGTAGTGCAGGGAAAGCTTGCACGCTACGTTTTGAAGCAGAGGTGCTCTCTGGTAACAGAGACATCGACTGTAACTAATTCCCCATTCATTCTCTAGCATACTTAAGTCACTGTGACAGATACCGCAGTATTCTACATCGATTTCTACTTCTTCACTTCCCAATGCACCTGGGTCATATTCAAAAGGTTCTAATTTTCCCCCTGGTTTTTGTACTGCATAAGCTTTAATAGTCATGATTGAAAAATCCCTGTGTTAACTAAATAGTCAAAATAATATTCGCAGACAACAACAAATAACCACAAATAAATCACAGATCGAATCAATGTAAAGAATGAGTCAAGATTATGATCTAGAAATAAGAGATTAAAAATTAACTATGACTACAGTACCAACATCTTTGAATAAGAATCAATTACCAGACGGCTTAAAAACTCCTGCATTATTTCAGTTAATCAATTGGATTGCTCGCCCTTTTGAGTATTTAGAAGAATGCACAGAGAAATATGGAGATATCTTTACTATGAGGCTATTTGGCTTTCCTCCACTAGTCTTTATAGCCAATCCTCAAGGAATTAAACAGATTTTCAGTGCTGATGCCCAATGCTTTGATGTGGGACGTACTAACGATCTAGCTCGTCCTATATTAGGGGATAACTCTATCTGTAATCCGTCAGAGGACTCCAGACCTTACTCGGTAGAGTTAGCGGGTAACGAGTTACGGCAAGGTTTGTCGGTTTACACATTAGATACAGAATCTTTATAGATCAAGGTGTTTGAGCGTTATATAATTTTTCTAGAAGGTTTAACCAGCCGTGAAATAAGGACGACGGAGAAAATACCAAACATATTGGCGCGCCCGCTTAACTAGAATGGTTATTTGTACCTTGAAAGATGAATACATGGGTTGCGACAAGAAAAACTGTTGTCGCGTAAAAGTATTCCAGTGTCAGGATTAGAGTAATTGCTCGTGTCTGCTGTCGGCCAGCCAGTGGACTTTAAACTAAAATGCTTGTGGAATCGGTCTGACGGGGGCAAGATGTTCGAGTTTTGTCTAGTTAAGAGGTTGTGAAGCAAGAATCGTGCGATAAACTGCTTGCGGTTAGCGCATGAGTGTCAAACTCTTAATGGATGGAACTCGTCATAAGAGAGAACGTAAATTACTGATGCCTCCTTTTCATGGAGAGAGAGTAAAATCCTACGCGGAGTCAATCTGTAAAATAACTGAACAAGTAGCTTCTCGTTGGGAAATCGATCGACCTTTTATTGCCAGAAATGCTAGCCAAGAAATCACTCTTAAAGCAATTATGTTGAACTCATATTTCGCACCTAGATACAAAATAGCCTGAAACTCAAGTTTCAGGCTAAAACAGTAAGTCTATTTTAATAGACTATAAATTTTATGAAACCTAGATAGATTGAAGTCCTCTTGAGAGTACACAGGTAGTATCAGCCAAGAAATTTATTTCTTGGTAATGTATCGCACTGGTGCAAGATATGAGTTTAATGTAATGTTCTATCTTTACTTGTACTGCTATAACTTTTGACGCAATTGTCGAATAGCTGTACTGGTATTGCGAGTCTCTGCAACTTTAAAACAATCAGAAATTAAATTTAAAACCTCAATATCAGGAAAATAGCGACTGGAATTATTTACTGTGTAGCGATCGCCCTCTAAGCGATAAATCGTCACAACATCATTTTTAAATAACCAAACTTCAGGTACTTTATAGACTAAGTAATCATTGACATCTGTATAGCTGGTAATATCAACTTCTATGATTAAATCTGGTGCTGGTTCAGTTTCCCAGTTAATTCTTTTTTTCCCCGAAGCTGCTTGCCAATTGTCGATATAAAAACAGTAATCTGGTTCAATACCGCTTCTTTGAGGCAATTTCATCGTCACAGGAGTAAATGCTTCATACTCTTTACCTAAATGGTCAAGTATGGTTGTCACAACAGTAGCAATTATGTGAACATTACGTCCATGTTCGGGTAAGGGACTCATTAACCAAATCTCTCCAAGACGATATTTTAAACGAGGAATAGAGCGATCGCCTAATTGCTGGCTTAAAGTCTCGTAATCATCCCAACTACCAGGTATTTGAAATACGGCTCCTGGTGGTATTTCGATCTTTTCTGGGGAAATAACGGCATACATAGTCAATGATTAATGGTTGGTTGTTAGTGGTTAGTTGTTAGTGGTTAGTTGTTAGTCGTTACTCGTTAGTGGTTAGTGGTTATAATTCATCCTTCCTCCCTATCTGAAAGATAAATTATGAGGGATAAGAAGTGAGGAGTGAGCATTGGGGATTAATTGTTATTACTTATTACTTATTACTTATTACTTTCTTCATCCTCCTTCATCATTGATCCTTTAAGCTCTGACTTCTGCTAGATAGCGGTGGACGAACATAATCGCAATTGAACCTTCTCCCACACCTGAAGCTACCCTTTTAACAGATTGATGGCGGACATCTCCTGCTACGAAGATACCAGGGACACTACTTTCTAGTAAGAAAGGCTCCCGCTCTAAATGCCAACCCGAAGAGCGTTTGCCATTTTGTTTTAAATCTGCACCAGTCAGAATATAACCCCGTTTGTCTCTAGCAACGACTCCTTCTAACCAGTTGGTTTCGGGTTGTGCGCCAATAAAGATAAAGAGGGATGAGGTATTAACAGTTTCTTTTTCTCCTGTATCGTTGTGTAGCAGGGTAATAGCTTCGAGGTTGCTTTCTCCTTTGACTTCTACTACCTCAGTACGCACCATCACTTCAATGTTAGGGGTAGATGCAATCTGATCGATCAAGTATTGGGACATACTCTTAGTTAGGGAGTCTCCTCTAACTAACATGGTTACTTTGCTAGCATACTGAGAAAAGTACATTGCAGCCTGTCCTGCTGAGTTTGCGCCACCAATAAGATAGATGTGTTCATTTTTACAGGCGATCGCTTCTGTTTTGGCTGCACCGTAGTAAACACCTCTTCCTGTAAGTTTTTCGCAACCAGGGATATTTAGTCTGCGCCAAGATACTCCTGTAGCTAGTAACAAGGCGTGACAAGTTATTTCGCTACCATCTGCTAGAGTGACAATGCGATAGGAGTTTTCTACCCTGACCCCAACTGCTTCTTGAGGTGTCAGGATTTCTACACCAAATCTTTTGGCTTGGGTTACTCCTCTTCTGGCTAAATCTCCCCCACTAAGTCCCACGGGAAAGCCGAGATAGTTTTCAATACGAGAACTCGATCCTGCTTGTCCTCCTGGTGCTTGTCTTTCAATCATCACGGTGCTTAAACCTTCGGAAGCACCATAAACCGCAGCAGCTAATCCAGCAGGTCCTCCTCCCACAATTACTAAGTCGTAAAAGGGTTGTTCTGCTTGGGTTTGTAAGCCGATTTTTTCTGCTAGTTGGATATTTGTTGGTTGTTGTAATTGTTGACCGTCCCCTAAAATAACTAGAGGTAGTTGGGGTTTTTCTGCTTTATTTGCTACATAATCAACTAATTTCTGGGCTTCAGCTTCTTGTTCAATATCTAACCACTGGTAAGGAATTTGATTGCGGGCGAGAAAGTCTTTAACATTGTGGGAACAGGGCGACCAGCGATCGCCCACTACCCTAATCCCTTCAAAGGCTGGACGATAAACCGATAACCAATCATCAAGTAAGTCATCCAGTACAGGATATAGTTGTTCTTCTGGAGGATCCCAAGGCTTGAGAAGATAGTAATCTAGTCTGGCGGAATTAATCGCCCGAATCGCTGCATTAGTATCCGCGTAAGCAGTCAGTAATACCCGTTTTGCTTCGGGAAACATATTACTAGCTTGTTCTATAAATTCTACCCCACTCATTTCTGGCATTCTTTGATCGCTTAGGAATAAAGCTACTGTTTCATTACGCAGCTTAAGTTGTTCTAAAGCTTCAATTGCGGATGCACCAGAATTAGCACGCACAATGCGAAAGCGATCTCCATATTGGGTTCTTAGGTCACGAGCGATCGCACGTAACACTTCTGGATCGTCATCTATAGTTAAAATTGCAGGTTTAGCCATTTTTAAAGAAAGAATGAAAAATCAAGGATGAAGGACTCAGAAGGGACTCAGAATAAAGGATGAAGAACTCAGAAGGATTAAGGAGCAAGGATAAATACCTCTTACTTATTACTTATTACCTCACTCCTCTCACCGAAGGTGCGCGTTCGGTGAAGGGCGACGAAGTCTAGCGACCCCTCATAACTCATCCCTCATAATTCATCCCTAGACTCCTACGCTCCCACTAACTACATTCACCACTTGGTAGAGATGAAATTCATTTTCTGCAATACCTTCCCAATAAGGGGATTCTGAACCAAAGCCAGGTTTTTGGCGGAGTTCTTCAATTGCTTCTTTATTTTCCCACTGTCCGTAATTAATCACGCGACTACCGTCTAAACTACGGTGAAAAGTAGCAGAAATTAAACCAGCTACATTCATGGCGGGTTTAATGTGTTCTTTTGCTAACTCTACCATTTGGGGTTGATTTTCGGGTTTCATACTAAATTCTGCAAAGTGAACCCAGTATTCTCCTTCTTTTATCTGGGGAGTGCCTACTTTAGATTCAGAAGTTACAATTTCATAGATGTGGGCATCTGGTTGACCAAAAGTAAATAATTTTGCTGCTTTCTTTTGTATTTCCCCATTATTTCTAAAAGCGTTAAAATCTTCCATACTCTCCCACTGAGCATAGTTAGCTACTTTTTCTCCATCAATACTTTTGTGCAAGTTAGCGGATACAAAACCAGGTTGAGTTTTTATTACTGGTAGCAATTCTTGGATAGTATCAATCAATTCATCTTGCTTAGATGACTCAACAGCAAAAATAATGATTACTGTAGTCAATTTATTGTCTAAAGAAAGAGTAGTCATTTTTTGATAAAAGACTGTTTATGTAACAGTTGCTAGTTGTTGATTGTTGATGGTTAGCAGTTGATTGTTGATTGTTAATTGTTAATTATTCATGGTTTGTTGAAACATCACAACTCATTAATCGACCTAAGAAAAAGTTGGTCATTTTCGAGCCATAAGGAGAATTCCACCAACGGGAGGGATGACAGCCTTTCCGCGCATTGAGGCTAAAATCTAGCTCTTGGCAGGGTAGCCAACGCCCTTCTTTCCTCCAGCCTAATCTTTCACCCCATGTTTCTACTATTTGCTGATTTTGCTCAATAGTGGTCTGAAAATTACCTCCTACTTTTTGATAAACTTCTAGCTGAGGACTAAAACCAAAGCGATTTTCACTGTATTTAAGCCATAAGCCATCAATTGCCATCAAATCTTTACAAGGGAAATGTTGGATATCTTCTGGGGTTAATTCTTCAATTTCTTTCCCCATAACATCCAGAATCAGTCTAATGGTTTCTTTATCTGCTTCAAACCAATTAGCATCAGCTAAGTATTGTTGAAGATTTTGATATCTGTAGCCATCAGCAACTAACAAAAATTTATCTTCTAATTGAGATATCTTGTGAGATAAGGGCAATAAATCATCGAGTTGATTTTCAATTATGTCAAAACGCTTAGCAAATTGATTAAGCTGATCTTGAATTGCACTTAGTTGTTGAGATAACTGGGAAATCGGATCGCGATCGCTCATTGATTCTACTTAGGTATTTTTAAGTGAGAGACAGGATAATAAGGGTAATTCTAGTCTCGATCTACTTTATTGTATAAACTAACTGCCACATCTTCTAAGATTTCTTCAATTTTCTTACTTTTATTGTTAAACAAATCAATAGCATTTTTCAAGTTAACTATATTGATAGATAATTTTTTTAGGATAATCTGAATCAATTTAGTTTCTTTTTTACTTCGCACAGTTCCAGCTTGATTAATCAAGTTTATTTCTCGATGCAATAATTTATTTAAGTTACTGATTTCTACTAACGGTTGGGTTGTATTTTCAATGGGTTGTTGTATTTGTTGAATTTTAGATTTAGCAATGGTAATTGTATCGCGAGCTTCTTCTAAAATGGCATCACTAGAGTTAATTGATTGTATTTGTTCTTTTAATTTAGTTTTAGATAATGAGAGTCCTGTTTGTGAGCCTAATTGCCTTAGTATCTCTATTTCTTCTGCTGTCCACTCTTTAAAAGCAAAACATTGATGAGCTACTAATAGACCGTATATTTCTCCATCATCCCAATTAATAGGTACAACTACATTAGATTTGACTGCTATTTTTTCAAGATTTTCAACATAACAATCACTCATTCCTGCTTCATAGATATTATTGATTGCTCTAACTCTACCTTGTTTATATTTATCTAGATATCGATATTCAAAACAAGGATCTTTGATGAAATTTCCTAAAATTGGTGCTAGGGCAAAAGCGGAAGATTCTGCCACAATTTTCCCTAAATCTGGCTTTTGAAGCCCATAAATTATGACGCGATCGCAATTTAAAACTTTTTGGGCTTCAGTAACGGCTATGTTTAAAACCTCAGATGTAGTTTTGCAAGCATGAATTTTCTGGGTAATTTCGGTGAATGATGTTTGCCATCTATTGATGCTGTTTAACTTCTCTTCTAGCTGTTGATATTTGTTCTTAGAGACTATTTGCTCTATTGCCCAATCAGCAACTTGTAGCATTAAGTTAATCTCCGATTGTTGCCATTGACGAGCATTGGAGCATTGATGAGCCACTAATAAGCCATATAGAGTTTGATCTAGATAATTAATTAAAGGTACTACCACATTGGCTTTAACATCGATTTTTTCCAGATTTTCCAGATAGCAGAGACTCATCCCAGGCTCTTTATAGATATCGTTAATGGCTCTGATTCGACCTTGCTTATATTTTTCGATATATTTAGCATCAAAACAAGGGTCTTTAATTACTGTGCCCAAAATTCGAGCCAAACCAGGGGTAACTGCTTCTGCTACAATTTTTCCTTGAGATGGGGTTTCTAGGCTATAGATGACAACACGATCGCATTCTAGAGCTTGATAGACGATTTCAACACTACTTGCCAAAATAGTCTCTTTATTTTCAACACGGCGTATTTTTTCAACAATCTCACCTATTAAATCTTTGGGTCTTGGCTGTTTATTGTTTCTAACAATTTCGGATAATGATAATGACGGTTCTAGTACCATAAAGTTAAATATATCAGAGAAAATTCTTAAGTGATTTTACTGATTTTAACTTAATTTATCAAAGTAAATCTTCCCTATTTGCACTGTTGATTTTTCCTCACCGCTTATTATAAATTTTTGAACTAAGAATTCTACGTAATTACACTGAGATTGAGATTCAGCCAAGAATTATGAATTGGTGAATTTAATACTATACTATTCAGCAATTTGTCTATTTAACACCATCTTCAACAGTCTCAGTTATTAACAAATATGGGATAATTTTTAGCAAAAATGTAAAGCTGCGATCGCCAAATTAATTACCTAATATGAATTATAATTAAAGGGTCAAAAGAGTTTTTCTAATTGGTGGATTATTATCTCAATAATCATCAATATGTCGATCTGTTTTGGGTTCAATACCTAGATCTATCAAGACTCCTCCTGGGACTGGGGAGATCGCTAGACTTCGTCGCCCTTCACCGAACGCGCACCTTGGGTTGGAGGACTAGTAGTTGATTGTTACTTGTTACTTGTTAAAAAGCTAAAAAGCTACTTATTACTTATTACTTATTACTTCATCTCTGAGTCCTGATTCCAATTAAGTAAATATAAATAGACAAAAATAAAAGTTATTACTAGTAGAATAGTTGCTGCTGCTGCTGCATAGCCAAACTCAAAGCGAGCAAAAGCTTGTTCATAGATATAGAACACTAGTAAATTAGTAGAGTTTAAGGGACCTCCACCAGTAATGATATAGACTTGTTCAAAACTGCGTAACGTAAAAATAGTAGTGGTAACAACTGCAAAAATTAAGGTAGGGCGCAATCCAGGGAGAGTAATATACCAAAACTTCGCCCAATCATTAGCTCCATCCAATTCTGCTGCTTCATAGCGAGATTTGGGAATAGTTTGTAATCCTCCTAGAAAAACCACCAAATTAAATCCTATCTGTTTCCAACTACTCAATAAGATTAATACTGGCATTGCCCAAATGGTACTACTTAGCCAAGGAATGGGGGAGAAACCTAATGTCAATAATAAATTGTTGACTGGTCCTTGAGTTTGAAACAACCAGCGAAACCCCAATCCTACCGCCACCAGAGAAGTAATAGAGGGGAGAAAATAAGCGGTACGCAATATACCCCTTAAAGGAGCGGAGCGATTCAGTAATACGGCTAATACAAGAGGGATAACTAAAGCTGGTATGACCGTAGCAACAGTAAAATAGATAGTATTACCAATAACTTGCCAAAAATCTGAGTCGGAAAAAAGTCGCAAGTAATTACTCCATCCAATCCAGCTTACTCCTGAAATAGTGAAACTACCTGTAGTAAAACTCAGGTAAACTAAATAAGCGATGGGATAAAACAAAAAAATACCCAGTAGGAGCAGTGCAGGAGCGAGAAAAATCCCTGCTGCAAGAGTATCTTGATCTAAATATGAAGCGATCTTTTGGGTTTTAGTCATAATAAGCTGGCAATGTTGGGAAAAATTGTAGTCTCCCTTGCTAGCCTACAACTGATTGAAGATTTAGACTCTCTTTAGTAAATTTAATCCGTGGGTATCTGTACCACAAGTAGTATATAAACCATTTTTGAAAGCTAACTCTAATGCTTCTTGGGTTTGATTAGGACTAGGTTTCCAAGGATAAGAATTACCATAAGCATAATAAGCTTCAATTCCATCAATACCTACTTGAGCAGCCAAAGATACTAATTCCTTAGCGGGGCGACGATAACGGAAAGGATGAGCCAGAATTGCTAAACCACCTGCTTCCTGAATTGATCTAATGACTTTTTCCGCTTTAGCATCTTGACCTTGAGGACTAACAGACTGAATATAGGGCTTTAAAACAGGATGAGCAGGATCAAAAGCATAACCTAGTATATGTACCTCCACACCTTGAAGAATAGAAGTTATTTCAATTCCTGTCCAGAGATTAAACAACTCTTGGTTAGGATTAATTGTTTGTAAGCGATTTCTGTAGGATTGAGCTTGTTCATAACCAGCTAAAGAATGATGATCGGTAATAGCAATGCCTTTTAATCCAATGTTAATCGCTTGATCTACTAGCTGTGATGGGAGAAGCTGACCATCAGAAGCATTGGTGTGCATATGAAAATTGTATAGGTGAGGGCAGCTATTACTGTGGATAGTTTCCCAAACCCGACGCAAGGTGATACTTTCTGATAAATTTGTCTTAAATGTGGAGGTATCAAATACCATATCAAACATCAAAAACTCCAATGTTATTAATAATTGTTACAAACAACATAGCAAAATTAGCTAGGGAATGGGTGCGCTCTAAATACTTATGTAGTGACAGATAATCAATGAAGTTGTACTGAATTGTTGAATAATCGGGCGCGCAACCTGCAAGGATACAGAAGACCTGTCTAAAATGCATCCTTAAAAAAAAATAGTCTAACTCACTTTTTTCACCCTAATAATTCTCATTTATGTTTTCTTTGCTCCCTGCTGTATTACCTGTGGGTTTAATTATTTTGATTGGTTTTGTTGCTGGTCGTAATTTGCCTTTACAAAAACCAACTCTCTCTCAGTTGACCCTATATGTACTATCCCCTGCTCTGGTGATAGACAGTCTTTACCGTACAAATTTATCTTTAGAAAGTTCTGTGGGTTTATTGAGCGGTTTTGTTATTACTTCCAGTGTGATTTATCTTATGGTTAAATTCCTAGTAAGATTCACTGGTCTATCTCCCTCCCTGAAAACTGCTATTGTGGCGACTTCTTTATTTCCTAACAATGGCAATATGGGTTTACCTGTGGTTGATTTTGCTTTAGGTGCGCCAGGGTTAACTAGAGCCGTAATTTACATGATTGGTTCGAGTATTTTAATGTTTTGTTTTGGTCCTGCAATCATCAAAGGGGAAGGAATTGGTTATGGACTAAAGTTAATTATCAAACTGCCTTTATTGTGGGCAATTATTACTGGTATTAGTTTGCGTCTGATAAATTTTGATTTTCCATTTCAGTTGGATACAGGTATTGAGAAAGTTGGTGCTACAGCAATTCCCATTGCTTTAATTTTATTAGGAATGCAGTTGGCTAGTACTCATTTTCAGTTGGGGATCAAAGAGTTGTGTGGCTCATTAATTCGATTATTAGTTGCGCCAGCGATCGCATATGTGGTAGGAATAAATTTAAACTTGGACAGTCTAGACTTACAGGTTTTGGTATTACAAAGTGCTATGCCAACAGCCGTCAATTCCCTGGTATTGGTAAGTGAATTTGGTGGAGATCAAGATTTTGTTGCTAAAACCGTTGTTACCTCCACTCTCTTGAGTTTTATTACCCTTCCTCTAATCCTCTGGTTATTACGTTAAGGTGACTAAGTACCTTTCCCCAATCCCCAATCACCCCGAGAGGAGACTTAATATATCCGAGTATTGAACCCCGTCAAGATCTATTTTGTAATGATGTCTCCTTCGGTGTCCCAATGACCATTACCTATTACCTTTCTCAACTAGGTAATTTATCGATGCATCAGGTACTTACTTGATGTATTCAGAAATGTCTTCTCCACAATTATCGGCTAAATAGGTAAGAGAACGGAAGCGTAAGCCCACAAACTGTTCATAAAGAGGATTTAGCTTACACAGAGGAGGAATATGGGCAATGGTACGTCCAAATAAGTTAATATCTCGTTCAAAAGGACATTGAGGCGGAATTACTTTACATATAAAACGGGCTAGACGGGGGTCTTTAATCTCCATATCATCCAGCCAATCTTTAACTGGATGTAATAAATCTGGGTGTGGTTGGGGTTGGGTGATAGCAGAAGAAACACTATTAGAATTGGCTTCTGGTTTGTAGAGAGTGTTTTCTAGATATTGTAGGGCTTCAACTTCAATACCTAAAGCCTCACTGAACTTATGCAACAGTTCATATTCGGGACTAGAATAAACTCCATCTGCTACTGCAACTAAAACTGCTGTACGTAAAAAGTTTTCCCCTGTATTGTGATCTTTTCCTAAAGCTGTCGCCAATTCTTCAGGGGTAATAGGTTCTAAAGAGGAACTCTTATCAAGTTTAGCTAAATCACTAGTTAGCTGAGAAATTAACTTTTGTTCTTCTGGGTCATAATTACCATCTGCCCAAGCTACAGTGTATAAGCCACGTAACCAAGCAACAATCTGATTATCTGTATAGGATGATGCTTCTATGCTGGTCATAATATCTAAGAATGATTAACCACCAACACTCATCTTAAAATAGTGCCGTTAACTTTAAAACTATACCCTGATAGAGCATAGCTTCGAGTTGAACGACACCATATTTTAATCTATGAATGAATAGCGTGTAAAAATTGCCATTCTTAAGCTTTGTTTTTTTATTTAGTAGGCTAGACCCATACTACGGGTAGTTTCAGCCCCTAGATAAACGCGGATGCTTAAGAAGTCAGTAGGACAAGCAGTTTCGCACCGCTTACAACCAACACAATCTTCTGTACGAGGGGAAGAGGCAATCTGACCAGCTTTACAGCCATCCCAGGGTACCATCTCTAATACGTC
>JAAUYH010113228.1_pt1 | contig 11682 bp, 9 predicted proteins | sample 7278061 | NCBI WGS metagenome assembly JAAUYH01 (sample SAMN14350203, study PRJNA611818) | marine sediment metagenome | isolation source: surface marine sediment (0.6m) | place: French Polynesia: Moorea | collected 2018-08 | reverse complement strand
ATCGTGGCGGTCGGCCAGTTCCAGAAGGCGCGCCAGGAAGGCGTCTCCGAGGACCTGGCCGCTGGGGTTGGACGGCGAACACGCGTAAACGAGCTGGCACCGGCGCCACACCTCGTCCGGCACATGGGCCAGCGACGGTTCGGCGGCGTCGGGCAGCCAGTCGAGGTAATGCGGCTGCGCCCCGGCCATGATGGTGGCCCCCTCGTAGATCTGGTAGAGCGGGTTGGGTACCACGACGACCGCGTCCCGCGTCCGGTCCACCACGGCCTGGGCGATGCTGTAGAGGCCCTCGCGGGTGCCGTTGACCGGCAGCACCATCGTGTCCGGGTCCACCGCGTCCGGCGGCAGCGAATAACGGCGGCCGAGCCAGCGCGCCGCGGCGGAGCGGAACGCCGCCGTGCCCGGGGTGCGCGGGTAGGTGTTGAGGCTCGGCAGGGCGTCGGCCAGCGCCCGGCCGATGAAGGCCGGCGGTTCGTGCGCCGGTTCGCCGACCGACAGCGCGATCACCGGCCGGTCGGCCGGCGGTTCGATGCCGTCGAGCAGCCGGTGCAGCCGCGTGAAGGGGTAGGTTTGCAGGCGGTCGAGATCGGGATTCACGGGTGCCGCAACCGGAGCGCAGCGGTCATGTGCCGGCTTGCGCGGGATCGTTGCCGACGTTTTCCATCAGCCGCGCGTGCAGGGCCTCGCAGGCGGCCGGTTCCAGCGGCTCGCCGTTCGGGTCGGTGACATAGAACACGTCTTCGGCCCGTTCGCCGATGGTGGAGATGCGCGCCGTGTGGATGGCCACGTCGGAATCCCGGAAAGCCTTGCCGATCTCGCACAAAAGGCCCGGCCGGTCACCCGCGGTCAGCTCGACGATGGTGCGCCCGTTTGCCTCGTCGCGGGCGAACTCGACGCGCGTGGGGGTGGAGAACATGCGCACCGCTCGCGGTGCCCGGCGAGTGACCTCCGGCGGTCGTTTGCGGGCATCGTCCAGGGCGCGCGTCAGCGCCGCCTGGATCGAATCGCGGCGCAGCGGGTCGGTGATCGCCTCGCCCGTGGCTTCCAGCACCTGCAGCGCGTCGAGGCTGTGGCCGTCGCGGCTGCTGGTGATGCGCGCGTCGAGGATCGTCAGGCCCAGTTCCTCGAGCGCGCCGGTGACGCGGGCGAAGGTGTCGTTGGCGGCGGTGGAGTACACCATGACGAAGGTGCCCCCGCGCTCGGCGCGCTCGCGCACCGCCACGATGGCACCGGCGTCGTTCGCCCGTGCCGAACCGAGCACCTCGGTGTGCCAGGCGATCTCCTCGGCGGAGTGGCGCAGGAAATAGTCGTCGTTGAAGGCGGCCCACACCGGGTCCACGCGGTCGCCGGCCAGGTCGCGCCGGTCGAGGAGGGCACGCGCGGCCTGCTGGGTTTCGAGGATCAGCTCGTCCTTGTCGATCGGGCGTTCGAGCCCGCGCTGCAACGCCCGCGTCGTCTGCTGGTAGAACTCCTCGAACAGGCTGGACTTCCAGGAGTTCCACATCTTGGGGTTGGTGCCCCGCACGTCGGCCACGGTCAGTACGTACAGGTAGTCGAGATGCAGCTGGTCGCCGACCTGGCGCGCGAAGTCGTTGATGACGGACGGGTCGCTGATGTCCTTTTTCTGTGCCGTAACCGACAGCACCAGGTGATTCTTCACCAGCCAGGCGATGAGGCGCGCGTCGTAGGGCCCCAGGCCGTGCAGGCGGCAGAAGTCCTCGGCGTCGACCGCGCCCAGTTCCGAGTGGTCACCGCCGCGCCCCTTGGCAATGTCGTGGAACAGCGCCGCGATGTAGGCCAGCTCCGGTTTCGGCAGCGACTGCATGATCTCGCTGCAGTAGGGGAATTCGTGGTTGTAGCGGCTGAGCGCGAAGCGGCGCAAGTTGCTGACGACGAACAGCGTGTGCTCGTCCACCGTGTAGGCGTGAAACAGGTCGTACTGCATGCGCCCGACGATGCGCCCGAAGGCGGGGATGTAGCGGCCGAGCACGCCGTAGCGGTTCATGCGGCGCAGCTCGTGGGTGACGCCCTCGCCCGAGCGCATGATGTCCAGGAACAGCTCGTGGTTGGCCGGATCGGCGCGGAAGTCGTCGTCGATGAGGGCCAGGTCGCGATGGATCAGGCGGATGGTCTCCGCGCTGACGTCCTCGACGTCGGCCGTCCGGGCCCGCAGCAGGAAGACCTCCAGCAGCGCCGGCGGATGACGCCGGAACACGTCTTCGTCCACAGCCTCGAGGCTGCCGTGGCGAAGCTGGAAGCGGTCGTGCAGGCGGGTCGCCGGCGTGTGCGGGTCCAGCAGTATCGCTTCGCGGAACAGCTGCAGCAGCATCTCGTTGAGCCGGCTCATCGCCATCACCGTGCGGTAATAGCGCTGCATCATCTGCTCGACGGCCAGCGTGTGGCTGCGGTCCTCGAAGCCCAGCATCTCGGCCAGGCGCACCTGGTGGTCGAACAGCAGGCGGTCTTCGCGGCGGCCCGTCAGCGTGTGCAGGGCGAAGCGGATCTTCCACAGGAAGGACCGGCCCCGGCGGATGCTGCCCACCTCGTCCTCGGTCAGAAAGCCGTGCTCGACCAGTTCTTCGCCGGTGCTGGTGCCGAAGTGGCGTTTGGCCACCCAGCTGATCATCTGCGTGTCGCGCAGGCCGCCCGGGCTGCCCTTGACGTTGGGTTCGAGGTTGTAGCCGGTGTCGTCGTAGCGGTGGTGCCGCGCAACCTGCTCGGCGAGCTTGGCCTCGAAGAAGGCGCGGACGTCCCAGATCGCGCCCGGCCCGACGGCTTTTTTCATCGCCTCGAACAGGCGCGCCGGGCCGCTCAGCAGGCGCGACTCCATGAGGCTGGTGGTGACGGTGATGTCGTCCCGGCCCTCGCGGCGGCAATCGGCCACGCTGCGCGTGCTGTGGCCGATCTCAAGCCCGATGTCCCACAGGAAGGTGAAGAAGTCCTGCAGCGGGTCGCGCCACTGCTCGACGCGCGAGCGGGCCGGCAACAGCACCATGACGTCGATGTCCGAGCACGGGTGCAGCTCACCGCGGCCGTAGCCGCCGACGGCCACCAGGCCCAGCCTGCGCACGTCGGTGCCGAGGTAGTGTCGCCAGGCGCGCAGCAGGAGCGCGTCCACCAGCCGCGCACGCTCGCGCACCAGGTTGTCCACCAGTTCGTTGCGCGCGAAGCGGTCGGCCAGGGAGGCGGCGCCGGCTTTCAGCACCTCGCGGAACGCAGCGATGTCGGCCTTGCCGTCGGAAAGGCTCTCGTCCACGCGGGCCATGCCCGGCCAGGCGCTCTCGAGACGGCTTGCCGCGGTTGCCATGCGGCCGCCTCAGATGTCGCCGCTTGCGCCCAGCGTGAGCACTTCGACACCGTCCCCGGTGACGAGGACGGTGTGCTCCCACTGGGCCGACAGCGAGTGATCCTTGGTAACGACGGTCCAGCCGTCCTTGAGCAGCTTCACGTGCCGCCGACCGGCATTGACCATGGGTTCCACGGTGAAGGTCATGCCGGGCACGATCGCGGTGCCGACGCCCGGTGAGCCGTAGTGCAGGATCTGGGGCTCTTCGTGGAACACGCGGCCGATGCCGTGGCCGCAGTATTCGCGCACGACGGAGCAGTTCTGGCTCTCGACCCAGGTCTGGATGGCGTGCCCGATGTCGCCGAGGGTCGCGCCCGGCCGCACCGCGGCGATGCCCCGGCGCATGCCTTCGTGGGCGACGTCGGCCACGCGGCGAGCCAGCACCGAGGGCTTGCCGCCGACGTGGAACATGCGGCTGGTATCACCGTGATAGCCGTCCTTGATGACGGTGATGTCGATATTGAGCACATCCCCGTTCTTGAGGACCCGCGGCCCGGGGATGCCGTGGCACACCACGTGATTCAGGGACGTGCAGATGGATTTCGGAAAGCCCTTGTAGTTGAGCGGCGCCGGTATGGCGTCGAGCTCGTCCACGATGTAGCGGTGGCACAGGGTGTCCAGATCGTCGGTGGTGACCCCCGGCTTGACGTGCTCGGTCACCATGTCCAGCACCGAGGCGGCCAGGCGGCCGGCCACACGCATCTTCTGCTGTTCGTCCGGAGTCTTGATCGAAACGGTCATATGGGCAGTGAGCGTGCTCGGTGGCGTCGTCGGGCCGCCGCCACCCGGTTCGCATGGCCGGGTTCAGGGGCGGTTGGTGGAATGAAGCCGCGTATGGTATAAAGCGCGCGCAATTTTTACCAACACATTCCACACATGTGCCGTCACATGCGGTTGGGTGCCCCACAAAACAAGGGGTTACCGTATGGGGCACATGGAGGCTCAACCCGTAAGGAGTATATCCGTGAGCAGCGTTTCCATGCGCCAGATGCTGGAAGCGGGCGTCCACTTTGGACATCAGACCCGCTACTGGAACCCCAAGATGGCTCCGTTCATCTTCGGCGAGCGCAACAAGATCCACATTATCAACCTCGAGAAGTCCCTGCCCCTCTACCTGGAGGCGCTGGAGTTCGTGAAGCGCCTCGTCGCCGACGGCGGCCGGGTGATGTTCGTCGGCACCAAGCGGTCGGCGCGCGAAGCCATCCGCCGTGAGGCCGAGCGCTGTGGCATGCCCTTCGTCAGCCATCGCTGGCTCGGCGGCATGATGACCAACTTCAAGACGGTCAAGCAGTCCATCAAGCGCCTCAAGGAGCTGGAGAGCATGGCCGAGGACGGCAGCTTCGACCGGCTCAGCAAGAAAGAGGCCCTCGGGCTGAAGCGCGAGAGCGTCAAGCTGAACCGCAGCCTCGGCGGCATCAAGGACATGAGCTCGCTGCCGGACGCGCTGTTCGTCGTCGACGTCGGTCACGAGAACATCGCCGTCAACGAGGCGCGCAAGCTCGGTATTCCCGTGGTCGCTGTGGTCGACACCAACTGCGCCCCGGAACTCGTGGACTACGTGATTCCCGGCAACGACGACGCCATGCGCGCCATCGCGCTGTATGCGGCGGGCGTGGCCGAAGCCGTTCTCGACGGAAAGGCGCTGGTGCCCGAGGTGCAGGCCGGCGAGGACGAGTTCGTCGAGCTGGACGAAGACGGCAAGCCGCGCAAGAAGAGCGGCGCCCGCAAGAAGGCCCCGGCCCGCAAGCGGGCCAAGCCGGCGGCGAAGCCGGCCGCCCGTGCCGCGGCGCCGGCGGCGGACAAGCCTGCCGAGGCCGCGGATGCCGACGCAGCGCCGGCCGAGGCGAGCGCCGCCGACGAAGCGCCGGCGGCCGAGGCTGCAGCGCATAGCGATGCGCCCGTCGCCGACGCGCCCGCCGCCGACGCACCCGCCGCCGACGCGCCGGCCGATGCCGACGACGCCCCGGCGACGAAGGAATAGCGACGGTTAGACAGCACACGGCGCGGCGGCCCGATCCGCCGCGCCCTCAACTTGTTTCTGCAGGAAATTGAAGACATGACGATCACAGCAGCGATGGTCAAGGAGCTGCGAGAGCGCACCGGGGCCGGCATGATGGAGTGCAAGAAGGCACTGGTTGAAACAGGCGGCGACCTGGACGCGGCCGTCGAGGCCATGCGCAAGAGCGGCATGGCCAAGGCCGACAAGAAGGCCGGCCGGGTCGCGGCAGAAGGCCGCGTCGTGGTCAAGCTGTCGGAGGACGGACGCCACGCCGCGGTGGTCGAGGTGAACTCCGAGACCGATTTTGTCGCCAACGACGAGAACTTCACCGCCTTCGCCGACGCGGTGGCCGCCACGGCCCTGGCAAAGGCGCCGGCGGACCTCGAGGCCCTCAACGCGAGCGCCATGGACAGCGGCGACACGGTGGAGGAAACCCGCCGTGCCCTGATCGCCAAGGTCGGCGAGAACATCAACGTGCGCCGCTTCAGCCTGTTCGAGGGCGCGGGGCCCGTGGGTGTCTACGTGCATGGCGGCCGCATCGCGGCGGTCGTGGCCGTGGAAGGCGGCGACGCGGAACTGGCCCGGGACCTGGCCATGCACATCACGGCCAGCAAGCCCGTGTGCGTCGCCGAGGGCGATGTGCCCGCCGAGACCCTGGACAAGGAACGCGAGATTCTCACCGAGCAGGCCAGGACCGAAGGCAAGCCGCCGGAGATCATGGCCAAGATGGTCGAAGGCCGGCTGCGCAAGTACCTGGCCGAGATCACGCTGGTCGGCCAGCCCTTCGTCAAGGACCCCGATCAGACCGTCGGCAAGCTGCTGAAAGCGGCGGGTGCCTCGGTCGCGGGATTCCTGCGCTACGAGGTGGGCGAGGGCATCGAGAAGAAGCAGGAAAACTTCGCCGAAGAGGTCATGGCGCAGGTCCGCGGCAGCGACGACGACGCCTGATCCTGTAGTGGGGTAGAATGCCCCGGGCCCGAAGGACCCCGCCTCATCGCGGGGTTCTTCACGAAGGGCGTACCGTTCGTCCGTGCGAGGAGCCATGACCGACACCGAACTCGCCTACAAACGGGTGCTTCTGAAGCTGAGCGGCGAGGCGCTGCTGGGGGACGTCGATTACGGCATTGACCCCAATGTCATCAAGCGAATCGCCTCTGAAATCCGCGACGTCGTGGAACTCGGCGTCCAGGTCGGTGTGGTCATCGGCGGCGGCAACATCTTCCGTGGCGAAGGTCTGGCCCGCTCGGGCATGGATCGCGTCACCGGCGATCACATGGGCATGCTGGCCACCGTCATCAACGCCCTGGCCATGCAGGACGCGCTGGAGAGCTTCGGCGTCTATGCGCGGGTGATGTCGGCGCTGCGCATCAACGAGGTGTGCGAGGACTACATCCGCCGCCGCGCCGTGCGCCACCTCGAGAAGGGGCGCGTGACCATCTTCGCCGCCGGCACGGGAAACCCGTTCTTCACCACCGATACGGCCGCCAGCCTGCGCGCCATCGAGATCGGCGCCGAGCTGCTCATCAAGGCCACCAAGGTCGACGGTGTGTACGCGGCCGACCCGGTGAAGGTCCCGGATGCCGAACGCTACACGCGGCTGACGTTCGAGAAGGTGCTCCTCGACAACCTGAAGGTGATGGACGCGACGGCGATCGTCATGTGCCGCGACAACAACGTGCCGCTACGCGTGTTCGACATGGAAAGCCGCGGTGGCCTGATGCGCCTGGTGCGCGGCGAGTCCATCGGCACGCTGGTCAGTAACGAAGACGCTGGAGTCTGACGATGATCGACGACATCAAGAAAGACGCCGACCTGCGCATGGGCAAGAGCGTCCATGCCCTGGTCGAGGATTTCAAACGCATACGCACGGGCCGGGCACATACCAGCCTGCTCGACCACGTGACCGTCAGCTACTACGGCTCCGACGTGCCGCTGTCGCAGGTCGCCAACGTCGGCGTCGAGGACGCGCGCACCATCACGGTGACGCCGTGGGAAAAGAACATGGTGGCGGTCGTGGAGAAGGCGATCATCAACTCGGATCTCGGCCTCACGCCGAATTCCGCCGGCATGGTGATTCGCGTGCCGCTGCCGCCGCTGACCGAGGAGCGGCGCAAGGACATGAAACGGGTGGTGCGCCAGGAGGCGGAGGGCGCCCGCGTGGCCGTGCGCAACATTCGCCGCGACGCCATCCACAGTTTCAAGGAACTGCTGAAGGAAAAGGAAATCACCGAGGACGACGATCGCCGCGCGCAGGACGACATCCAGAAGCTGACGGACAAGCATGTCGCCGAGATCGATTCGCTGCTCGAGGAGAAGGAAGCCGAGCTGATGGAAATCTGATGCCGGGCCAGCCCGCCCGGTCCAGCGTGAGTCCTTCATGACATCCACCCCTTCCGACCAGGAGTCGCCGACCGACACCGTGCTGCCGCGGCATATCGCCGTGGTGATGGACGGCAACGGCCGCTGGGCGAGCGCGCGGGGGCTGCCGCGCAGCGCCGGTCATCGCGCCGGCGTCAAGGCGGCCCGACGCATCGTCGAGGTGTGCGGAGAGATGGGCGTCGGCGCGCTGACGCTGTTCGCCTTCAGCAGCGAAAACTGGATGCGGCCCGGCAAGGAAGTGCGCCTGCTGATGAACCTGTTCGTCGAGGTGCTTCAGCGAGAGGTCGGCGAACTGCACGCGAACAACGTGCGCATGGAGTTCATCGGCGACCGGTCGACGCTGGCACCCAAGCTGCAGCGCCAGATGGAAAGCAGCGAACAGCTCACCGCCGGCAACACCGGTCTGCACCTCATCGTGGCCGTGGCCTACGGCGGGCGCTGGGACCTGGTGAACGCCACGCGCCGGATCGCGGCCGAGGCGGCAGACGGCAGCCTCGATCCGACCGCGATCGACGAGCAGACGCTGCGCGGCCACACGGCGCTGGGCGACCTGCCCGATCCGGACCTGTTCATCCGCACCGGCGGTGAGCGGCGCATCAGCAATTTCCTGATCTGGAACCTCGCCTATTCCGAGCTGTACTTCACCGACATGTACTGGCCGGAGTTCGACCGCACGGCGCTGGACAAGGCGCTTGCGTTCTACAACAGCCGCCAGCGCCGTTACGGGCGCACGGCCGAGCAGGTGGAGGAAGCGGGCTGACATGCTCGCCCAGCGCGTTCTCACCGTCGTCGTGCTGCTCGTGCCGCTTCTGGTGGTGGAGTTTCTTCTGCCCCGGCCCTACGCGGTGTTGCTGCTCGGCGCGCTGGTGCTCGCCGGCGCCTGGGAGTGGGCGCAGTTCTACGGAGCGCGGGCGTCCATGGAGCGCGTGGTCTACGTCGCCGCCACCTCGCTGGCGATGGGCGTGCTGTGGTGGGCGGTCCACACCGGCGCTCTGAGCCTTTATAGCGTGCTGTGGACCAGCGTCGCCTGGTGGCTGATTGCCCTGGCCTGGATCGTGGCGTTTCCGACCCCCATACCGCGCTGGGTCGTCGTCGTGGTCGGGCTGGTCGTGCTGGCGCCGGCCTGGCTCGCTGCGAGCCGCCTGCACCTGATCGCCGAACACGGCCCGGGGCTCCTCGTGTTCATGTTCGTGGTCATCTGGGCGGCGGACACGGGCGCGTATTTCGCCGGCCGCACCTTCGGCCGCGTCAAGCTGGCGCCGAAGGTCAGCCCGGGCAAGACCTGGGAGGGCGTGCTCGGCGGATTGACCGTCTCGATGCTGGTGGCCCTGGCCGGCGCCCGGCTGTTCGGTCTGCCGGTCTGGCCGCTGGCGGGGCTGTGCCTGGCCGTGGCCCTGATCTCCATCGTCGGCGATCTCACCGTGAGCATGTTCAAGCGCCACGCCGGGCTCAAGGACTCGGGCACCCTGTTCCCCGGTCACGGCGGCGTGATGGACCGCATCGACAGCATCACGGCCGGCGCCCCGGTGTTCGTACTGGGCATCAGCTGGCTCGGAGTGCGCCTGTGACGGCGTCCACGACAGGCCTGGCGCGGCGTTTCCGGGGGAACCCGGCAGGGGTGGTGTTGTCGATTACCTTCGACGTCGCGACGGCGACGCCCGGTAACCTGCCATGAGCCAATTCCTGGTTTCCCTGCTCGCCTTCATCGTGGCGATCGCCGTCCTCGTGGCGGTACACGAGTTCGGTCACTACTGGGTGGCAAGGCGCCTCGGCATCAAGGTACTTCGCTTCTCCATCGGCTTCGGTCGCCCGATCTGGAGCCGCCGGGCCGGACCCGACCAGACCGAATACGTCGTGTCCAACATCCCGTTGGGCGGCTACGTCAAGATGCTCGACGAGCGCGAGGGACCGGTGCCCCCGGAGGACCAGGGTCGCGCGTTCAATCACAAGCCCGTGTGGGCGCGCATGGCGGTACTGGTCGCCGGACCGGCCTTCAACTTCCTGTTTGCCGTGTTCGCCTACTGGATCATCTTCGTCGCCGGGGTGCCGGGCGTGCGACCCGTGCTGGGTCCGGTGGCCGCCGACAGCCTTGCCGAGGCGGCGGGCGTGCGCGAAGACGACGAGATACTCGCGGTGGGCGACACCGAAACGGCCACGCTCGAGGCAGCGCTGCTGGCCATCCTCGACGACATGCTCGACGACGGTCGCGTGACCTTGAGCTTGCGGGACGCCCGGGGCGGTCAGCGCACGGCAGTGCTCGAGGTCGGAGACCGGGTGTCGGAGCTGACCGAGCCCGGCCAGTTGCTGTCGGGCCTGGGCCTGACGCCCTGGTCGCCGACGATTCCGGCCGTGTTCGAAGCGGTGGACGAGGGCGGGCCGGCGGAGGCCGCCGGCTTCGCGCCGAACGACCGGGTGGTCGAGGTGGACGGCATCGCGATCGAGAGCTGGAACCAGTGGCGGGACTTCCTGCAGGCGCGCCCGGGCGAGGCCGTCGACGTGGTCGTCGAGCGCGACGGCCGGCTCGTCGACATCGACCTGCGCATCGGTGCGGTACAGGCGGGCGATGAGACCATCGGCCGCATCGGCGCGCGCGCCTTCTACCCCGACGGCATCGCCGACGGCATGTTCGCCGAGCAGCGCTACGGGCCGCTGGCGGCGTTGTCGGCGGCATCGGCCAAGACCTGGGAGATGACCCGCCTGACGCTGCGTATGTTCGGACGCATGATCACCGGCGACGTGTCGCTGAAGAACATCAGCGGGCCCATCAACATTGCCCAGTATGCCGGCTACACGGCCAGCGCCGGCGGCGTTTCCTTTCTCAGCTTCCTGGCCATCGTCAGCATCAGCCTGGGGATCCTCAACCTTTTGCCTATACCCGTGCTCGACGGCGGTCAGCTCGTGTTCCAGTTCGCCGAGCTCGTCAAGGGATCGCCCCTGTCGCAGCGCGCCGAGATGCTGGGGCAGCAGGTCGGCCTCGGGCTGCTGCTGTTGCTGATGACGCTTGCCTTCTACAACGACATAGCCAGGCTGGTGGGATGACGCTGACCGACCGCATCACCCGGCGTCTGCGACTGGCGACCGGCCTCGTCCTGTTGCTGTCGGCGGCCGCTGTTACGGCGCAGGATTTCGTTATCCGCGACATGCGCATCGAGGGCCTGCAGCGCATCACCGAGGGCACGGTGTACAACTACCTGCCGCTCAACATCGGTGACACGCTGTCCTACCAGCGACAGGTGGAGGCTTTCCGGGCGGTCTATTCGACCGGCTTCTTCGACGACGTCGAGTTCCGGCGCGACGGTGACACGCTGGTCATCGCGGTGCGCGAGCGCCCGTCCATTGCCGGCTTCACCATCGACGGCAACAAGGACATCAAGACCGAGGATCTCGAGGAAAACCTCCGCGGCGTGGGCCTGGCACCAGGCAAGACCTTCGACCAGTCGGTGCTGGACAACGTCCGCCAGTTCCTGCTCGAGCAGTACCACGACCGCGGCAAGTACGGCGCGAGCATCGACACGGAGGTGACCGAACTCAGCGATAACAAGGTCAACATCGCCATCAACATCACCGAGGGCGCGCGGGCCAAGATTCGCCAGATCAACATCGTCGGCAACGACGCGTTTCCCGACGACGAGTTGCTCGACCAGTTCTCGCTGACCACCGGCACGCTGCTGTCGTTCTACCGCAAGGACAACCTGTACGCCCGCGAGTCGCTCGGCGGTGACCTCGAAGCGCTGCACTCGTACTACATGGATCGCGGCTTCGCCAGCTTCAGCATCGATTCCACCCAGGTGGCGATTTCGCCGGACAAGAAAGACATCTTCATCACCGTCAACATCACCGAAGGCGACCGCTACAAGATCGCCGACGTGCGCCTGTCCGGCGACCTGGTGGTTTCCGAGGCCGAGCTGATGAACCTGGTGCTGATGAAACCGGGCCAGACCTTTTCGCGCAAGCTGCT
>JAAUYH010031655.1_pt1 | contig 11684 bp, 7 predicted proteins | sample 7278061 | NCBI WGS metagenome assembly JAAUYH01 (sample SAMN14350203, study PRJNA611818) | marine sediment metagenome | isolation source: surface marine sediment (0.6m) | place: French Polynesia: Moorea | collected 2018-08 | reverse complement strand
GTGCGAAAAAAGCGTGAAAAGCGGAAAAAACTGGGGGTGTACCGGTTGAGATAATATCAGGACAAATGCGGTTATGTTTTTTTCCCCATAACAAGCTCCTCGGCGAATCAAGAAAACCGCACGCCAGCTTCCACCTTTGTACGGCTGCTAATATAGTTTCATTTTTGGCCGCCGCGTTGTGAACTGGCGGCGACCAATGGGAGCGCGGGTTGCATCTCAACAATGCGCCTCCATGCGAATGATGGCCGAAAAGGGACATCGACTTGGTGAATCCAGCGCTCACAGCTCAGCTTCAACAAAGCAGTGATCTAAGGTGCATGAAAAGTACATTTGTACCGGCAACCCAGCAATCTCAAAGCGCCGATTCATCTAAATTCAATGACGTTGCAGCGTGCGCGCTGACAGGCGATGGGAAAAATCGGGGCTCAATCTTACTGCGTCCCGCACTCGCCATGCATGTCGCGAAAAAATCTGTCAGTCCCGCCCGCCGTTTCCAGGGCATTCCATCTTGTTCTAACGGAATACAACGATCTCGCGCGTTTGTGTAACATGTGATGCATCCCGAGCATCAACACTCTTTATATGTTGTCCGTTCGCGATATCATCCGCATTTTCTCCCAACATGGTTCAGACAATGTATCACTACCCCACCCCCGACATCCGCCGCAGGCTACACCACGTCGTAAAGCCCGACCCATTTTTTGCACCTAACTGCTCCTACCTACCCGAGTACGACCTGTCCCTCCTCGACTTGTTCCTCAACATGCCGCCACCGAAGAACGAAGACATCATCACCGAAATCGAGGAGCTCGTCCAAGTATACCGCTCTAACTCCACCCCACCCGCAGACGACCCGCTCTGCGTGCACGCGCGGCCACACGATGATGGCCACTACCCGTTCACCGAGTTGCGGAAGAAGCGCACGAAAATGCGCTGTGGCGTGTGTGTCTGGTGCGCGGTGAAGAAGTTGATGACCTATCCCGAGCGTCCAAAGCTGCAGTACCGGCCGTCGAGCAACGAGGCCAACTGGGAGAAGTGGCTCCGCGAGCTGGATTCTCCCCGTCGTGGGTTCCTCACACACCTGGTGACACACCTGCTGCCCAAACGCGAAGTCCTACGATTCATCCCGCACGGCGAGATCCACCTGTTCTATCGTGACGTTGCCGGTGCACTGATAGAGCTGGAGCTGCGCGAGTTGCGCGAGAACGAGATGGACGAACGGTCGCTGATGGCGCAGGTGCGGTCGAGCAAGTACCACAAGACCGTGCGAGTGGCGGGCATCATCGAGGGCGCGTACGGATGAGCGCCGCTTAACACGCTGCGAAGGAAATGGTGACGCTCTGTCAGCCAGGAAAGACGGGCACTTTTGTGTGCCATCCATGGAGTACCCGAGATTATCGTTTGCGTTAGGACAAGACTACGATAGTAACGACGCCACTTTAAATTATACCACCCATCGCTCATCTTCATCACCCCAATTTCGACGCGTCGCTTTCCACCCCGACGCGAAGTGCACATTGCTTTATTCGTAAAACGTTTCAATTATCTTCGCCACGCGCGCCGCCTTGTGGTACTTGCTCGACCGCACCTGCGTCATGACGGCGCGCTCGTCGATTGTGCCACGCCGATGCTCGCGCAGCGCTATTTCTATCAGCGCCCCGGCCATTTCCTTGTAGAAGCCGTCGAGCTCCTTCGGCGTGATTATTCGCAGCACTTCGTGCTTCGGCATGAGCTTGGCGCTGAGATGGCCCAAGAAACCGTTCCCCGGCGTGCCCAGCTCGCGTATCCACCGTTCCCAGTCGCAGTCGGAACCGGATGTCCGCCTTCGTAGCTTGGGACTGTCGTCCAGTGCCATCAGCGCCTGCGCTGCGCACCACACGCACACACCGGAGCGCATTTTCGTGCGGTTCTTACGCTGAACTTTGTACGGATAGTGGGAATCGTCAAGTGCCCGCTCATGCACGCATGACAGCGTGGACGAGGTGGCGCGTTGCCGTTTCGTAGGGGAGGTAGGCGGGGCGGAACGTGAATTGTCTACAATGCTGTCGATTTCCGTTGCAATGTCGTCATTTTGCACCGGCTTTTCCAAGGGCCAACAGAGATCGTCCGTTACGAATGGGGGGAACGTCGAGTAACTGAACGGGAACGCCGTCGACGCGTCGTACGGTTCGGCGAGTAGGGGAAGGTCGCTTGCGAGCGCCTGTTCGAGCAGGGACAAGTGATCCCGTTTCGGGGTCTTGAACGTTTCGACACCACGGCGAGAAGCACCACGCGAAGTCGGTGTGAATGCGCGAGACATCGTTCGCAAGCAGATTTGTTGTGGGTCGGTCTCGGTGTGGCGCAGCCAGACGAAGTACTGCACTGCACAGCTCCCGTACAGTACAGTACTTATCGATGGTGCAGGACGTGGGAGCGGAAGGAGGCTCGCCACAGTGTGATTGGCTGTCTGAGTCCATCGTTCCACCGCAGAAATACAGTTTGAACCGACGAGCCGTGAACTTGAAAACAGAAGCGAACCGCAGAAGTGCCGAAACCCGCGAATCGCGTTCGCCTTGATTATCGACGCTCGCCACTTCCTTTGAGCGTCCCCAGCCGCGCAGCCTTCAGTCGTTCGATCCTTCAGATGAGGAGTGGTTTGGCACGATCGATGATATGCCTTCATCGTTGGGGAGAATTTCGCATAAAATTAGGAGGGAAAAATCACAGGAATTCGCGAAGCCACGAGGAAACCAGCGAGTTTTGCCAGCTCGGCCTGGTGAGAACCGTTGGATGGGGTTGTGCAAGCGCACAGCGAGCCAACGCGCAAATTTCGAAAGAGTTCCACATGATGAAAGACGAGAAGGTAGCGCCTAGGGTTGCAACTCATTTTATCGGTGTCAACAGAATGAGGGTCGCCACGATACAGCGCTGTCATCGTCCTCACGTATTAGGGTAATATAGGAATAATCGAGACTTGTTCGAACTCTACTCCTCGCGTTTCTGTTGATTCTTCACGTCGTCTTTGAAGAAATCGTGATGATGTGGCGCGCATGGCTCACCTCCGCCGTCTAAAACACGAGCAGAAGTGATCGTGGTGTCACCTGGCTCAAGAACCCAACAGTGAGATTGGTCGCCCAATCTTGCAAGCGCCGCGCAGGGATCTTCCGAACAAGGATAGAGTCGTAGAAGGACGAAGGGTTAGTGTTTCCAAAGCAAGAGAAGAAGAGCGGCTTTTATCCTGTTGCTAGCTTCTAATATAAGAGCTGCAGTCTATCACAGACTTTGGTTCGGTCGCACAATTGTACTAGGCAGACAGCTTCTTGCATGGATTCAGAACAGAACCAACGCCTCTCCGTCGTGGGCAGGAGGCAATGTTTCACGATTTGAATACGACTTGTTGTACTCAGTTCGAGTGGGTGCGTCATTAGCAACTACCAGTTACCGATTATCGCAGCTCAACGCAGGTGATCTAAACAACTACCGAGGTCCATATCGAGGGTTTCCGCCGTGCTTAAGCGGACGATCCATTGTACCGGACATGAGGTTGGCAGTTCACAACCTAGATTTTCCTTCCCAATTCATACATATAAGTTCAGTATCTTCTTCGATAGGGTAGAGCGCCGACTACAGTACTGTACAGTAGGTAAGTATGTTCCCAGAATCCCTGCGACAACGACTTCCCAGCTGCGCCCTCAGCCTTGTCGGATATTTTGCGAAGTGGATCTCATCACTCGTGCGGCACTCTTATACCGTTCGTCGCGATGTTTCTGGTGCTGCAGGAGATTGCAAAATATCAGGAGGTTGAACTTGGAGCAATCAATCTAAATGATTCATACATAGAAGGGTGTTCTACAAGGTATCCCATCGACTTGTGCTTCTTCGTTGCACAAGTGTGCTCCTCGTACACGAATACACGTTTCATGCACGTACTTCCGAGTTGACATGGTACTGTGCAGTAGTCAACACTGCAGTACCGTACCGTACACTGTTGCAACGAGCAGGATCAATGAAACCAGGGCATGCTGGGTCAACTGTAATTATTTTCGCCAATTAGGGGACATTGAGGAAATTTTCAAAATGTACGATGAATTGTAAAAACTACACTATTTATTCGTATTTACTATACATTGGATTATCCTGGCTACTTGGGCCGTCAAGTGGTGTTACTAGAGCGAACTCCGTCTCATGATAACTCGCTCAGCCATCGAGGTTTCTACAATGCGGAACAGAAACCCGGAATGCGGTGATGCCAATCCATTCATCCATTGTTTCCAATCAGCATCGGATCCTGATGTACATTTTCGCAGTACTCGCCGTCCAGGCAACTCCATCCAACCTATCACCACCATCGAAGAGCATCTTCATGCGACCCCTGCGCTGTGCAGGGTACGGGTAATGCGAATCATTGATTGGTCTTAGATACACACATGATGCATTCGATGGCTCGGTGAGATGCAGCTCTACCCCTCTTATCGGCAGTGCTGGAGATACATTGCGTGAACAGCACACAATTTCGTCAACTTCCAACACAAACCCACTGCCATCCGATGGTATCTCGGAACTACACGAAAGACAATCGAGTGGCATTTCCGAGACTGCAGGTGCAGCAGGATATGTTGAATATTCGAATTGGAATGGTGAAGTGACATTGAGCACAGAGTAAGCCAGGGCAAGCAGTACGTAAGTGTTTCGTCTGAATGGCTTGAAGCTCATCAAGTCGCGCTCGGAGACGCACAGCATATCGTACCTGGTGTTGAAGTAGTAGGTGCGCGACATGACTAGGAGGTGCAATGAGTGAGGGAGTGAGGAGAGCGCACTGAAATGGATTTGGCGATCTGAGAAGCGGTGAGCGATGTGGTGAAATACTTGAGGTGCAGCGGTACCGATGAGGAGCACGACATCCCTCAGGTTTTCATTGGACAGAGAAATGGCGTTCCATCGGGAGAAGTTGCAGCTGGAATCGAGAATTCGGCAAAGTTCGTGTTCGTCCACCGGGCTGAGGGGCCTCGAGCACCACAAACTCAAATGTTCCAGAATGTTCCACCGTATTCCACCCGTAAATCCACTTTTTCTTGCTCGAAATGCGATGGAAAATACGTAAGATTGAGCTCGAATTAATACCCGGACCGCTTCGAGGTCATCAACAAAACTTTCCTTGGTCGGCTTCACTGTTAGTTCAACGCGTTCCTCTCGACACACCGCCTTCCACAGTAGCACGGCCGTCATCATCATAACAAGCTGAGCTCAGTCATCTTTTGTTGGGCTCGCCCCCTGCTTGGATTTCTTCTATTACACCTTATTCGTGCATATAATTCCGCCCTCTTCTGCATTGCATGCACTCATGCATCGATGTGTAAGATATGCAATGTACATTTCAACGCTTGATCCGCACTCCTATCACGCCATTGGCCAAGGGCTCCAGATAGAGCAGCTTATTTCTGATCGTTCCACCACAGTCATATGATTGAGTATATGATCACACACGATTTGCTATCAGATTTCGATGCATAGCCGTACCGTTATGCCCCTCGCGCTCAATCAGATTGTTCTACAGTATCAGCTGAAGATCAGCAGTGACAGCTATAGTACACTTTGTTTCCCCGACTCAACTGACCGTGCGATCGAACCGGATTGAATTCTCAACATGTTGTCATTGCCGAGACACACCGCTCAAGCTAAGGACATTGAATATGTCCTTACAGTGTCTAAAAATAATGAAAAAAGTGGTTTGGAGTATTTCTTCAGAGACACTGTGTTCCAGTTAGTTCGACTACGTGGATTCGTTCGTCCTTGTTGCCTTTGGTTCCGGTGTACGTAGCTGTACCTCTCGAATTGCTCTCTTGACAGTCAGATACCTGGGATGCACGGTAGGATAGGATGCGGTTTTCCCGTCAATGTCGATTTATTCATACAAACATTCAATTATTTGTGCTGCGCGAACTGTTTTATGGTACTTACTTGAGCGTACTTGTGCCATGATCGCACTCGCATCTAATGAACTGCCGCGAAGTTCTCTCAGCGCCATTTCGATTAGGGCGCCAGCCATTTCTTTGTAAAACGCGGCAAGTTCTGCTGGTTCGATTATTTGCAGTAATTCATGCTTCGGCATCAGCACGTCTGCCATGTAACGCAAGAATCCGGAATGCGAAGATGACAGCTCGCGCATCCACAGTTCCCAGTCCGCGTCGGAACCGGAAGTACGGTTTCGCAGGACAGGTCGTTGCGGCAAGTGCATCAGTGTTTCCGCAGCGCACCAGTCGCACACGCCGGTGCGCATTTTCGTGCGGCTCTTCCACTGCACATTGTACGGGTAGTGAGAATCGTTTGCAGGGCGTGGATGCACACACGATGCAGGCGAGGGTACTGTGAAGTGCGACCTTTCCCGTTTTATTGGGGGTTTCTGAGACACATTGCGAGAGCGGTCCACAATCTGGTCGATTTCAGTCGCGATCTTGGTTTTAACCGACTCTATTACCGAACAGACAGAGTGTTCGTCTTCCAACGGTATTTCCGGAATTACTAAGTCAAATACATGCTTCGAGTAGTTAAGAAGAGCAGAGGAATCTAGCAGGAAGGCGCGGGCAAGTAAAGCACTGGTGTCGCGTTTGGATGGCTTGAAGGTTGCAATACTGTGGCGAGAGATGCAGAAGGGATCTTCCTTGGAACTGCCGTAGTAGGTGCGTGACATAGTTAGCGGTTGGAGCGAGTGAATGAGTGGGGGTGTGGGAGAGTGAGTGCACTGAAGTCGATATGAAGAACCGAAGAATGGGCAAGTGGTGTGATGAAATACTTCTTGAAGGATGATGATGTTAGAGACAACGGGATAATTAGTGGATTATGATTGGATAGTTGCGCAATGTTCCAACGCTGGAATAGCGGATGGAACGCGAATGGAAATCTGTATCCAAGAACTTTATTTCAAGGCAACAAATCCAGATTGAACCAACCCTTGACAAATATTATTCGAAAATTAAGGAAATATCTTGATGTCGTTATTGGTGAACTGTGTATCTGCCGGTTGACTGTTTTTCAAATATCCCTAAGAGTTCCACACGGAAGGTCGCTTTTGCGTCGTATGGAACGGCGCCGAAAGATTTACCATTTTGCCACTCTCATAGATTTCGCAGAAGCTGTCAAGATCATCCGAGTGCTCGTGCCGAAACTGGACCCGTACGGGCACGGTACCACAGCAAGGTGTGAGAAGGAGGGTTTCAGCTACCCCTGGATTTAATGAACGAGCATCGTTTCATGTGTCCCGCGTATGGTATTGCATTATTCACCAATACTCATTCAATCATTGGATAAATATCTCATCAACCGACTCAACCGTGTGCCGGTTCCAATGCAAACGGTGCTATAGTGTCACCTTTTCGTACTGCCAGTTCTCCGCACTACCACGACTTTCCAAGGACATACATTCCCGGCAATCCATACAGCACCCGTGAAGTCTCATAATGTGTAGAAAAAGCTTAGGGACCTAAGCGCTGGACTCTCGGTCCTCATCAAAAAGCTGAATAGAATCACAACCCTATAATTCAATCTGCTGTTTCGAGTTCTATCGCGGGTCGCTTTAAGTAAGCATTCGGCAAACATCAGAAAGCTCTAACTTTGCTTCGAAGGTCTCCTCGCTGCCATCAAAACTAAGCATCCCAAGCTGGAGATATCCAACTTCTACATCGCAGTAAGAAATTACCAAATGTAGAACGAATTCACAAGTACTTGTACAAACAATAATTGGTTTATTCATATTTACGTTCAATGATCTTGGCCACTCGGGCGGCTTTGTGGTACTTGCTCGACCTGACCTGCGCCATGAGGGCGCGGTCGTCGACGACATCACTGCGCATTTCTCGCAGCGCCATTTCGAGCAGGGCGCCCGCCATTTCTTTGTAGAACAAGCCGAGGTCGGATGGTTCGATTATCTGCAATATCTCGTGTTTCGGCATGAGTACATCGGCCAGATAGCTCAGAAAAGTGGAGCGCGGCGACGCTAGCTCTCGCATCCACCGCTCCCAGTCGGCATCGGAGCCGGATGTGCGCTTTTTCAGCATCGGTCGATTGGGAAGTGTCATGAGAGCTCGGGCTGCGCACCACACGCACACGCCGGACCGCATCTTCGTCCGGCTTTTACGCTGCACATTGAACTGGTAGTGCACGTCTTCGTGAGGGCGCGGGTGAACGCACGACTCGTGCGAAGGCTTGGCCCTTTTCAGCGGGGGCTCGGGCGACGCGGGGCGAGGACGGGCGGGTGTGTGGTTGATGCTCGAGGCCATGCCCACGTTACTCGATGTTGTTGAAGTGAACGAATGGGTTTCGATGGGAACTTGTGGGATTGCAGGCACTGGGTATGCTAGGTAGTTAGGTGTGAATGGTTTCGGGTCGTTGAACAAGTCGAGGAGGGTGCTGGGGTCGTAGGTCAGGGCACGCTGAAAGAGTGCGACGTAATCCTGCCTGCTCGGTTTGAATGTTTCGACGCCGGAACGGGAAAGCGCGAGCGGGTCATGGTTAGAGTTAGACTTGTAGGCGCGTGACATTAATGCAGTTAGCGGATGAAGTTAGTGCGGTCGTTAGTGAGAAATGTGGGTGAGAGGATTTGTTGAAGCGAAAGAGGGCACTACCGAGTTATGAAGTACTTCCTGCGGGTTGGGGCATGAGAGTGGGCAAGCAATGAGGGAGGTTCTGATTGGCGACTGTATTACCAGAAGTGCGGCGCATTTGGAACTGGTGCGTGGCTTATTGGTGGAATACAGAGCACCAGGCACAGTGCCGCGTCAAAATGTCACTGCAGAAACTACGACTAAGAGGTCTCCAAAGATCAGGCTCGGTGCATTGTCAGAGGTTGAGTCGCTCGTGTGAATGCCGGCGACAAGCAGCACGAAGCAGCTGGCCGGCCGGAATGAATTACGTCAGAACCGGTTGACGAGCGCTGTGTTGCCACTTGACTGATTCTTTTCCATGACGTGACACTTTTTGCGATGCAGGCCCGTTTCCGACTGTCCACAGTTCCGGTCTCTGTAATATGTTTTTCTGCGCGTGGAACGGGTTGGAACATACAACTCGCCTCAGCGGTGCATTTTGACAGACCCACGCAAATTCACTCGCGAGCAACGTATCCCTCGGCCGGCATCGGTGGCAAGATCATCAGGAATCAGGTTTCACTTCCTGTGACTACGAAATTCATTTCATGCGTCAGAGCTAGCTCCTTGTCCTGCATGAGAATGCACTGATTCCATAATATTCACTTCAATGTCTTCAAGCAATGATTTAGACCCTTGCAACGTAACTACTCTCAAAATAGTGTATAATATCATCTGCCTCAAACCTTATCCGTGTACTGTACCGCTGCTTGTATTGCCGCTCAAGAAGAAATACATTACGGTGTACAGGAGTTTACATATCCCGTTCTCAGGTTTTCCGGATGAACTTCGATCCAAAAGTATTGCTTCGTGTTATTGCATTGTTTACTGGTTGATGGTCATAAAACATCGAGTATTGGATGTGCAACCTGTTCATTCGTGGGATGTTTATTTAGGTAACAATAATGCAATATGCGTGGTCAGGGGGTCGATCAACGAAATTTGTTACTGTTTCAGTAGGAGGATTAGGATCAGAGTTTAACCTATTTAATAGATTCGTCTATTCCCATACCCTTCTAGTATTCCCTAGAAGGTAGGTCTACTGCAACAGTGCGTATAATTTCTGATCTTCCACCTAAACATAATTGCGTGACGTAATTCAAAATTCTTACTTCCATTTTGTGTCAATAATACTCATCATTGATTCTTTATTCGCTAAAGAGTGCGTTAAAATAGAATTTGTAGATTCGAAAATTTTAGGCAAACTATTGATCTAAATCCACAAGCTTGGTTTCGCTTTCATTGCACAAATTTTATATGCTTGAAGTGATTCGAAACGAGATGAAAATTCCTCGGCATTCTTGTAGAGACATTTCTCCTGTGGTCAAATCTCTAATTTAGGTACAAATTACAGTTATATGCCTGTCTATGCTAGCTGCAATATACAGTAGAGACGAAAGCTCCTCTTCAGTTTCAAAAGACCCCAAAATTTACTATTTATGAACATCTTTTGCCTTCCATCCATGCCGTTTTCCTACCGCATCGTTTACCTTCTCCCATTCTGTCTTAAACTAGATTTAAAGACAACTCGATGCAACAATTTTGCATACCTCGAAGTCGCTGTAGCACCTTTTGAGTACGGTTCGTTGCTTCATACAACAGCATCTCTAAAAATTCCCGATTTAAATTATCGAATGACGACTTCATAAAATTCTCAAGCTCTTGTAATGATCATTTGGATTCAATAAAATGAACTATTCTTTGTTTCATGCAACAAATCAAGCTCCTTATCAACATTCACATAGAGCGTTAAAGCACTGAAATGTAGCTTCGAAAGCTCTAATTAATTCTTAAATTTCTATCGACATTCTCTAGATGAGGGAGAAGTACATTACTTGATTTCGCGTAATCAAATTCTTTCGTACTTTTCCAGGGACTCTACAAGAATAGAAATTTCTGCATGATTCATGTTTCCACTGTTTCGTAGACTTGCTTCTTGAAGCCAAGCAATCGATTTTTAACTGAAACCAGCAGCAATCCGATATTCTTCGGCCGTCTAACTTCGTTAACGAACCATTCCAGTCACGGTGGATTGGAGCCGAGCCGAATTGACTACATTCAAAAATCGGACTTTCTCGAGTTACAAGAATTGAGGGCACATCATTTATTTTTCATTTTTCTTGCTTTGGAACAGTATTTAACCGTCTGTTTTATCATGCTTTGACAACAGAAGAGAATCACTTCCAATCGAGGGAAGATGAGAATATAAAGTTATCAACAGATGGGCATCTTAAAATCTATGTCTTTTAAGCAGAATAATACCCCTTCTGTTCACAATATTTCATTGGCATAAATATTTTTTGCCTATTCAAAGAGTTAGCTAGTAGCTATACTATACAGCTACAGAACATTCTCGATCCAGGATACCTGGTACAATGACAGTCTATTGCACAAAATTTATTCATTTCCTTGGACTCCATTAGTATTCTGGACTGAGATAGTGGATTACAATGATAGGCATGTATTCAGCGGCAAAATAATTAGATAAATTGTGTTGTGACTACTATATCAATACTTACTAATGAAAATCAAAATCTTTGCGAATGTAAAATGTTTTGACTGACGTTCGCCCAAACTTCGTAACATGAATATCGGAGACGGTCTCGGAATTGTCAAAGCAGAAGTTAGTGTAGTTGAACGGGGTGCTCTATTGGCCATTGATTTATTTTAACGCCCATTTTCTGTGCCATCTATCCTTGTATACCTAACCTTCTGAATAATCCAAATTAATTTTGTAAGCACAACAAGTAATTAACTTCAGTTATAGGACGACGCTGAAGTAAAAAGACAGCAATTTATAGGGAACAATTCTATCTGGGGCAGGCAAAGTTAGGCCAAAAACCACAGGATCCACACAAAGTGCTTAGGGAACAATCAAATCAATCTAACGCATCTGTGGAGACAAGCATCAGTTTTCTATAAACCCGTTGTGAGAGATTAGTACCTGAGACTAAATTACCACCGTCAATGATTCTGTACACCGATCGACGTTCACTTACCGTTCGGCGTAGGATCGTCTCAAACCTTATTTAGATTGTGCAGTAGATTTAAAAAATGGGTGTGTACCTC
>JAAUYH010021556.1_pt1 | contig 11684 bp, 5 predicted proteins | sample 7278061 | NCBI WGS metagenome assembly JAAUYH01 (sample SAMN14350203, study PRJNA611818) | marine sediment metagenome | isolation source: surface marine sediment (0.6m) | place: French Polynesia: Moorea | collected 2018-08 | reverse complement strand
GCTTGCGCATCACGACGCTCGCGCCCGGGTCGAGGGCGCCGTATTCGTTGTAGTAGTCGGCTGTGATCAGCGAACCTGCAACCGTGACGCAATCGGTCAGGCCGTTCATCGTGGCCACGCCGGGCTACCTGACCCTGACGCCCGACTCGGCCACGATGAACGGCCTGACCGATGGCGTCACGGTTGCAGGTTCGCTGATCACAGCCGACTACTTCAACGAATACGGCGCCCTCGACCCGGGCGCGAGCGTCGTGCTGCGCTTCCGCGCGACGATGGACCCGAACCTGCTGCCGGGAACGACCGTCATAAACACCGGCCGCGTCACGTGGAACGACCCGGTACAGGAACTGCTGGCGAGCGTCTCGATCGACGTCGGCGCCGAACCGAATGCCGGCATGGTCAGCGGCAACGTCTTCCACGATGCCGATCACGACAACAGCTTCGGTGCGGCTGAGCGAGGGCTCGAGGGCTGGACTGTAGAGCTCATTCAGGATGACGCTGTCGTCGCAACGATGCTGAGCAACGCCGACGGCTACTACCTGTTCAACAACATCGCGCCGAGCATGACACCGGAGATGTATTACACCGTCCGCTTCAGCGCGCCAGGCGCCGTCGCTACGACGGCAATGATGGGCGACACCGATTCGGACTTCACCGACGGCCCGCAACGCATCGACGAGATCGACGTGCAGGAAGGCAGCAACCTGCTTGATCTGAACCTGCCCGTCGACCCCAACGGCGTCGTTTACGAATCGGTGTCACGCACGCCGGTGGCCGGCGCGACCGTCACAATGGTCGACGTGCGAAACGGCGTTCCCATGGCCTCGAGCTGCTTCGACGACCCGAACCAGCAGGGCCAGGTCACCGTCGGCAACGGCTACTACAAGTTCGAGCTGAACTTCTCTGACCCGTCTTGCCCACAAGGCCCTTACTACCTGATCCGCGTGACGCCGCCGGACACGAGCTTCATCGCGGGCGTTAGTGAGCTGATTCCGCCCACCTCGGACGATACGACACAGCCCTTTAACGTGCCGAACTGCCCGGACTCTGCAACCGATGCCGTGCTGGGTGTGCTGCCGTACTGCGAAGCACAGCCCTCCGAGTTTGCGCCGACGACGGCCGTGCCAGCGCGGAGTGCGGCGACGGACTACCATTTCTTCCTGGACCTGGACGATTCGACGTCACCGACGTCCAGCCAACTATTCAATAACCATATCCCGCTGGATCCGCGCTTGGGCGGCGCCGTCGCGATCACGAAGACGACGCCGTTGATGAACGTCAATCGCGGCCAGCTCGTGCCGTACACGATCACGGTCAGTAACTCCTTTGGCACGGACTTGAACGACGTCACGGTCGTCGACCGCTTCCCGGCCGGCTTCCGCTACATCGAGGGCTCGGCACGCTTCGACGGCGTCGAATCCGAACCCGTCATCGTTGGCCGCGAATTACGCTGGGACAACCTCGAGCTCGACGTCGACGGTCGTCACGACATCCAGCTATTGCTGGCCGCCGGCGCGGGCCTGAAGGAAGGCGAGTTCACCAACCGTGCCCAGGCCGTCAACTCGGTCTCCGGTACGGTCATGTCAGAGGAAGCCACGGCCACGGTACGGCTCGTGCCCGACCCGACCTTTGATTGCACCGACGTCACCGGCAAGGTCTACAACGACAGCAACCGCAACGGCCTGCAGGACGGCGGCGAGGAAGGTCTCGCCGGCGTACGCGTTGTCACCGCCCGCGGCCTGGCCGCCACGACCGACACCTACGGCCGATACCATTTCACCTGCGCGATCACACCGAATGAATCACGAGGCAGCAATTTCGTCTTGAAGCTCGACGATCGCAGCCTGCCCTCGGGTTACCGCGTGTCGACACGACCGATACAGGTGCAACGCGCTACGCGAGGTAAGGCATTGCGCATCAACTTCGGCGCATCGATCCACCGCGTGATCGGCCTCGACGTTGCCGACCCGGTCTTCGAGCCCGGCACCGCCGACATGCGTCCGCTGTGGGAGCCGCGCATCGGCCTGCTGCTGGAAGAATTGCAGAAGGCGCCGGCCGTACTGCGACTGTCCTATGTCGCTGACGTCGAGTCCGAGAAGCTCGTCAACGAGCGCATCGACCTGATGAAGGAGCGCATTGAGACAGCATGGCAGGAGCTCGATGGTAGCTATGAGCTCGTCATCGAACCGGAAGTGTTCTGGCGACTCGGCGGGCCGCCTGATGTCAGCAAAGGAGAAGCGCGATGAATGCGAAGTTCGTCAAGCACAGCTTTGCCCTACTGGGCGTGGCGTCGATGCTGCTCGCGACCTCCGTCGTGCTGGCTGATGGCGATGTGGATGAGGCGCCGATCCTCGAAGCCGTAGAGCGCCACCTGTCGACCGACTTCCCCCTCAAGCAGTGGGTGCAGGATCCGGAACGCGTCGATGCCTCCTTGAGTGATCAGATCGACGTACGCGAGAAAGACGTCGACGGCTTCGAGACGATCAAGCTGTCCGGCCTCGTCGACCCTATCCGCTTCGCAACCGGTGTTGCGGAGATTCCGGACGAGACGGTTCAGACGCTCGGCGAAATTCTGAATAGCATGCGCGACCGGCTGAACGTGCGCCTGCACTTCATCGGTCACGCCGACAACCAGCCGCTGTCGCCGCGACTGCAGGCCGTGTACGGCGACAACTTCGGCCTGTCACGCGAACGCGCCGGCAAGGTCGCCGAGCATTTCCAGGGTGCCCTGTCGCTGCCGCCGGAGGCGATCTCGTACGACTGGCGCGGCGACACCGACCCGGTCGCAAGCAATGATTCGACAGCAGGTCGCTCGCAGAATCGCCGCGTCGAGGTCGAGGTCTGGTACGACGAGCCCGTCAAACGCAAAGGCCTCGAGGAGTTCCTCGTCGCCCACGACGTCAAGCGCCGCAAGGTCTGCCGCATGGAGACGGTCTGTAAGCTTCGCTACATCGAGGGCCACGCGAATCGCGCCAAGGTCAAGAACCTGATTCCGCCGCTGCGTTACGGTGAGGAATCGATCGACGTCACCGACGATTTCATCGCCGACATCGAGCGCGCACTGGCCAACCTCGCCGAGAAAGACAACGTCGTCGTCAAGTTCATCGGCTACACGGACGACTCGCCGCTCGCCGGCCGCGTCGAACGCATTTACGGTGATCACACTGGACTCGCAAAAGCGCGTGCGCGCCGCGCCGCACTGGCAGTGCAGGACTCGCTCGGTCTCGCGGGCGAATCGATCCTGTCGGACGGCCGCGGCATCGACCGCCCGGTTGCCAGCAACCAGACCCGTGAAGGCCGTGCACTGAATCGCCGCGTCGAAGTCGAGTTCTGGTACGACGATCCGCTGCAGGAACTGCCAAACGAGCCGATGATGTGCCCGGATTCGGACGGCGCCGAAGTCGTGACTCGCGTTTACGATCCGCCGTGGGGCAATATCGCCGACCTGGACTTCGTCGACGGCCGCCCGGTTATCCCGGCAGGCTACGCTGCAACGCTTGAGCGTGCGCTCGGTGATATCGCCGACCGCACGAACCCGCGCCTGCGATTCGTTGGCTACACCCGCAACGAACGCCTCGCGCGTCGAACGGCTTCTGTCTATGGCGACGACATCGGCCTCTCTGCGTCCCGCGCACGCCGTGCTATGGATGTGCTGGCCTCCGACATGCAGCTCGAACCTCACGAGTCCGAATTCGAGGGCCGCGGCTTCGTTCATTCCGACGACGTCGTCAACGCCGGCTTCGTGCAGGGCGATACCTCGCACGTCGCCGTGCAGGTCGTCTACGACGAGCTCGCAATCCTCGACGACTATGAAGGCGTCGACATCACGCGCATGACGCGTGAGCTCAAGCCTGAGAACCCGCTGGGCCTGAACCTGATGCGCATCACCGTCGATGGCGAACCGATCGACGATCCCAAGCGCAGCTCGTCCGACATTCAACGCTGCACGGACGTCGCTTTTGAAGAGGCCGATATTCAGTTCGGTTTCGACAACCTGCGCTCGGCACCGCGCCTGGCCGTTGCCGCGAAACCCGCGCGCGTCTCGTTGAGCAGCGCCGTCGCCTATGAGCCATGGCTGTCCGTCGACGGCGTGCGTCACTTCACCGAGGCGACCTCTGTACAGTTCAGGATGTACACGAACTACTCCTACTTCATCGACCGCGCCGAAGTCCGCATCTTTGCGAACGGCCAGTCGGTGCAGTCTGATCCGCTCGCCGTCATCGACATTACCAAGGAAGGCGTCGCCAGCTGGCAGCCGGACGGTGACGAACTCAAATTCGAAGGCAGTCAGCTCGCCTATGTGCTGCGTGCCTACGGCACCGACGGCAATTTCGACGAAACGAACGCACAGCCGATCTTCCTCATCCATGAAAACGCCGAAGACGTGGAAGACTCGGAACCGCTGCCGGAAGACGACGCAGAGCTGTTCGCTTCCTATGGCGAGAACGCGCTGACGCTGCACAACATTGGCCTGTCCAGCGGTACGGTCAACGTCCGTGGCACCGGCATCCGCGACGACCAGGAAGTCTGGGTTGCAGGTCGTCCGATCCCGGTCGACAACAGCGGCAGCTTCGTCACCGAAGAGATCCTGCCGGAGGGCGCGCACACGGTCGAGGTCGCCGTCATCAACAAGGAAGACGGTCGCGGCAATCTCTTCTTACGCGATCTCGAGTTCAAGGAACGCGACTGGTTCTATGTCGGCATGGCCGACGTGACCTTCTCGGAAGGCTCGACGAGCGGACCGATCGATCTGTTCCAGGGCGCGAACTCGGACGCTGACGTCACGTCGAACCTCGATGGCCGCCTGGCGTTCTTCGTCAACGGCAAGTTCGGCGACCACTGGAAGCTGACCGCCAGCGCGGACACGCGCGAAGGTCCGGTTGAAGACCTGTTCTCGAATTTCATGAACAAGTCGCCGGAGTCGCTCTTCCGCCGCATCGACCCGGACTACTACTACCCGACCTTCGGTGACGACTCGACGGTGCAGGAACTCGCACCGAGCATGGGCAAGTTCTTCGTCCGATTAGGAAAAGACGACGACTACGGCCAATGGGGCAACTTCAAGGTCGCGTACATGAACAACGAGCTGGCGCAGGTCGATCGCGGCCTGTACGGCGCGAACTTCCACTTCCAGTCCGACGCGACGACCGAATTCGGTGAGCGCCGCTTTGTTGCCGACACCTTTGTCGCCGAGCCGGGCACTATCGGCAGTCGCGAAGAGTTCCGCGGCACCGGCGGTTCGCTTTACTTCCTGCAGCGCCAGGACGTCCTTGCGGGCTCCGAGCGTGTTCGCATCGAGATTCGCGACAAGGCCTCCGGCCTCGTCACGGGCGTGCGTAACCTGACACCGGCCCTGGACTACGACATCGACTACCTGCAGGGCCGCATCGTGCTGTCCGAACCGCTGGCTTCAACGGCCGACGACAACCTGCTCGTCCGCGACAATGCCAATGCCGGCGACGCAGCCTTCCTCGTCGTGCGATACGAGTACACGCCGGGTTTCGACGATATCGATTCACTGTCCACCGGTGGCCAGGCGCACTACTGGATCGGTGAGTACGTGAAGCTGGGGCTGACGGCCAACCAGAACGAACAGGATGACGTCGACAGCAGCCTGCAGGCGGCTGACCTGACCTTCCGCTGGGCGGCTGAGTCGTGGCTGAAATACCAGCAATCGACGAGCGAAGGTCTCGTGTCACTGCCGCAGCAGTCCACCGACGGCGGTTTCGAGTTTAATTCCTTCGACCCGGCGTCGTTCGTCAACGCCGAGGCCGACGCGGAGCGGATCGACCTGAGCGTTTCGCTCGGTGACTTCGTCGAGTTCACGCGCGGCAAACTGACGGTCTACAGCCAGGAAGCCGACGCCGGCTACACGGCACCGGGCTTAACGACGCTGACGGACACGCGCGCCTACGGCGGCACATTCACGCTGCCGATCGGCGAGCGCTTCTCCTTTGGCGCGAAGATTGACACACGCGAGCAGGAGCTTGGCGTCGATACCAGCGCCAGGGAATACAACATCGGCTACCAGCTCGGCGATCGCTGGAGCCTGAGTGCCGGCTATCGCGAAGACGAGCGCACCGACGGATCGATCATTGTGCCGTTCACGCAGGAGCAGGGCGAACGCGCCGACCGCGTGTTGCAGGTGGGCTACGATTCGCAGTCGACCTGGGACGTGTACGCCTTCTCGCAGGACACCGTGTCCGTTACCGGCAACCGCCAGGAGAATGGACGCTTCGGTGTCGGTGGCGGCTACCGCGTTACCGACAAGCTCAAGCTGGAAGCCGAGTTCTCGGACGGCGATCTCGGCGAAGGCGGCCGTATCGGCACGAACTACATCCATTCCGATCACACGAGCCTGTACCTGAACTACGCGCTCGAGAACGAACGCACCGATAACGGACTGCCGACGGGTCGCGGCCGCGAGGGCAACCTCGTCGCCGGCATCAAGTCGCGCATCGCGGACAGCACCAGCGTGTTCCTGGAAGAGCGCTACCAGCACAACCTTGCGATGACCGGGCTGACACACGCCACCGGCATCACGTTCGCGCCCACCAGCAAGTGGAACCTGGGTGTAACGACCGACATCGGCACACTGCAGGACGTGCAAACCGGCGCCGAGACGGACCGACTGGCGACCGGTGTGCAGCTCGGCTTCACGACGGCCAAGCTGCAAATCTCGAGCGGTATCGAGTATCGCAGCGACGACGTCGAACAACCGAACCTGAGTTACGCAGAACGCACGACCTGGCTGTACCGCAACAGCTTCAAGTACCAGCTGAACCCGGGCGCAAGGTTCCTCGGCAAGTTCAATCACTCCGAGAGCGAAAACTCACAAGGGGCCTTCTATGACGGCGGTTTCACCGAGGCCGTGCTCGGCTACGCGCATCGCCCGGTCGACAACGACCGCCTGAACACGCTGGTCAAGTACACCTACTTCTACAACATGCCGACGACAGGCCAGATCGGCAGCCAGAACATTGCGTCGGAGTTCGTACAGAAAAGCCACATCGCCTCGGTCGACGTCACCTACGACATCACAAACGACTTCACGCTGGGCGGCAAGTACGGCTATCGCCTCGGGTCAGTGAGCCTCGACCGCGAAGACCCGGTCTACTTTGACAACGATGCGAGCCTGTATGTTATCCGCGGCGACTATCGCTTCCGTGAGCGTTGGGAAGTGCTCGTTGAAGCCCGCCTGCTCGACATGCCCGACCTGAACGAGAGTCGCAGTGGTGCGCTTGCAGCTGTCTCGAGGTACGTCGGCGACCATCTCAAGATTGGCCTGGGCTACAACTTCTCGGACTTCTCCGACGACCTGACCGATCTCAGCTACGATCACAGCGGCGTGTTCCTGAACCTGACGGGTTCTATGTAGGGTAGTCGATTCCGCGCTTGTGTCAGATGCGCCTGATGTGCGTCAGACACACGCAAGCGATCGACCTTGGGCGCACCCGCTCTTTGCGAGCAATTCACCTATACTGAGTAGATACGTACAGGCAGCGGCTGCCTGGTACGGAAACGACCAATCAAAGGAGCAGGCTAATGCGTCAAACGACCTTGTCACTATTGGGTTTCTTCATTCTCGCAGCGCTCGGCAGCAGCCCGGCGCTCGCTCAGGATCATTCACGCGGCTGGGACCAGGGCCACATCGTCCAGGTCACCGAGGTCCGTATCAAGGACGGCATGCTCAACGCTTACATCAACGATCTCAACAACGTCTGGCGCAAGTTCCTGGAGGCTCAGATCGAGGATGGCGACGTCGTCGATTACGGCATGTTCCTGAATCCGGACAAACGCGATGGCGAGCCCGACCTGTACCTGACCGTTACTTTCAAAAACTGGGCAGCCTATGACCGAGGCGTCGAGTACTTCGAAGCGCTTGGCGAGAAGGTGTTCGGTTCGACCAAGGAGATGCGTGAGGCCAATATCGATCGCGGCGAGCTCCGCACGATCGGCAGTACCTACACGTTGAGGGAAATCTCCTTCAAAGAGGCATCGGAATAACAACAAGGCGCTGCCCCGACCGGCCGCGCGTCGGCCATTCGGGCTGTTGAAACGGCGACTCGCGGGTTTAGTCGCCTGGTTGGCGAATTACAGTTTTGCTGCCAGGCGGCTGCCCTGGTTGATCGCACGCTTGGCGTCGAGTTCGGCCGCGACGTCGGCACCGCCGATGACGTGCACCGGGACACCCGCGGCTTCGAGCGGTTGCCTGAGGTCGCATAGCGGTACCTGGCCGGCACAGAGCACGACGTTGTCTACGTCGAGCCATGTAGGGTTTTCGCGTTTTTCGCCATAGGTGATCAGCAGGCCTTCGTCGTCGATCCGCTCGTAGTTGACGTTGCCGATCATACTGACGCCCTTCATCTTCAGCGTCGCGCGATGAATCCAGCCCGTCGTCTTGCCGAGGTTCTTACCGATCTTTCCCTTCTTCCGCTGCAGCAGGGTGACCTCCCGCGCGGGCGGCTTTGGTTCCGGTCGCTCACGCGAAAGACCGCCGCGAGCGTCCTCGGGATCGACGACGCCCCATTCGGCGAGCCACTCGTCGAGATCCAGCGTCGATGATTCGCCTTCGTCGTGCACCAGGTATTCGGCGACGTCGAAGCCGATTCCGCCGGCGCCGATGATCGCGACGCGCTTGCCGACCGTTGCCTTGTTGCGCAGGACGTCGATGTAGCTCAGGACCTTCGGGTGATCCTGGCCCTCGATCCGGGGGTCGCGCGGCACGACGCCGGTAGCTACGATCACGCCGGCGTAGTTCTTGTCCTTCAGGTCATCCGCGTTGACTTGTCTGCCCAGGCGCAGGTCCACGTCGTGCAGTTCGACCTGCCGTTTGTAGTAGCGCAGCATCTCGTGAAACTCTTCCTTGCCGGGGATGACCTTGGCCATGTTGAGCTGGCCACCGATTTCCGACGCTGCGTCATACAGGTCAACCAGGTGGCCGCGTTCGGCCAGCACGAGTGCGGCAGACAGGCCGGCCGGACCGGCGCCGACGACGGCAAAGCGGCGCCTGGCCGATGAGCGCATGTAATTCAGTTCGGTCTCATGGCAGGCGCGCGGGTTGACGAGGCAGCTGCTCATCTTGTTTGAGAACGTGTGGTCGAGGCAGGCCTGGTTGCACGCGATACAGACGTTGATCTCATCCGCGCGTCCTTTGCGTGCCTTCCTGACGAACTCCGGATCGGCCAGCAGCGGACGAGCCATCGAGACCATGTCCGCGTCGCCCCTGGCGAGGATGTCCTCGGCGACGACCGGCAGGTTGATGCGATTGGACGTGACCAGCGGGATGCTCACTTCCTCCTTCATTTTCCGTGTCACCCACGTGAAGGCGCTGCGCGGGACCGACGTGGCGATGGTTGGTACTCTCGCCTCGTGCCAGCCGATGCCGGTGTTGATGATCGTCGCGCCGGCGTCCTCGATGGCCTTCGCCAGTATGACGGTCTCGTCCCACGTGCTGCCATCCGGGATCAAGTCGATCATCGACAGCCGGTAAATGATGATGAAGTCGTCGCCGACGGCCTCGCGCGTACGCGAGACGATCTCGACGGGCAGGCGCATACGCTGTGAGTAGTCGCCGCCCCATTCGTCGCTGCGCTGGTTCGTATGGGTGACGAGGAACTCGTTGATGAAATAGCCCTCGGAGCCCATGATCTCGACGCCGTCATAGCCGGCCTCACGCGCGCGCCTGGCGCAGTTCACGAACGCCTGGATCTGCTTCTCGACGCCGGCCGTCGACAGCTCACGCGGCGTGAAGGGCGTTATCGGCGAGCGAATGCGCGACGGCGCGACAGCGAGGGGGTGATAGGCGTAGCGGCCGGCATGCAGGATCTGCAGCGCGATCTTGCCGCCTTCGGCGTGGACCGCGTCGGTCACGGACCGATGCTTCGTTGCCTCGCCGCGCGTCGTAAGCTTGCCCGCGAACGGCTTGACCCAGCCGGCGCGATTCGGCGCATAGCCGCCGGTGACGATCAGGCCGACTTCGCCGCGCGCACGTTCACGAAAGTAGGCCGCGAGGCGATCGTGCTGGTTACCGTCTTCGAGCCCCGTGTGCATCGAGCCCATCAGGACCCGATTCCTAAGTGTCGTAAACCCGAGGTCGAGAGGCTTTAAGAGGTGGGGGTAGTCAGTCACTCAGTCGCTCGACGACCGTCGTAATGCCCTGTCCCATGCCGACGCACATCGTCGCGACGCCCAGTTTGCCTTCGTTCTGTCGCATGACGTTCAGCAGTGTACCGGTGATGCGAGCGCCGGAGCAGCCAAACGGGTGTCCGAGTGCGATAGCGCCGCCGTGAAGATTCACTTTGCTGTCCATGACTTCAAGCAGATTCAGGTCTTTCAGAACCGGAAGCGCCTGCGCGGCAAACGCCTCGTTCAGTTCGACGTGGTCGATATCGTCGATGGTCAGGCCGGCACGTTTCAACGCCTTGTGCGTCGACGGAACCGGACCGTAGCCCATGATGGACGGATCGACGCCGGCCACGGCCATCGTCCGGATACGTGCCATGGGTTCCACACCCAGTGCCTGCGCACGCTCGCCGGACATGACGATCATGCAGGACGCGCCGTCGGTGATCTGCGAGGAGCTGCCGGCCGTGATTGTGCCGTTCGCCGGGTCGAACACGGGCTTAAGCTGGGCGAGGCCTTCGATGGTCGTCTCCGGGCGAATCGTCTCGTCGTTCTCAATAAGGACCTTGAAGCCATTCGCGTCATGGCCTTCCATCGGGATGATCTCGTCCCTGAACTCTCCTGCGACGGTCGCAGCGTGCGCCCGCTGGTGCGAACGTGCGGAGAACGCATCCTGCGCCTCGCGCGTGATGCCGTGCATCCGGCCGAGCAACTCGGCCGTCAGGCCCATCGAGCCGGCCGCCTTGGCCGCGTGCTTCGACAAGGCCGGGTTGATGTCGACGCCGTGCATCATGTCGATGTGCCCCAGGTGCTCGACGCCACCGACGACGAACATGTCGCCATTGCCGGTCATGATGGCCTGTGCTGCACTGTGCAAGGCCGACATCGACGAGCCGCACAGGCGGTTGACCGTCTGGCCGGCAACCTCGTGCGGCAGTACGGACAGCACGGAGACCATGCGTGCGATGTTCATGCCTTGTTCCAGGGTCTGCATGACGCAGCCCCACAGCACGTCCTCGACTTCGGCCGGGTCCAGCTTCGGGTTGCGCGCGAACAGTCCGTCAATCAATGCTGCAGACAGGTCGTCGGCGCGGGTGTAACGAAAACAGCCGTTCTTCGAGCGCCCCATCGGGGTGCGCGCAAAGTCGACAATGACTGCATCTCTCGGATTCAGGTTCATATCAGTTCTCCCGCTGCTTATCCGAAGAAGGCGCCGCCAGAGGCCGCCATCTCGCGCAGTTTTTCAGTGGGTTCATACATCGCGCTTAGGCTTCCCGCGTTCTTGGCCACTTCGTCGGCCCGTGCGACGAAGTTCGCAATGCCAATATCGTCAACGTAGTGCAGGGCGCCGCCGCGGAACGGCGGGAAGCCGATGCCGTAGATCAGCGCAAGGTCGATGTCGGTCGCAGAGTCCGCGAGGCCGTCTTCGAGACAGCGAATGGCCTCGAGGCACATCGGAACCATCATGGAATCGACGATGTCTTCCGCGCTCATCGATTCCTTGCCGTCCATGATCGGCGCCAGCAATTCGGCAACCGACTCATCGACGACCTTCTTCG
>JAAUYH010174914.1_pt1 | contig 11685 bp, 5 predicted proteins | sample 7278061 | NCBI WGS metagenome assembly JAAUYH01 (sample SAMN14350203, study PRJNA611818) | marine sediment metagenome | isolation source: surface marine sediment (0.6m) | place: French Polynesia: Moorea | collected 2018-08 | reverse complement strand
GCGCCAGAATATAAATTGGCCAGTTTCTTACAAGCCCACAGAATGGGGTATGAAACATAGCACCGCAGACATAAGCCAGCCTTGGCCAAATTTAATAGCTCAGTTGAGGATGTCTGCTGGCAAAATTGAGCATGTAAAGAGGACTGAATCGTTCGGTGCTGCGTTGCTGAGATCTGAGCGCTCTCCCCTAACTCTGACAGTTCAGGAAATTCTGTCTGAAAGAATGCTTCTGCGATAGGCAATGCCTTCTTCTTATACCCATACCCATCACCACTTGGATCAATTCTGAGAATTTCCCAGTAGTGATGGCATCTACCTGGAGCTAGGGCAGCTCTGCCTTGCAACCGTTTTTTGATTGCCAACGCCTCTTGGAAGAGAGGTTCTGCTTCGCTGTCACGCCCTTGGGCATGATAGAGCAAAGCCAGGTTATCCATACTGACAGCTACATACAAATGTGACTCTCCAAAACGTTCTCGAGCAGAAAATAAGCATTGCTTCCACCAATTTTCTGCCTCATCGTGGGCTTTTTGTCCTGCATAGAACCGACCCAGACCCACAATAGGCCAAACCAGGTCGTCGTCGCTCAGCCAGTTTTTGAGGGTTGTTGCAGCTTCTGCAACATGAGGTATAGCAAGACGAAGGCCATTGATATCTTCTAGCGTTGGACTTGCCGGAATTTGCTGAGCCAATGCCGCCATGCCCTTGCAAAATCCACGTTTTAGGTCATCCGCCCGAGCTAACTGAGTCAACTTCTCTAGAAATAGTTCACGAATCAGATCAGGCAAGGAATAGATTTCGTCATCAATGCGTTGTAGCAGAGCGCGTTGCAACAACAGAGAACAGCTATTTTCCAGCTTTTCTCTTTCAAATCCTTCATCTGTAAACTCTACAACCTGTTCCAGCAATGATTTGGAAATAGGAGTCGAGGCGAATAAACACAGTAAACAGCCCAGCTTTTGAGTAGCGGAATCGAGAGACTGCCAGGCCAACTCAAAAACAGCGGCAATGCCTGATTGCACAGTTGCTGATGGAGAAGTTTCCGCTTTTCTTAACTGCGAGAGCAATTCTGCTAGCATCCGTTCTTCTCCAGAAATCTTGCATCTGCTTGTGCGGCAACCAGATGTAGTCCATTAGGCGAGTACCCTACAAATGCACAAAGTTTTTCCGCTAAACTTGCTTCTCGCTGAATTAATTCCTTACCTAGCAAACACCCCAAGAGTTCCAGAGCCGCCTCTTTGGGTAAACCGCCGAGGGACAACTGCTGGGATCTAGGGACTCGCAAATGTTCGCGGGTGGTAATTAGAATCTTAAATCGGGAGTTGTTTAAGGGTAAGTAGGATTGGATTTCCTCATAGTTCACTAGATCGTCAATAACAAGCAGCACCAAACCCTTGGGCCACTGTTTCCAGCAATACGCAACTTGACTAACCAAGGTTAGATCAGCAGGTGGTGGTTCTATCTCTGGGAATTGGACCCGAAAAAACTCGATAATTTGGGTGCCGAGAGTCAATTGCTTAGGGAAAAGCCAGCAAATGCCGCCAGAATAAGTCTGAAGAGATTTTTGGGAGTATTGAATCGCAAGTTCCGTTTTGCCAACACCCGGAGTCCCGACTGTATCCGTTGTGATGACAACTAAGTTATGCGATTGCAATAGCTGATGCAGACGCTCAATTGGTTGATCTCGATCAAAAAATTCTGGAGTCTGAGGAGCAGGAATATTTTGTAGCGTATTAAACCTTATCGTTTCCGATGCCGAAGACTGTTTGGCGCTCTCAATGAGATCATGCTGGCTAGATGGGGACGAAGAATCTTCGAATTCCTGGTCCACTAGGCTGCTAGATCTCAGCAAAATAGGTTTTATTGCCTTATCAGCGCTAGCCATCTCAATCGTCGTGCATCCCAACTGATATGCGTCAACCATGTCTCGACCCGCACCCAAAGCATCATAGAAGCCGACTGCAAAATGAATCGAAGTCTTATCACCAACTGCCTGGTTTATTCCAATTACCGTTCTAATATGACGGGAGATAGCCTCAGCTTGGGCCTGGCAGTAACACGTATTAAGCAACACACATTCCACTTCATCAGAGAATACCCGGAAGAGTCCAGCCAGCGCATCACAGCTGACTGGAGCAGCACAACCAAATTCATCTTCCAGCACTAATCCCTCTGTACTAGCATTCCCACAGAAATGCACAATCTGAGGAGTCTCGTACAAGATAGCCCGATGAATATCTAGCGCGCGGGTCGCCCAGCGTTGCTTGAGCACAAAGCGGTCTCTTTGCTGACCGCGCCGCAAGCCTTCTTCAATTTCCCGCACTTCTTCATCTAATCGTAGCGTCGTCGTCCCTCTCGGATTCGCCGCTAGGATGAGGATGGTCTTTACCAACGGAGAGGCGCTCATAGGGGGCAATGCTGCCGCTGTTACTAAAGGCCAATAATGAAGGAAGAGTTTTCCTTGACATCCTTAAAATAGATTTGAGAGGAGTTGTAGGAAACCTCCGATGAGTGGATCGGTTTGGGTAAGATGAGGCCACTCAAGCTTGATTCATTAACCAGTTGTCAATCTTACGAATACGTACGTTTGAACGGTTAACTTAACTATGCTGTGATACACCAATGCTGACCTTGGTAATAGTATCCCTGAAAGCAACCTAACTACAAAAAATGTTGAAGGTGCAGCTAACCAGAACCAGGGATAATACGAAAAAGGAAAGCAGATAGGCGGAATAGGCCATCCAGAAGAACGTCTTCAGTTATACTACGTCGAAAATCAACCGAATGATATTACCCTTGAGTGTGATTTTGTAAGCGTTAGCCTCATCAAAGCAGCTCTGACAACTAATCAAGGTCGAACAATGGACACTTCTCCAGCGCGCTGATCAGCGTTTGCATCCGGATAGGTTTGCTGAGGTAATCATTCATTCCCGCCTCCAAACATCTTTGCTTATCCTTCACCATGGCGTTCGCCGTCATCGCCACGATCCAAGGTTGTTGCGATGACTGCCCCCGTTGTCGAATCCGTCGAGTCGCTTCTAACCCATCCATTACCGGCATTTGCATGTCCATCAGCACCACGTCATAGGTTTGATGGCCAAGGGCTTTTAAGGCTTCCAACCCCGTGTCGGCGACATCCGCCCGATAGCCAACCCGCTCCAGCATCCGCAAGGCGACCTTCTGATTCACACGGTTATCTTCCACCAATAAAATGCGTAATGGTTTGAGGACAGAGAGCTGAGGCGATTCCGAAGGCAGGTTTGGCTCCAAGGCGGATGTTTCCAAGACCGGTTGCAGCGATCGCGCCATCGCAGTTTGGATCGCTATCTGTTTGACAGGTTTGTGGATCACGATTGTTTGTGGCGGTAGACTCTTTTCAATGTCATGCTGATTTATGGAGGTGAGCAACACCGCTGGCAGATTTAACATGAGGGCTTTTTGCCGAATGATAGAGATTAAGTCAAGGGCGTTAGCCAGGTTTAATCCAGCGTCAAGCACCATCAAATCAAATGATTGGCCTTGGGTGAGCCATTGGAGCGCGTCTTTGCCAGAGGCCGCGATCTGGGGTTTCATGCCTAAGGCCTGAGTCTGTAGCCTTAGAGCGCTGCGGCGAGTCTGGTTGTGATCGACAATGAGTAGTCGTTTGCCTATCAATAGATCGGACAATTTGTCGTCGATTGTCGATTGAGCGATTGTATCCTTGATGGTGGGAGTCAGGGCTGGGTCTATGTGAGTGGGGAGGGTAAAGAAAAAAGTACTGCCTTGGTTAACCTCGCTGTCCACCCAAAGCCGCCCCCCCATCAACTCACACAACCGTTTACTGATAACCAGCCCCAACCCAGTGCCGCCATACTTGCGGGTGGTGGACGCGCTGACTTGACTAAATGGCGTAAACAAACGCTCCATTTGCTTGGCCGAGATGCCGACTCCCGTATCTCGCACCGCAAATACCAGTTCTTGGGTGGAATGCGTTGACTCTTTGGCGGGTTGCATCAAACCGTTTAGGGGGCGATTGAAAGTCCCGTCATCGAGGTCTGCAAAACGAGCTTTAACGGTTACGGAGACTTCTCCGGATTGGGTAAACTTGACGGCATTGCTCAACAGGTTCAACAAAATCTGTCTAAGCCGCACCGAGTCGGTCTGAATCACAGCTGGACTGGACGGGTCAACCAGATAAACTAGCTCGAGGCCTTTTTCGGACGCCTTCGGCGCCACTAAATCCAGCGTTTGTTCAATGCAATCTTGCAAATCCAGCGAGTTTTGCTCCAATTCCAGTTTGCCCGCATCGATTTTTGAGAAATCTAAAACATCATTGATCAGGGCGACCAGAGTCTGGCTGCTATTGTAAATAGTCTCTGCAAACTCTCGCTGTTGTGGATTTAAGCGGGTTTCCCGCAATAATTCTGACATGCCGATAATGGCGTTCATGGGGGTGCGAATCTCATGGCTAATGGTGCTGAGAAATTCGCCTCTAGCTTGGAGCACCGCATTTGCTCTCAATCTGTCTAGTAGGATGACGGTTCCGCCTGTCATCCCGACTAAACAGAGGGGAGACGCAATGGGTAAGACGGTATTGGATTGCAACATGAGAAACGCCAGGCCTGCCCAACCCACTGAGACTCCCCCCATAATGCCAATTTGGCTGCCCAGTGATCGGTGGGTCAACATCCAGCTGAGGCCTACACCGATCAAGCCAAGTAAACCGATTACCCAACCTTGGCCTGGATAGGTGAGCCAGTTTTGTTGTAAGAGACTATTGATCACCGCAGCATGGAGATAAACGCCATGGGTGGGTTTCTGATCATTGAAGGGGGTGCGGAGGGGATCGATTCCCGTTGCCGTAAAGCCGACAAGGATGATTTTGCGGTGGAATTCTTGGGGGGAGACTTGGCCTGCAAAAATGTCCGCCAAGGAGTAATAGGAGATTTCTGACGTGTCTCCTGGCCAATTGATCCCTAGCGTTTGATTTAACTTGGGCAAATTGATGACGTCTTCGACCAGGCTATAGGTTTTAAGCGCGGCTACACCTAAGGTTGGGACGCCCCCTATTTCCAGCTCTACGCGGCGGGTGACGCCATCGGGTTCGACTAAATTTCGGATGTGGCCCAGCGCGATCGCAGAGTCATGCAGAGTTGGATTAGGGCCGACGGCCAAACCTTGGCTGTTCCAGAATTGGGGCAGGACGACTCGACCCTGTTGTAGCATAGCGGCCGCTAATGCCGGATCGTCTGGGCTGGGCTCAGGAAAGAGGATGGTTAGGGCGACCACACTGGCCTCAGCTTCTGTGAGGGTTTCTAGCAGTTGGGTATAGATTTGCCGGGAGGGGGGAAACTGACCTGTTTGTTCTAATGAGGCGTCATCAATTCCCACAACCACAATCCGTTCATCCCACGGGATGGATCCTCGCCATTTCAAAAAAGCTCCAGCGGCGGAATTTTCTAGGGAAGTCCAAATATTTAACTTGTACAGACCGATGACGGCGGCTGCGGCAACCATACCCGGGATTAGCGGGCCTAGTTTTCTTAGAAAAGTTTTCCAATGATAGAACCGCCAATTCATAACTCTGATGTGTTCCCAGGGGCTTGTTAGGGTAGACTTGCCTCCGGTGGTGACTCGATGGTGACGCTGGAATACGCTAAGACGCGTCTGATGTGCTTGGTTTCTGGGTGAGGGATGGGTTGTAGATAGGAAGACCAGCCTTACGACTGACTGCTGAATCCTGATGGCTGATTTGAATCGTCATGGATAGGCATCCATTCAATCCTTAACAGCTTTCAAACAACATGTGCAATTGTCAGGATACAAACAAAGCGTTTCCCCAGACCGGACGTCAGAAGAGGGGTTGCAAGAGCAGAAAAATGGGCATCCCATGATCATAATGGAGATGCCCGTATTGTAAAGCACAGTGTTTTCTGGTTGCTTTTGGTAGGATTATGGGATGTCTGGAAATCGGCTGCCGTGTCTAGCGTCTACTGCTGATTAGCCGGAATTTTCAAATTACCTCGCTGACACTTGTGAGTAGGGCAGGGTGAGTCTGTCTAATTGCTTCACCAATAGGCTGAGGAAAAGCCCCACGTCGGTAACGACGCCGATGGACTCAACTGAACCGCGATCGCTGAGTTTTGTCACTACTGCCGGATTGATATCGACGCAAACCAGTTTGACGCCAGCTGGGGTCATATTGCCGACCCCAATTGAATGGAGCATGGTGGAAAGCATAAGAATCATGTCAGCTCCTTTCACATGGCGGTCATAATCTGCCTGGGCTGCAATCAGATCCATATGGGTATCAGGCAGGGGGCCATCATCCCGGATTGAACCGGCTAGAGAAAACGGCACTTCGTTGCGAACGCATTCGTAGAAGACGCCGCTGGTCAGCACCCCTTGCTCGACGGCTTGGGGGATGCCGCCACAGCGACGAATGGTGTTGATCGCTTTGAGGTGGTGACGATGTCCGCCGCGTACGGAGACCCCCCGGTTCATATCGACTCCTAGGGAGGTGCCCATCAGGGACTGCTCGATATCATGGACTGCGATCGCATTCCCCCCCAGAAGGGCCTGCACATAGCCTCCTCGAATCAGCCGAATCAAGTGTTCGCCGCCGCCGGTATGAATGACCACTGGCCCCGCGACCACCACCACTTTGCCGCCCTGGTCCCTCAGTTTACGGAACTCCCAGCCGACCTGCTCCACCACCAGTTCCACCCGGCGCTCACTGGAAACCCCCGCGCCCATAAAACTAAACTCTTCCGCTGGGCGCGACTCCCGCGAGTCTAGTTTACGGACTGACCGGATCCCCTCGACCCCGATCACCACCTGTTCTTCCAACTGTACATCTCTCAATAGCTTGCAGTGGGCCGATGGGCCTTCTGTGGTTTGAGACACCACAATTACGCCGTCCATCCGTTGATTTTGAACCCGTATCCAATCGCCGTTCACCCGAACTTCGGTTGGATAAATGGTGGTGCTGTAGAAATCATCAGGCGCCACACCCGTTTGAGTGACCGATTCTAACTGAGCGTCACACACCTCATCAGGCAAGGCGACTGCACCCAGGTCGATCAATTGGGACATGATTTTTTCCATGACCTCATGATCTGGGGCGGAGACTTTCACTTTCGCTGAGGACATACTCTGTCGCTGTTCCCCCAGATCAAACTGGAGGACTTGGAAGCTGCCGCCCCCTTCTACAATCAAATCGAGGGCCTGATTAATCAACCCTAAATCCAGTAAATGACCTTCCAGATAAAGGGTGCGGCTCTCAATGGCAGCTTCTGCATGCAGTTCAGACTGGATGGGTTCAGTCAAGCGCAATGTCAGACATTTAGCCGCTCCCCCGGCTTTTAGAAATTCGGTTAGCGGCGTTTCGATCACCTCAAAGCCAACCCCAGCCAGACGCTGCTTCAAGTCATCGCTAGCCTGATTCATGATCACGAGATGATTGATATTGACCGCATTGCAGGCAAAATTGACTGCATCCGCCTCATTCACCGCGATCCGCTTTTCAGCTGGAACCCGCAGCTCGATCAAACGATTGGAGTAAGCGTCAAAGGCGGCGGGATAATAGAGCAAATAGCCATTCGCCAGCGGACAGAAGCAGGTATCCAGATGGTAGAATCGCTCGTCCATCAATCGCAGTGAGAGCACTTCCGTATCTAACCACTGGGCGATATAAGGATGGGCGTCTAGTTCGGTGCGAAAGCCGTATCCGGCCCATAGCCAGCGTCCTTCCCGATCGAACAGGGCGTCCCCCGCCCCTTCGAAGGGTAAATCTTTGGGTAATTCATGGACGGTAAAGCCCTGCGCTTCAAACCACTGTTTGAAGAAGGGTTCTTCCCCTTGACGTTCCCTATGCAAAAAACGGCTGAGGACGACGGTTTGTCCCAGAACCAGTCCGGCATTAGCGGTAAACACCATGTCTGGCCAACCCGATTGAGGTTTGACCAGATCCACTGCGGCCGTCTCGGACATGATTTGGTAGAGCGCCTGCCATTGTTCAACCGCATTGTCTTTAGAGGATTTATGGATATTGCCCTCCATCCAGGGGTTGATGACATAGTCCACGTCGTAATGGGAGGGCGCACACATGAGGAAACGAATGGAAGCGGTCATAGGGCGTAGGCTCTTGGTAGATATTGAGGTCAAACAGGTAAAGAGGTTAATTGAAATCCATGGAAAGAAAAGACTGGGGGAATGAAAGAAGCATACTGGGTTGCTCTTACTGAAAATCACCCTAGTCGTTACTTCCTTGTGGGCAAGCATCGAAAATCAAGCCTCGGTGCTTTGCACGTTAGCGAGTTGCGGCAAACTTGTCGGTCACAAAGATTACGATACGTTCCCTATTGGAGAATCTATCAAAGGGTGTTTGACGAGTTCCGTCACCGACTTTCAGAACGGGATTTTGCCAACGCCCTACACGGAGAGAGCGCTATTTCAAAATTCACAAACACCCTTTAGCTCTGCCAGAAAAATTTGCCGCCAGAGCAAAGATGCAGAATGCTGAAAAGCATTAGGCTAATCCATAATTGTAAGACCTTTTTTTCCTCTATTTAGCCTTCAATTTAGACTTACTCACATTGAGGGCTAGAATCTGATTTCAATATCGAATCCTCGGATCGATATAGGCGTTGAGGATATCAATCGCAATGCTGATCAGCGCTACAATCGCAGCGAAAAATACCATGAGACCCTGGACTACCGGGTAATCTCGCTGGGAAATGGCTTCAAACAGACGATTGGCTAACCCTGGCCAGGAAAACGTCACCTCTGTCAAGACTGCGCCGCCTAACAGAGACGCAAAGGTCAATCCCAAGATAGTAATGACTGGAATTAGCGCATTCTTCAGAGCGTGGACTGTCACAATCCGGAATTCGGGGATGCCTCGGGCCCGCGCCGCCTCGACATAATCCGCCCGCAAGGTTTGCTTCAGATTAACCCGCACCATGCGCTCGAAAATTCCGCTGATCAAAATACCGAGCGTCAGACTGGGTAAAGTCAGATAGTGCAATGCGGTAAAGCATTGTGTCCAATCACCGCGGAGCAGACTGTCAACCACATAGAGCCCGGTGGGACCTTGGGGCGCTGTAGCGCTGAGGGGAAATCGGGAGCCGATGGGAAACCAGCGGAGTTGCACTGCAAAAATTAGCTGCAGAATCATGCCAAACCAGTACATCGGCACTGCATAGGTGAGGATGCCAAATAACCGCCCACCCGCATCCAGAGAGGTGTTCGGCCGAGAAGCCGCCAGCGATCCAACGGTAATGCCCACGATCGCAGCCACTAGCATTCCCCCCACCGTTAGCTCAACCGTCGCCGGAAAGTGCTGTTGAATAATCTGTCCCACCGTTTGTCCTTGACTGGCCAGAGATGTCCCTAAGTCCAATCTTAAGAGACTGCCCATATATCGCAGATATTGCAACCATATCGGCTCATCCAGCCCCAACTGAATCCGAAACTCTTCTTTAGCGCTCTCCGGCGCCCGAGCTCCTAGCAAGGCGTCCACTGGATCCCCCGGCGTCGCCCGCATCAGGAGAAACACCAGCGTCGTGATGGTCCAGATCATCAGCGGAGCCAGTAGTAGCCGCGAGAGGATGTAGTAGAAGAGGGCGGAGGATCTTGAGGACATGTCTCTACTTACTGATCTGCCATAGCAAAAACTGCTGCGTCGGCTGAATCGCCACTCCCTTTAATCCGGCTTGGGCGAAGACGTAGTCTTTATTTTGCCAGAGGGGGATATAGGGGACATCTTCCCCAAGAATTTTCTGCAGTTCGGCAAACTGTGCGTTCCGAGCTGCAGGGTCCTGTTCGGCTTGTTGTTGGCGGATCAGATCATTGGCGCGATCGCTGTAGTAAAAGGAGCCGCTGCCTTGACTGGCTCCTTGTTCACAGAGGGTCGCTAAGGAGCCCTGATCGCAGCTCATAAAGGGTTGGATAAAGGTATCGGCGTCGTAATAGTCCGGATACCAGTTGGATAAGACAGACGAGTAAACGCCTTTTTCGACGTTTTCCCAAAGAGTTGTAACTTCTGCCGTATTAACAATGACGTTGACGATGCCGGGCAGTCCTTTTTCGATCGATTCCTTCAGGGTGTTGGCGACGATGCTGCGGGTGGTGGAGGCGGAGGGATACCAAATGTCGAAGGTGAGGGGGTTGGATTCCGAGAAGCCAGCTTGCGCCAGGAGGTCCTTAGCCTGCTCAAAATTACCGTCGCCGTAAGCGTCTTTGAACACCGGCTGATAGATGTCGAAGCTGGTGGGAATGAGGCTGTAGAGGGGATCAGCCTGTCCCTGGAAGACACGTTGATTGATCAGGCTGCGGTCGATCATGGCGGCGATCGCTTTCCGCACATTCAGATCATTAAATGGCTCCAGCTTTTGATTCAGGGTCATAAAGTTGATCACGGTGGTGCCCGCCTGAATCACCTGCCAACCGCCCTTTGAGGCGTCCTGCTCCAACTTGGCGATTTGGTCAGGATCCAGGGTCTGGTAGGCAATGTCTAATCCGCTGGTGACAAAGGAGTTATAAAGGTTGGCGGAATTGCTGACGATCTGGATATCAACCCCCTGATTGAGGGGTTTTTCGCCCCAATAGTCTGGATTGACATCCAATTTGATCACATCTGGGCTGAAGGAGGCCAATTTGTAGGGGCCACTGCCGATAAAACTGTCCGGTTTGAAGGTTCCTGTTCCAATTTCATAGGCCTCTGGCGGAATCGGAGTAACCCCCCAGAAAGTCAGGAGGGCGGTGAAGGCGGCAAAGGGCTCCTTCAGGTTGATGGTGAGTTCGTACTCTCCGGCGGCTTCAACGGATTCCACCTTTTCCGACAGCAGAAAGGCGGGTCGTCCGCCATTGTCCATAAATCGCTGGATGGAGAAAGCCATTACCTCGGCGTTGAAGGGCGTCCCGTCGTGGAGGGTGACGTCTTGCCGCAGGGGGATGGTGTAGGTCAAACCGTCTGCACTGATGGTGGGGAGTTCGGTTGCGAGCTGAGGAATTAAATCAGTCGTGCCGGGGGCGTAAGTATAAAGGCGATCGCCCAAGTTGTAGAGCAAGATCCCTGGGAAAATCTCATAGGCGTCGGCGGGATCCAACGTTCGAGCAGTCAGGGTGGTCCCCATTGTGATCCGCCCGTTGCTTTCTGTGGAATTTGCTGGAGTCTGGGTCTGGGGGCCAGAGTTGCCGTTGCAACTGACAATTAGGAGACAGCAGAGGCTAAATAGGCCGATAAATTGACCCAGCGATCGCCATCGCTTAGGAGAGACAAGACTCCTAACTCGCAGACGCCAGATTTTCTGAAACAAGCTTGAACGACGGTAAGAGGGGAGCATAGCCATTACAACTTACTAATCCTGCTATTTGTAACACTCTGCCCCCTGGAAGTGTCAATTATGATTTCGGTTTAACCGCCTCTATTTGAATTTAAAGAAAAACTCTGCAAAATGCCTCGAAGCAGCGTTTTGCAGATTGGCGAATGTGACTTAGGTTGTTTTTCTGGCGGCTAATTTCTGAAACGACGCAAATTCATTGAGAAAGTAGGATGCACGACTTGGAAGGTTATGAGTCGAGAGAGATAAGTGGGCAGAGAAAAATGACTGGTAATAATTTCTAGGCTGGCATCAGTACCTCCATAATTTGTTCAACAGATTGGCCTTGAAGCAGCAGGGATTGGGTAAAAACAACCACCTGCTC
>JAAUYH010134484.1_pt1 | contig 11685 bp, 10 predicted proteins | sample 7278061 | NCBI WGS metagenome assembly JAAUYH01 (sample SAMN14350203, study PRJNA611818) | marine sediment metagenome | isolation source: surface marine sediment (0.6m) | place: French Polynesia: Moorea | collected 2018-08 | reverse complement strand
GGCGTGCTGCCCTATGAAGAAGCACTGCACGTGCTCTCGAACCCCGCGCCCTGGACCATCGCCATGATGTTCATCGTGATGGGCGCGCTGGTGCGCACCGGCGCGCTGGAGTGGTTCACAAGGCTCGCCGAGGCGCGGGTCGACACCAATCCGAAACTGGCCGTGGCAGGGCTTTTCGTGCTCGTGATCGTCGCCTCGGCCTTCGTCAACAACACTCCCGTCGTGCTGGTGATGATCCCGGTCTTCGTGCAGCTTGCCCAACGCCTCGGCGTCGCGGCGAGCAAGTTCCTGATTCCGCTCAGCTACGCCGCCGTGCTGGGCGGGACGCTGACCCTGATCGGGACCTCGACGAACCTGCTGGTCGACGGTGTCGCCCGCGCGCGCGGGCTCGAGGCGTTCTCGATCTTCGAGGTCACGCCCCTCGCCATCATCCTCGTGGCCTGGGGCGCGGTCTACCTCGCCTTCATCGCGCCGCGGCTCTTGCCAGAGCGGGCCAGCATGGCGGCGATGCTCGCGGGCGGGCGCTCGAAGATGAAATTCTTCACCGAGGCCGTCATCCCCCCCGACAGCAACCTCATCGGCCGCGAGGTGCTCAGCGTGCAGCTTTTCAAACGCGACGGCGTGCGCCTGATCGACGTGATCCGGGGCGATGCCTCGCTTCGTCGCAACCTAGAGGGCGTGGAACTCGAGGTCGGCGACCGGGTCGTGCTGCGCACCCAGATGACCGAGCTTCTCAGCCTGCAGCGCGACAAGTCGCTGAAACGTGTCGACCAGGTCTCGGCCGTGGCCACCGAGACGGTCGAGGTGCTGATCACGCCCGGCGCCAAGATGGTCGGCCGGCGGCTGGGTGACCTGCGCCTCCGGCGGCGCTACGGGGTCTACCCTCTCGCCGTCCACCGGCGTGACATGAATATCGGCCGCCAGCTCGACGAGGTGGTGGTGCGGGTGGGCGACACGCTCCTGCTGGAGGGTGCGCCCGAGGACATCCAGCGCCTCGCCAAGGACATGGAACTCGTCAACGTCTCCCAGCCCACCGACCGCGCCTATCGCCGCAGCCATGCACCGCTGGCGCTCGCGGCCCTCGCGGGCATCGTGGCGCTCGCGGCCTTCGGCGTCGCCCCGATCCTGATGCTGGCGATGATCGCAGTGGCCGTGGTTCTGGTGACCCGCTGCATCGATGCCGACGAGGCGTTCGGCTTCGTCGACGGGCGGCTTCTCGGCCTGATCTTCGCGATGCTTGTGATCGCCAACGCGCTCGAGGCCTCGGGCGCGATCGTCCTGATCGTCGACGCCCTGGCGCCGCTTCTCGGGGTGCTGCCGCCGTTCCTCCTGGTCTGGGCGCTCTACCTCTTGACCACGACGATCTCCGAGATGATCAACCACGCCGTGGTCGTGGTGATCACGCCTGTCGCGATCAGCCTGGCGCTCACCCTGGGCCTCGACCCGCGCCCGCTGGTGATCACCGTGATGATCGCGGGGGCCTGCACCTTCGCCACGCCGATCAGCTACCAGACCCATATGATGGTCTACGGCCCCGGCGGCTACCGCTTCACCGATTTCTTCCGCGTGGGCATCCCGCTGAACCTGAGCATGGGGGTGCTCGCCTCGGCTCTGATCCCGCTGATATGGCCGCTCTGACCTGGCTGCGCGGCCACTGGCAGCTCCTGGCGCTGACCGCCCTTGTGGTGGCGCTCTGGGACACTCCCGCGATCCTGCCCGTGAAGATTCTCGTCGTCTTCCTGCACGAGCTCTCCCACGGCCTCGCCGCCTGGGCCACGGGCGGAGAGGTCCTCCGCCTCGATCTCACCGCCGACCAGGGCGGCACCGCGCTGACCCGTGGCGGCAACCGCATTGCCATTCTCAGCGCCGGCTATCTCGGCTCGCTCCTTTTCGGCGCGGCGCTTCTGCTCGCCGGCCTCAACTCCCGCGCCGACCGCGCGATCGCCGCCGCGCTGGGTCTCGGACTGATCGCGATCACGCTGATCTACATGCGCGGGCTCTTCCCGCTTGCGTTCGGCTTCGCAACCGGCGCCGCCCTTCTTGCCACAGCCAAATTCCTACCGCACCAGGCCAGCGACCTGGTCCTGCGGCTCATCGGCCTCACCAGCCTGATCTATGTCCCGCTCGACATCTTCTCCGACACCATCGCCCGCGCGCATCTGCGCTCCGACGCCGCGATGCTCGCCGAAGAACTCGGTGGCGGTGCGCAACTCTGGGGCGCCCTTTGGCTCGCCCTGAGCCTCGCCGTGATCGGCCTTTGCCTGCGCTTTGGCCTGGGGCGTGACAGCAACATTCACCTGCCGGGGCGGCCGCGCATCTGACGGCGGTCGATCACGCCGCGCAGCCGATCCGGCCGCTCCCGGCGAGAACAACCCCCGTTTGCCGCTATTCAGCCGCATCGGCACGGATGCCGCCGCCGCTGCGGCGCGGCGGTGCCACAGATGCCCGGGACTCGACGCAAGATTGACGAGGTCCGACCATTCTCCTGCGCGCCTGCCACGCGGCTGCCCGAAATGCTGCAGATGGTCCGCCTGTTGATTTTCAACCCAAAGCCACAATTGCGGAGCGAATCATATCTTTTAGTATAGGTATGATTTCGCGCGGCCGTAATATTGTCGGCGCAGCGTGTATAGAACTCCCCGTATCCCCGTATTGTAAACCAAATTGGGTGATAAAAATTAACGCTGACACAGTCTTGCCGCATTCCAAAAAGAATCCGGCCAAATTTCAACTCAATACTGATCTTGTCTAAAAAAAGACAACCACAGGAGGAAGGTAATGAACGCCGAAAAAACCGGGGATGCGACTCCCAAATCAACGGCGCCCACGACACCACGCAGGCAGGTCCGCGTCGTCTACCCGGCACGGCCCGGACGGAAGCGCCTCCTGCCGCTGGATAGCCAAAGTGTGAACGAGGTTTTTGTTACCCACGACCGTTTCCGCGATTTCTTGCGGTCTGTCTGAGCCCTAACTGACCACCCTGGCCGCGCAAAAGAACAACGCCAACGCGGTCCGCACACGAAGGAAGAAAGAAATGCCCACGAATATCCTCCCATTCCCCAAACCCCGCCGGACCGAGCGCGCGCCCGTTCTCCGGGAGGATCGCGACAACGTCATCCGGTTGTCCGAATGGCGCGACAGGGTCCGGATCCGCCGCACCCATAACGGCGTCTTCTTCGAATCGCATGTTCTCTGTTTCACCGGCACCGCGGCCTGACCGCAGCGCCCTCCGCAGCTCCCTCACCCAGGCCCTACACGTCTCTGAACCCCCAACCCCCACCCCCTCAACCCAAGGAAAATCCAATGCAAACCAATCTTCTCGCAGTCGCCCGCGCCCGCCGTCTGGCCGCACTGGCCTCGTTGCCCAGCCGTGCTGACAATGTCGTTTCGCTTCGCCGGACCCGCGCCGAACGGGCGATGCGGTCGGACCCGATACCCTTCATGTCGGTGCGTGGGCGCGCCGAGCCCGTTCGCCTGGCGGCCTAAGGACCTTCCGCAAGCCTGTCTCTCTTTCCCTCTCTCGTCTCCACACCAGCAGAGCGCCCCGATCGAACGACCGGGGCACTTTGACCTTGTCGGGGCAGGTGCATCGCGTATCGCCGGGCGGGTCCGCCGAACCCTGGTGTCTGCCCAAAACCCGAAACGGTGTGCCGTGCTCGAAGTTGGCGGGCCTCACAAGGGCCAGAACACCAATATCGCCGGGATAGATACCGCCACCACGAGCACCTCGAGCGGCAAGCCCGTGCGCCAATAATCGCCGAACCGGTATCCCCCCGGGCCAAGGATCAGCGTATTGTTCTTGTGCCCGATCGGCGTGAGGAACGCGCAGGACGCCGCCACCGCAACCGCCATCAGGAAGGGGTCCGCCGAGACCTCCAGGGTTTCCGCCATCTGGATCCCCACCGGGGCCGCCACGATCGTCGTCGCGGTGTTGTTGAGCACGTCCGACAGCGTCATCGTCACCACCATCAGCACCGTCAGGATCGCCCAGGCGGGCAGGCCGTCGGTCGCGCCCACCAAGGCCCCCGCGATCAGTTCCGTCCCGCCCGACGTCTCCAATGCCGCTCCCAGCGGGATCATCGACCCCAAGAGCACCACGACCGGCCACTCGATATGGCTGTAGACTTCGGCGATCGGGATGATCTTGGCCAGAATGAACCCGACGACCACCATCCCCAGCGCCACCGGCAGATAAAGCCAGCCAAGAGACGCGGCCATCACCGCAACCGCGAACATCCCGATGCCCAGCCAGACCTTCTGGTTCTGCGTCACCGCAAGGCCACGCTCGGCGAGCGGCAGACAGCCCAGCCAATCCGTGACATCGGCTTCATGCCCCTGCGGCACCAGAAGGAGCAGAATATCTCCCGGCCGGACCTCTGTCCGACGGATGTCCTTGCGGATCGCAGCACCCCTGCGCGCGATCCCCAGAAGGACCGAGTTGCGCCGCCAATTCAGCCCCACCGACATCGCCGTCTTTCCGGCGATCCGCGCGGCCTCGGGCACCACCACCTCGATCTTCGACAGCCCGTTGCCCTCGGCGGTCAGGTTCGCCTCGCGCTTTTCATCGGCGAAGGCGAGCTTCAGCGCCGCGCGGAATTCGTCGAGCGCCTCGGGCGCTGCCTCCAGAACCAACGCATCGCCGCCCTCGATCCGGGTGTTGGCCTGCCGCCCGTAGCGCCGATTGCCCTCGCGGGAGAGCCCCAGGATCGCCACGTCATTGCGCTCGGCCTCGTCGTAGAGCTCCTTCACCCGCCGCCCGATCAGCTTCGATTCCGCGGGCACCGTCAGCTCTGCGATATAGCCGGTCAGTTCCATGGTTCCGGCGGATTTCTGCGCCTCGGTCTGCGGGATCAGCCGCCAGCCGATCAGCGCCACGAAGACCAGTCCCGCGATCGCGGTCACGCCGCCCACCGGCGCGAAATCGAACATCTGGAACGGCTCGCCGAAGGCATCCTCGCGGATCGTCGCGATGATGATGTTGGGCGGCGTGCCGATCAGCGTGACCATGCCGCCGAGGATCGTTGCGAAGGACAAGGGCATCAGCGACAGCCCCGGCGACCGCCCCGCCTTACGCGCGGTCTGGATGTCCACCGGCATCAGCAACGCGAGCGCGGCCACGTTGTTCATGAAGGCCGACAGCACACCGCCCACGCCGCCCATGATCGCGATATGCGCGCCCAGGGACCGCGACGACTCCACCAGCGTGCGCGTGATCAAGAGCACCGCCCCCGACCGTACCAGCCCCGCCGAGACCACCAGCACCAGCGCCACCACCAGCGTCGCCGGATGCCCGAACCCCGAAAACGCGTCCTTCACCGGCACCACACCCAGAACGACGCCCGCCATCAGCGCGGCGAAGGCGACGAGGTCGTAGCGGAATCTGCCCCACAGCAAGAGCCCGAAGACGGCGGCGAAAAGCGAAAACAGGATGATCTGGTCGGGACTCATGGCCGCGACTGTAACGCGGGGGGTGCGCGGCGCACAGGGGGTTTGCGCCGGGTCGTTCGGCGCTATTTCCCGCCGGGAAACGGAGGCGCAGATGATCGAAACGGACCGGTTCGAGAAGGTGGAAGTCACAAGCCCCCAGGCGCTCTGGGACTGGCTCGAGGCGCATCACGCGCAAGAGTCCTCGGTCTGGCTCGTCACCTTCAAGAAGGGCGCGCCGGGTTACGTCAGCCGCGACGAGGTGCTGGACGCGCTGATGGCCTACGGCTGGATCGACGGCATCCGCCGCAAGCTCGACGACACCCGCACCATGCAGCTGATCTCACCCCGCAAACAGCAGGCCTGGGCGCAAAGCTACAAGGACCGCGTCGAGAGCCTGCGCGCCGAAGGCCGCATGCGTCCGCCCGGCGAGGCCGCCGTCGAGCGCGGCAAGGTCAGCGGCCTCTGGACCGCCTCTGCGCAGGTCGACCGCCTCGAAATCCCCGACGACCTCGCCCAAGTCTTCGCCGCAACGCCCCCGGCCGCCGACAACTGGGAGGCCTTCGCCCCCTCCTACCGCCGCAACGTCCTGCGCTGGATCGCCGCCGCCAAACGCCCCGAAACCCGCGCCAAACGCCTCGCCGCCACGGCTACGGCAAGCGCCGAGAACCGCAAACTGCCGCAGATGTGAGGGCGGGGTGGGCCCCTTCCTTGGTTGATCAACGCACCCGGACCGGGACAAGCCGAAGGCCCCGGTCCAGTGGCAGACCGTCTCGCGGGCTGCCGCTGCTTCAAGGCCAGCGCCACGCTCATACGAAGCAATGATCATGCAACCATAAAGCGCCTCGTTCATCCCTTGGAGCGGCAACCCCCGGTCAGCCTCTGGCCCGGCTAACGACAGCGCAAACGAACCCGCCTAAGCCGTCACCACGAAACGACAGGCCGAACTCCCGGCCGCGCAGCACCGCGTCTCCACGACCCGCACTCTCGGATGCACCAGCACCCGGAACAAGCGCTGGAAAACCGCCACGTGCCAATCGCAGATCGGGCCATCGGCGACCTCTCCCCGCACCAGCGGGTTGTCCCAGATCTCGAACACCGGCGGCGAGAGACGCGGCATCTGGAATTCGCCCGACCCCGCGAAGGTCCAGGCGTTCTTGGCGATGGCCTTGCCCAGCAAGGGCCCCGCCAAACGCGCCGGCAAGGCCCGCAGCACCGCCTGTGCGGCCCTCGGGATCCGATGTGCCAGAATGTAATCCGCCGTCCCGCGCCCGGCCGCGCGCAACAACGCCCGTGCCTCCTCCGGATGATCGCGCCGCACCGCCTGGTGCACCCCAACCACGGGTGCCTCGGCGATCATGCGCTCGGGGATCTCGCCCACGCCATGATCGGCGAACAGCGCCTGCGCCCGGCCGTCCCCGAACCGGGCATCCAGCACCGGGGCCAACTGCAAGAGCGCATTCGGCCCGATCTCTCCGGTCAGTCGCAGACCCGCCCCGTCAGGCATCCATCTGCTCGGTGCCGCCGCCACAGGCCATCACCTGCGCGCCTTCCGGCATCTTGAACCCGGACCTCTCCGCCGCCCGGTCCTTCATCTGCGCCCGCACCGCCTCGCGGCGCTCCTTGGCGCGCGACGCCCGGTCGGCGGCGGCTTCCCAATCCTCCAACTGCGCCTCGGCCAACTGCCGGCTCTCGTCGAAATGGAAATCCACCGTCTTCTTGGTCTGCGGCCCCCAATACCCGGCCTTGCCGAGGTCATAGAACGTCCGCTGCACCCCGGCCTTCAGGAACGCCTTCAGGCACCCCAGCAGATACCGCCGCCGATACCCCGTCCCGCGCCAAGGGTAATGGAACAGCGCCTTTTTCATGTAGAAGCGCCGGTAGTTCTTCATCACGCCGTCCAAGAGTTCCCCCCGCGTCAACGCCTTCGGCGCCATGATCGGGGTGACGAAGTTGTACTTGGAAAAGTCGAACACCTCGACCTTGTCCTTGAGCTCCTGGAACAGTGGCGTGAATGGCCAGGGCGTGTACATCGCCCAATTCGCGAGATCCGGCTGCCAGTCCCAGGCCATCTGGTAGGTCTCTTCCAGCGTCTCGGCGGTCTCGTTGTCGAGCCCGACGATGAACTGCGCCTCGACGAAGATATCCGCCTCGCGCAGGAGCTTGATCGCGGTCTTGTTCTCCTCGACCTTGGTCTCCTTGTTGAACTGGTCGAGCTTCATCTGCGCCGCGGCTTCCGTGCCAAGCGACACATGCACCAGCCCCGCCTTACGGTAGAACGTCAGAAGCTCCCGGTCCCGGTAGATATCCGTCACCCGCGTGTTGATCCCCCATTGCACCCGCCGGGGCAGGTCGCGCGCGATCAGCTCCTCGCAGAACTGGATGAACTTCTTGCGGTTGATGGTGGGTTCCTCGTCGGCGAGGATGAAAAAGCCGACGCCGTGGTTTTCCACCAGGTCCTCGATTTCGTCCACGACCCTGATCGGGTCGCGCACGCGGTAATCGCGCCAGAACTTCCATTGCGAGCAGAACGAACAGGTGAACGGACAGCCCCGCGCCATGTTCGGGATCGCCACCTTCACGCCCAGCGGGATGTAGATGTACTTGTCCCACTCCAAGAGATCCCAGTCCGGCTGGATCCCGTCGAGGTCCTTGACAGTGCTCGCCGCTTGCGTCGCCACGAACTGCTCGCCATCGCGATAAGCCAACCCGTGGACCATTTTGCGGTCGGCGGGCCAGCGGCCCTCGGCGACGCAGCGAATGAGATTGACGATGATCTCCTCACCCTCGCCGCGCACGATCACATCGACCCAGGGAGCCTCTGACAGCACCTGCTTGTACATGAAGGTCGCATGAATTCCGCCCAGCACACGCAGCGCCTCCGGCACGGACTCTTGCGCGATCTGCAGCACGCGCTCGGCCACGTAGATCGACGGCGTGATCGCGGTGACACCGACCACATCCGGTTGCAATTCAACGAGTTGCGCGCGCAAGTCCTCTTCCGCGATGTCATTGGTCATCGCGTCGATGAAATGCACATCCTCATAGCCCGCGCGCTTCAACGCCCCGCCGATATAAGCCGCCCAGGCGGGCGGCCAGTTGCCCGCGATCTCGGCGCCCCCGGAGTGGTAATTCGGGTGGACAAGCACGATGCGCATGGCAAATCTCCCAGATGTGTCAACCAAACTTAACACACGACTGTCAATCCAGATTGACATAGATCAAACGGGCCTTGTGGGGCAGGGGGCAGAGGGGCAGGGTGCCGCCATGCCGATGCCACGCGCCTACGCCCATGCCAGCAAAGACTGGCAGGCCTTCCTCACCGACGCCCGGGACCGGCTCGGCCTTGTGTCCGAGAACTCGGCCTACACCGCCGTCGACACCGTCCTGCAGGTCTTCCGCCGCCGCCTCACGCCAGCTCAGGCCGTCGCGTTCGCCGACGTGCTTCCGGCTGTCCTGCGCGCGCTCTTTGTCTACAACTGGGATGTCGAGGCGCCCCCCGTCCCTTTCGCGCCCCGCGCCGAGCTGATCCGCGAGGCCCAATCCATCCGCCCCCACCACAACCTGACACCGGACACCTGCATCGAGGCCACCGCCTGGGCCCTCCGACGCCACACCCGCCAGATCGACCTCGACCGGGTCCTCGCCGCCATCGGCCCCGAGGCGCAGGCCTTCTGGCGCGTCGACACCGCCGACCCGCACGATCTCGACCGCCGCATCACCTGACAGGCTTGAAGCCCCCCCGCAGCTTGCCGTAAAAGCCCGCAAAACCCCGCGTCCAAGATCAGGAGACCCGCCATGGCCGGCCATTCCAAATGGGCCAACATCCAGCACCGCAAGGGCCGCCAGGACGCCGCGCGGTCCAAGCTCTTCTCCAAGCTCTCCAAGGAAATCACCGTCGCCGCCAAGATGGGCGACCCCGACCCCGACAAGAACCCGCGCCTCCGCCTCGCCGTCAAGCAGGCCAAGGCCCAGTCGATGCCCAACGACAACATCGACCGCGCGATCAAGAAATCCATGGCCGGGGACGCCGAGGATTACGAGGAAATCCGCTACGAAGGCTACGGCCCCGGCGGCGTCGCCGTCATCGTCGAGGCGATGACCGACAACCGCAACCGCACCGCCTCCACCGTGCGCTCCACCTTCGGCAAGCACGGCGGCAACCTCGGCGAGACCGGCTCCGTCGGCTTCATGTTCGAGCGTAAGGGAGAGATCACCTACCCGGCAGAGGCCGGCGACGAGGACACCATCATGATGGCCGCCATCGAGGCCGGCGCCGAGGACGTCGAAAGCTCCGAGGACGGCCACATCATCACCTGCGCCGACACCGACCTCAACGACGTCTCCACCGCGCTCGAGGCCGACCTCGGCGAGGCCGAAAACACCCAGCTGATCTGGAAACCCACCACGACCACCGAGCTCGACCTCGACGGCGCCACCAAACTCATGCGCCTCATCGAGGTGCTCGAGGACGACGACGACATCCAACGCGTCACCGCCAATTTCGAGGTCAGCGACGACGTCATGGAGCAGTTGGGCGCCGCCTGACCAAACGCCCGGACTCGCCTCACCATCGCGCTTTTCCCCCGGCCGGTTAACAGCGCCGCAGGCGCCCGACCAGCGTCGTCCATTGGTCGCTCGGACCAATGGCGCAACCATGGACGACCCCGTCCCGCGGGTCGGCGCTTCGCTGAAGTCCCGCGCAGCCCAACCGGCAGATGTACCTTGTGAGATAAAGCACCCTAGCGAGCCCTCAGAGCGCCAACCCCCGGGCCTGCGCCGGCCTCCGTCGCGCCATTGTCCATCCCGTCCCGGACCCGATCCGGGACCTCATCCCCCGTCCAACCCAATCCCCGCACGGCCCATCGGCGGCCCGTGGGTTGGCGATCCAACGTCAATACCGCAGCACTTTATCCCCAAACCCCCGAACGACCTCCAAGCGGAGAACCCAGCCTCACCAAATCGCCGACCCGGCGGGGCGGGCCGACGATGGGCCGGGGCGCTCCGCGCTGTTAACCCGGCCTGAAACCGCGCTTTCGCTTAACAACCCAAGGTCGGTGTGCTTTTGTGCAATCGATGCTTGAATGGTTCCACAGTTTTACCGACCCGGCCACCTGGACCGCTTGGAACGCAATCGCGGGGGTGCTCGGTTTCATCTTGGCGGCTGTGCTCGCCACACTGGCCGTTCTGGGCAAGCTTGGAGCATTTTTCGGTGCCGTCTACAGGTACATCAGCGGAAAGGAAAAGCCCCTGCAAAGGGTCGTTGTTGTTCCGGAAAAACCGCTGCCCGAGCCCGAAAAACCCAAAACCGCCCCCTACCTCAACGTCCCCAAGGGCCGCCAAGTCATCGGCCGCGAAGCCGACCTCGCCACCCTCCACCAAACCCTCGCCGAAAACCCCCACGCCCAGCTCACCAACTCTGCCGCCATCCTCGCCGGGCAGGGCGGTATTGGCAAATCCACCCTCGCGCGCGCCTATGCAGAGGCCTACCACGCCGAATATGACGGCACGCTCTGGCTCCTCGCCGCCACGCGCCAGAACGTCATCGACGGGCTCATGGCGCTTTGCGGCCCGCTCGGCCTCGACGTGCCCAACCCCGCGCAGGAACCCCACGCCCAGGCCGTGCTCGCCAAACTCAATGAAACCGGCCAGCGCTGGCTGATCATCTACGACAACGTCGAGGATTGCGAAAATTTCAAGGGGCTCGAGCCCCCGAACGCCCACCTCATCGTCACCACAAGGCAAGGCAGCGGCTATCCGGGATTCGAGGTCCTGCCCACCGACAAGCTGCCCTATGACAGCAAAGACGCCGCCGCCGTCCGCTTGCTGATGAACACCGCCGAGCGCCACGACACCCCCGCCGACGCCCGGGCGCTCGCGGAGAAACTCGACGGCCTCCCACTCGCCCTCGTCATGGCCGGCCGCCTGATCCTGCGCGAGCGCCGCAGCTTCGCTGACTACCTCGCCGACATCACCCCGATCATCGCCCGTGAACCTCGCAACGAAGGCTACCCGTCCTCCGTCATCGGCGCTGTCCGCCTCAGCTATGACCAGTTCAGCGACAACGCCAAACTCACCGCCGACCTCTTCGCTTGGTGGGCGCCCGAGGGGCTGGACCCCGCCCTGATCTCCGGCGCGCCGCAGGGGCAGAACTGGAACGCCGAGGAAGTCCAAGCCGAACTTACCGATCCGGTGTGTGCGCTGGCGCAGGATGACGCCCGCGTGCGGGCGGCAATGGCGGAACTGGAGGACCGTTCGCTT
>JAAUYH010072126.1_pt1 | contig 11685 bp, 9 predicted proteins | sample 7278061 | NCBI WGS metagenome assembly JAAUYH01 (sample SAMN14350203, study PRJNA611818) | marine sediment metagenome | isolation source: surface marine sediment (0.6m) | place: French Polynesia: Moorea | collected 2018-08 | reverse complement strand
GTCGATAATTGTGCAGTTCAATTACGTCAAATCAAATACATTAAAATAAATGACTCGTAAGTTGCTGAAGCATGTATTAAAGCAGAGGCTACGAACCTTGGACGCAGTATCATGACTATTTTCTACACAGATAACCAAAATTATATTTGATTTTTCGCTTATCTAGCATCTGGCGAAGGAACCTCGGACCCCAGCTCTATGGCTACACGTCAATTTAAGTTTCTTTTGGCCGAATGCTTAATTGGAGTTTTTCAATCTGGCAGTCTGGCCGTCCTGTATGCTTCGGTCCAAGTACCGCGCAAAATAATATTTATCCAAATGTAGCATATTAAGACGGACAGAGGACTAACTTACAAAGAGAAATTTGCTAGTTGAACCTGCTGTCATGATAAGGATATTACCAAAATTATTTACAATAGATAATTGGATTCTAAATCGTAATTCAGTTTCTTCGATTCGAGACGATGCGAAAATTTTGTTCGCAGCATTTCGTCATAGAAGAGAAGACTCACAGTATAACCATAATTTGCTACCGCTAAATAATATTCGAAATGGTCGAAGCTCCACAGAGTTCGGTACTAATCTTCGACTTGATATATTTCATATTTATTTTCCAATTAACCAGTCAGGAATCTGACGCAGTAACGGGACTTTGAATTCACTCACTTGAGAGTTATAGTGTGCGACATATCTTTGCGACAGACGAAGAAAAGCTGTTGCAGCAACAGGGAAGGCTTGAAGAGATGCAGTAAAGTCTTCTCATGGAAGACATTTCTTCGAATGAGAAGGCGTGGCGATTGACTATGTAAACTTAGCAAAATGCCGTTAAACTGTGAAGTTTTCTTTTTCTGTATGAGGTTGGTTGCATGAAAGATATTGAATCAAGAAATGTTTCTTGCCTATAATGCAATCTATTTCTGTGTATAAAAAATTTATACAAGCTGAACAAAACAATACTTACCATACTGAACAAAATCTGTAAAAGTGCTTTGAATTGTGCTGAGAATTTTAAAAAATATTTAAGCATAGCCGAGAAACATACGGGTTGCTTCCTGGAAAATATGAACGAAGAAGACTAAGCGAAACGGATATACAGACACATAGCTTTACGGAACAGAGTGTATGAAAACAGTGCGGTGTTCGACCCAAACTGTTGGTTCGGGTCATGCTCATCATGGTTTTGCAGGACGAGAATTGTTTGAGGACAGCCCGGGAGCTTGGAGACAGACACCTTCCTGCGGTGATCGTGAGGCAGGTACAGTATAATATTCCTTAAGGTTTTCATTTGAATTAAGGGCACAGACAAGTGGCTCTCGAACTCACCACTCATAACTGCCAACTTCGCATAGATTGGATGTAGTCGGAGGTTGACGAACGGCGGTCTTTTTTTACGTTATCGATCTTTTCAATGAGTCAAAGTTCTGCATCAATGTTCCGGATGGCTGTGCCACCCGCTAGAAAAATTAATTTCTTGTCCTGAACCATTGCTCGATATTTTACAGCACGGTGGAAAGCAGTGATGATTTGGCCAGCCTTCATCTGCAGCAAAAAGCAGATTTGATGCTCTTATCGAGAAATCAGGAGTTCTGTAGATTCTGCGCAATACCTGAAACTACTCTGTTGCTATTTTAAACTGGAAATTACGTTTTCCATGGTCATACTTACCAGTACCTCCTTCTTCATTCGAAAAAGTGGTTCAGCGACATAAGCGTGAATATGATGAGTCTGCAGCTACCAACTCCCTGTTGGAGTCGGTTCGAACAATTGTCAGCGTTATTGACCCGATGCACGTATGATAGAGCGAAGAAAATCCTGTACCGTACGGGAAATTCAAGAGTCTCTGGTATGAATTTGGAAAAGTGCCATTTAGAACGCTACAGAACCTGATTAATAGTATGTCTGACATATTTTTGCTTCGACCTAACCTACACGTGACCCTGCACAGTATTGAGTTAGTTTTATCTTCGTCATCTACTGCGATTTTACAATGCTCGAATCATTTCTCGATTATTCTGAAAAATAAGGAATTTTCAAAGGTGAAATAGATCTGAAACTCTAGCAAGATTCTATCTGTGCAAAGCATATTACCGAGTATTCACTATGAGTCCAGTTTCAGGCCTGATCCCAATCATTAGAGTTGAAAAGAGTTGACAAGACGCGAGAAGACACAAATAATGGGTTGAATGTTTAATCATTCCGTATGGTGCAGATTAGAATATAGTTAGGAGCGAGATGTAATTTAATTCAATCATTAATAATCATTATGCTTGCCTGGCGAGGTTCAATGTCTGGAAACAGCTATGAATATTAAGGACAGAAAATTAATAAATGGTTCAGTATATTTATGTCTGATTTGAGTACTGCAGAGGCATTCATCTGTATACCGAATTCAATGGATATATTGAGAGGATCATGATGAGCAGGCAGAAAGATGTACGCTAAGTGTCACATATCTTATTGCAGGCATACGCTGTGAAACAATCAATGAGTTTCCATTAGTCAAAAATGTAAGTAAGGGGTGTTCAAAAAGACCCCCGGTTTTGAATGGGCCGTTATTTTTACAGCGTTAAAGCAAATTGGTTTATGTGGAGTGTGAAAAGATAGAGGAATCAATGAAACATATGATTAGTTTAGAAAATGTTCGGAGTGTTGCTCTTGTTCTCGTATAACGAATCTTAACCAAATGTCATGTTTCCATGAATTATTTGCAATGTGTCTTGAGTTATTGTAGCAACAGCTTGTCGTATTCTGCTCTTAGGCTCATTTATGGTCTGAGAAGGTTCTTGGTGTACTTTTTCTTTTTGTATTTCCAGAAAAGTATTTGCACCGTGTTAAGTCTGGAGAGCGTGCCGGCCATGATATTGGTCCGCCCCTGCCAATCCATCGCTTGCAGAGCTTTCGATACAGATATTCTTGTACTTCAATGGAATATGGTGGAAGAGCACCATCCTGTTGTAATATCATACTTTCGGGGTAGCCCTGGAGCTTGGTAAACAAAAATAGCAGATCATTCTTTGGAACATGCTGTCCGTGACGTTTTCGTTCTCAAAAAATAGGTCGAATTACTTCATTTTTAGATAAAGCGCACCATACCATAACCGATGTAGAGTTGTAAAGTGCCTCCTACACCTGATTCAGGCGATCAGTACCCCAGATTCGGCTATTTTGCTTCTTCTCATTTCCTGAAAGCGAAAGATTACATTCATCGGAGGAAATGATTAGTTCAATATATCCAGAATTATAGCTCAGCTTTCTTTGGCATTGACGAGCAATATGCAGTTTACCCATTACATGTTATTCAGTCACTGCTGTGCTTATTTGATGTTTATCCGGATAAAGCCTCAAATCTCTCCGTACAACGTTCCATACTGTTAAATGCGACACAGCAGTTCTTGCTGCTAATGCAAGGAAGGATATTCTAGGATCATCGAGAAGTAGCTCTCGTATCTCGTTTGTAACGCTCTACTGTTTCTTGGGCATCAATTTCCATCTCTATGATCATGCGATCCTCCGGTTCGGTAGTCATTGCGCGATTGTCGTATAATCAAGCAACAAATCGCACCCACGACACAGCATCGAAAGGTAATGTGAGTTCCGAAATCTACGTGGTTCTTCGCAAATTAAGAACGTAACGAACGATTATTGCACGCATGGGATATCTCTCTTGCAGACAACGAAACAGCCTGACGTCGCTGTAGCGTAAAATAAGCCCGTAGGCACACCATAACACGAAAGCCATCTACTGGTACCAACTCTGTAAACCAAAGGTTGGTAGAGCGGTCCACGCGTCGCGCCGTCCTGATGGAGAAGCTGAGTGTGGTTTGCCTTGCAGTAGAGTGTCGATAGCCAACACAGTGCCGAAGGCAGAATAAGATGCGTACTTACAAACATCCTTCAAGCTAAACAACAATGATATCCACCACAATGTCCTAAAAGATTGAACAAGGAGTCACCTCCTTAGGAACAACTTGGTAGAGCCAAAAATTGTGTACAAGCCACCAATAGTCCACGGAACACATCTCCCGCGCACCTGTCAATTCTTATCCTTAACGGAAACACCTGTAGAAGCCCAAAGCAAGTCAACCACAAAAGATCCATTCACGGGAAGGGTGCTGAATCTTTACCTCAGGTCGGTTCTGTCAAAATATGCTGCTGTAAAGCCTAATAATAGTTGTCTGTGACGTAATCGTTACAACGAAAAAATACCTGAGAAAATGCTTTCCAAAAATCGGAATTTCATATTTCCGACATGGAGTATTCGGTATTTGCTTACAGATGCTCCCACTTAGCGATAGTCGCTCCAATCGTAATTTTGACCGTGTCGCGTACAATACTTGCACTAGAATTAGATCAACTCTTGCTTGTGTCGACTCACAAGCAGACTGACTACGAGCAATCTATTGTTACTCGAGACGGTATATATTATTCAATGTATAAACATTGCAACCTATTTCATGCCAGTACTTTTTGACTCAACCGCTATACATGGCGAGGTGTTTTTTAATTCATTTTACTTATGAACGCCCATCCTCGGCACTGAAAAAACGAATATGCGACAAGGTTCTGACTGCGTAGTCAATATTGTTCACTTTGAAATTCCATCGTTCAGAAACATTCTACCTCAAGAACTAACCTCCGTTCACAACGACTACTTTGCAGCTGACAATTCTTTCGCCTCACTTTTTCCTACGTGACATAGGATGATTTTTTTGGAGGCGACATACATTTGACAGCGATAGAGACACAAAGGCGGAGACGCGTCGCTACTTATTTTCGACGAGGATAAGTTTCACTACAACGTATGGGGGTGATGTGACGCAAAAAATCTTACAGGGTTTCCGTGAATCGTCAGAAAATTCTACAGACAGTCTGTTCCCATTCTTTGTGCAAGAATGCAGCAAATCTTAATCGCTTTCCAAATACACAGCCGAAACGGTAGTGAAACAAATCAGCAAACGAAAATTCATTGATTTTTTGGATTATCTGAACTATACAGAAACAAAAGTGAATGTATCTGAATTGATTACTTAAGTACAAAATCTTGCCCCAATACGAACAAGGAGTAGAATCAGTATCTTTTCACTGGAAAATAGCTTATTATTCGGAGAAAGAACGAATTCCAACTCGCTCAAGAATTGCATATTGACATTGCTTCTAACATTATCAAATGAAATCATCTATATAGAACAGTGCCTCAACTGGTTTTTCAGGACGAAAACCAAACGAAACTGTACTTACTGAACCGTTGAAGAAGACGCTAGCTAGCTAGGTTTGGGATGTGCTTGAACGCACATTACCTATCAACCTATTGTATTACGGGTGAGATTGGATCCTTCTACAATTCAGCGCCAGATACTATGGTTTTATAAGCACGACTTGCTGTATGCAAAAAGCGAAGAGAAGAGGATATATTTTTTCATCTGATTAAAAGGAGGCGGAACGGGAAAGTATTCGATGATAGTTATTTGAGAATTCGCCTCTCGAGGTACTTCTCTGGTTATCATACCAACAGTTGGGGATTGACTACAATTCTAGCTCCAGAGCTTAGATAAATATTGCATTTTATATGGGTGGCTATTATTGTTTCAATCGTTTATTGGCACAAAACTGGAATTAAATTCTTCTCATTAATAACAAATGCATTTAGTCATAGAAGACCTGTTGTTTTACGTGAATTACTAAATGTTGAAGTTTCATACTAACCTAAACGACCTCCGTAAATCAACTACTCGGAGCTAGGATTATCGCCTGTTTATAGAGAAAGTATAGAAAACAACCAAACACTAAGTGCTATTAAATTGATACACATTGAGGGCACAAGAAATCCATGCGAAGCCAATATTCTGGAACCATTTATGTGGAAGAACGAAATTTGAAACTTTTGACTGAGACTACTGCATGCAACTGCAGGTGCAAAACAGATTAGTCGGAATTGAAGGAAAGTTTGTACCGAACTACTCACAATTGGAAGCAGATGGAGTTGCGAAACAATTTCGGAAAGTTTTAAACGGAGCTCAGGTTCTTCATGTGCATGATATTTTATTTCCTGAAGGGGATGACAGCTGCGTGGAAAAAATTTATGACCTTGATTTTGTCAATAGAGACTTTGAGAAGAACCGAAACTTCATTTCTCAGTTTGCTGTTCCAACTTCCGAAATGAAATTTGTGCATGAATCTTAACCTCATTTTCTCCTTAAACGTGGAGACTAACTGCAAAACTACGAACCAATTGTTGTTTGCTTATAAAATTAGTCGTAATTTGGCTTTCGCTTCAGCTAGAACAGTAAACAGCAAACTGCAATTTGCTCCTTCCATGAATCCTATTATATCACAGCAGAACACATCTGAATAAATAGCTGAAATGATCTGAAAAAGTGGCCTGTGTAACAAATTCGTTTTTCTTATCTTTACAAAAACTGAGTAGTATTGATCGAATACTACACTAGTTTCAACAATCCGACAGTATTTCGCAAAAGCGAACATCTCATTGTGGCGCAAAAAACGAGTTTAAAAAAATTTACTTGTAATATTCTTGTCGAAATCTGCCGCGAAATGTCATTCGAGTTTCTTCTGCTCGCCCTACCTCGAATGATTGTCAAGAATGAAGCTTCGTTTTCCATCGGCTCTGAATTTCTAAATTCGGATGAATTTCGTGTAAGACTTTCTCTGACGCCGCGGTGATTGTTCGGATGTCTTCGGTCATGCGTGTGAATTTGTACTCCTGGTAGTCTATTTCGCTCACGCTCGCACTTCTTATCTAATGATTAAGTGCAGTAGTATTTAAGTTAAAAGGAGAAACTGACGTCCAAAGAAATTTTTGTGGTCGCCCAGGTGTCGAGAACTTTATCGATATCGTCTATCCCTTGGTTATACCACTATCAACTCACTTTCGTCCTGATATAGTATTTCTATCTTATATATTACGATGAAAATGATAGATCTTGCGAGTTACAAGTGATCTTCGTCGTGATTACTCCACGCCAAAATTTAGTCTAAAGGTAGTGTTGTTCCATTGAGAACGAGCATACTGCTATGAATCTAGAACTATGTTGTTAGGATTAATGTTCTGAAATTCCTCAAATATCGAGAAACATGTATCGTGCAGTATTCATATGAAAGATGAGCAGCTGCACCTGATCAATGCTCATGACACCCGAGGAACATACACCGTCTTGTAGTGGTCATCTCCGGAGCCGTGTGGAAGTTGGGCGCCAAGATGTTGACATGACCCACCATCTTCGCCAAAGCGTTAGCCTGGTAGGCAAATTGATTCTTGAGCATAAACTCACCTAACCCTTGGTAGTCCATCTCAGACTGTAGGCGCAATCCTTTTGTCTCAGAATTGCAATGACGCCGCATCATCGTCTTATTTTTACCCGTATTCCTTGCTAGCCGAGCAGTGGCCGAGGAAAATTTGTCGAGCGGGATCCACCCAGGCGTTGATGAATTGCGGCGGTATCTGTGGCTCGTAAATGCATTCCTGTATAACTCATATTTCGAAATCACGAATGATGCAGACAACTTATTACTCTGGTGCTCCAGAATATTTCTGGTCTTTGGATTAGGACTTGAAACCGTCGAAATGAGAATGCCGTAGCTGTTAAGAGATAAGCGAGACGCTGACGAATCCATGCCGAGGAAATGTGAAGGAATTCTCCCAATAGTTGTACTCAGCTGTGTTATAATATGTCTTGTACGATTGCGCATGCGTTCGAGGGGAAACGCGTTCTGTGCCGAAGAGCCATGCATACTATTCCTGCCGCAAGTATTTTTTGTCTTAGCAGAATAAAGAACATTCTTGAGGCGCATGTGGGAGGACCTTCCCCTATTCGCTTTTCTTGTCGTAGCTAAAAATAAGCGCATGTCATCACTGATATGTTATGGAAAATTAGCAATACCAGCCACCGATGCTCCGAGGAACAATAATCAAATATGTTTCAGAATACGTAGGTCTTCTCGATCTGCATCGGATACTTGAATTGCCAGAACAAAGACTTGCATAATCGAACAGATCTAGTGGATGCCCAAGATTTGCGGCAGTATGCGGAAGATCATCGAAGAACGGTTGAACAAACGGGGTGTTATATAAATTCAACTCCAAGGAAAACGTATGCCATGTCCGATGCATCGGTCTAGGCAAATTTCTTCCTTCAAGCGATGGTGGATTCTCCAGCATTCTGCCTACGTTGCCCGATATTTCGGCAGCCAGATTGCCCTTCGTTTGCAAATGCTTAAAAATCTCGCAGATTGGATTGTAATTTTCAACTCGAAAGCATGGTACGCCCCGGCGTTATCCTCTGAATAGTTTTGGGTCTCTCTCTCGGCGCTGGTACTATAACCAGGCCGGTCGTCCCGTCATGTCTGCATGTAGCTAAGATCTGCTTGTTGATAAAAATTAATGTCAATCTAGAATAAACCAGGGTAAGGGCACTCCTACTACATACGGTAAGGCCAAATGTCCTAATCTGATTGCATGCAGTATGATCTACCGTAGAGACGTCTCCTTGTACTTATTAGATTTTAGCGTATGTATGTAAGACTTGGCAGTTGTGTAAATGATTCTTGCTACTGCCACTGGCCACGCTTCAGGGCGTCCGGCTGGTTAGCAGATTGGACCTTTGCAAATTATGGGCCTTGTTCTGAATTTGATTTGAAGACTGTTATATTCGGGCAATATAGTTTACTTCAATTTGAATGTTAGGCAAACTAACTAATTCCGGGTAATTAATTCTTGAACAATTAATTCTAACTTATCTATAAGAACTTCAAGACACATTGACATCGACAAATTTCTGCGCATCTCCATCGAAGTAACTTGGCAATGAGTTTCAAAATGCCCATCTAAAGTTAATTCGACAATGAAAACATCACTCTCACCGGTGAAGTATTCCATTCCCTACCTCGCTCTTATGCTATAATTTACTGAATTATGTTAGTTTTGCGTGTCCTCTTGAGGCGACACAACACACATTACATCAATATATCCGCCTTCGTCCACTTGAGCAGAATTTATCGGATCGAAGAAGTGAACGCAAGTGAATTCTGATGAGAATACGTTTTAGTGTCTAGTTCAAGTTGGAATCAGTACTGCATGAGACTATCAAAAACTCGTTGAATAGCATTGATTCGTCGAACACGGACCTACTCTGGTACAAATAATCAGTGCTGTATTGCAAGGCTGAGAATGAAATTCAAGTCTCCGACATTCCCAACAAAGTCCAAAGCGCGGCGCTTTTCGACAGGCCAGTTCTAATACTGCTGTACCACTTGGACGAGACCGGTTTATGCTGTTCTACTTCTTGTCCCAATCATTTCAGTATTCTAAAAATATTCTCGAAGCTATCCGATTTTACTTGCCCTGATATTTCACACGTCCTCTATTTTGTGATAGCATGTTTTCCAAGGTTCACCCATGATAAGCGAAGGAGATAGGGAGAGGGGAGAAAGTACTAAGTTCGAACAAAGCAAGAGGGCTTATTGTGGCATCAGACGGTGATTTTCTGACTAGATATTAACCCAGTGCCTTAAGTAGTCTACGTTGACGATTCCACTACAACCTAAATTCTGCGAAAGAATCAAGATCAAGTCCGAAACATCAAATCAATCCATTTAGAACAGTCAACTGCACTTTTAACTTTTGGAATTTCGAAACATGCCTTGCTCGAGTGAAATAAATTAACGTAGCTTATTTCGTTCCCTTCCCCTTCAACCATACGAGCTCTGTTAATAGAGCGATCAAGTGTAAAAGTTTATCCATAGTAGATATATGTACCCAGCTTACGACTTCCACGTGAAACAACGTCAGAAATTCGAATGGTCGAAGCCTCATTTTTCATATGAACCTGGATAAAGTAAAAACCCACTGATTGAGCGTACGTTCAAAACAAAGCCCACAGAGTGCGATTTTGTATACTCCGTTTTCAGAACTCCAACAAACAAACAGCGACAACTGGGTTCTACTAAAGCATGGGCGGGGAGAGAGCCAAACTCACACACATCCTTTGGGAAAAGAGTAAAAGTATTTTGAACTAGCGTACATAATTCGACGATTACTAGGAGCTTTCATCAACGTACTCGGTCAACAAAGAACAGAACTTGCGCGGCAATGTATTGCATGCCAGAAATATTACCTTGAATAGTTCTAAACAGGGCGCAATAGGGAACTAGAGCAGGCACTACGCAATGACCTGAATGTATAACAAAGATTTCTAGCGCAAAAGGTTCCGATTTGCACATAGATTGGGTGCCCAAATGGTGTTCCACAACTAGTGAGGCGCTATCTATTAATTTATCAGATATGTAATCGATTCATGCCTAGATCGGTGCTTTTAGTTAGTTTTTCGGGGTAGCGAACAACAAGTATTTTGTTAGACGCTTTCGTTACTCCAAACTATCCCATGTTTCACTAATACTCTAGCACGAGTGTACTTCTTCACTTGAATGTTGAATCTCCCTCAGTGCTTGCGTATGTTGAATACTTGATTTGTGTACAGCTGTAGCTGCTTCGTGTGTACTCTCCTTCGTATATTGTGTTGCTATAAGTGGCGAGCCTTCTGGCACGAATATTGACAAATATAATACGCACAGGACAGCGTCTGTACATGTGGATTCTGTTTTAAATTATAAATAAACCTGATTTGTGTTAGTGGATGGTGTCAGTGGCCGAGCTTCCCTAACCAGTATGCCCACTGGATCCAGGGTCTAGAATCAACTGACATATTTGGAGGTTGCTTGGGTATGTGTGGCCTTTTTCATTTTCTAAGCTATCGATGGCGCCTCAAGGTGTGTTCAGAAATTCTTCGCTCCTGCCAATGACTTTTCCTAGCGAACGATCATGCAGACCGGAAACCTCGCTATTTATGATCGAAAAGAAGCATTGAATCAACCCAATTCCATTCCCTTAGTGCTCAATACCGATGGAAGAAAGCAGTCAGTCTGACAATCGACAGTTAAATCTTCACCGATCAGCTAGAATTCACGAATATTGAGGGGCACTGGCCTCATTCGCCATATATTTCCGCTGAACAAAAACGCTGATGGAAGTTCACAATCTTATCCTTCTTTTGACGTGGCTGCACAGAGCTGCAGAGCTGAGGAGTAAAGTGGATTATTACAATTTACGGGGATATTAGAAGTCAATTTTTTTCCATTCGTCAAGTAGCTGCTCTAAATTCGCTTTGTATGTCGATAAGGAGGCGCATCAATCATCCGTTCGAAAGCTGCCTTATAATTCCGCGGTAGTTGATGTAGATCTTTTTGATTGGCCTGCATGTCCCCCGATTTGAGTCCAATCAAGACTCCTGCGATTTATCTCGCACATATTTTACGTTGGAGACTACGTTAACTCAAACCGGATTGAAATTTCGAAGAATCAGCATTTACGAGAAGGTAATATCTTTTTTGAGGAGTAAAACAACTATACTACCTACGTGCTACACTCCATAGATCTCATGGAGAAAAGAAGGCTAGTAGTGATTTATTAAAAGTGAACATTGTACTAAGATTATGTTTCATGATCATTTCTCACAAGAAATATTGATATTCAGACCGTTTTGATCTTGTAACGTTGGATATAAGTGCCGTAAACGAGCTTCGCAGATCTGCTTTATTAGATAGCTGCCTATTTTTCCCCGAATGCACTACTTGAGGTCCCGAATTTTCTGCGACTGGTACCGAGGTTAGATT